>OCZT010000761.1_pt1 | contig 32745 bp, 33 predicted proteins | sample 1539031 | NCBI WGS metagenome assembly OCZT01 (sample SAMEA3539308, study PRJEB22396) | soil metagenome | biome: tundra; feature: field; material: soil | place: USA | collected 2010-05 | depth 0.15 m | reverse complement strand
GTTTAAGATGTTTGTTACTTTCCTTAATACCCTAAAAAGCCAATGATTTAATGTTCTTTTTTGAATATGTCTTAAGTACTTTCTTTGTTTATAATATATTCTAAGATTCTCAACATTATTATCTGGATATACTTTTATTAGATTTCCCTGGTCAAAATATTTATTAAAATCTTTGATTACTTCTTTTGTATGAGTTGCATTTTCATCAAATCCAATATGTGATAATAAAGTAGTATTGGGGAACAATGTAAGCCCTTTGTTTTTAAAGATAGACCACCACCATCTTATAGCCCAGGAATCAATATTATTTTCCATCTGCAAAATAAACATATTGCTAAACGGATAACTATCCCCAAGGTCAAACTCATACTTCAATGCTTTATTATTCATTAGTTCACTGTAATCCTTTGGCGATTTTTCAAAATAATCCCAAGCCCTTTCCCAGGTTCCCCAACCAAGACAGGAAGTAACTCTTGAAAAGTTTGCGCTATTTTTTTCATTAGCTTTAATTGGATAATTATACCCTGCAATAACGAATACATTTTCTTTATTTTCATATCGGATTAATCCTTCATTCAAATATTCCAGAAAATGCATAGATGTAAGAAGATCGTCTTCAAGTACAATGACTTTCCCAAATTTGGTCACTACTTCAGTTACTCCTTTAATTACAGAATTTGCTAGACCCAGGTTAATAGGAGATTCAATAATATGAACCGCTCCACACCATTTTTCTTTACTGATAATTTCGCGAACCGCCTGAATCTTTTTAATATCATCTTCTTTTGCATCAGGTTTTGGCCCGTCGGAATAAATGAATAATACAGACTGGTCGGCTAAAACATTTTGTTTCAAATGTTCAAGGGTTTTGAGTGTACATTCAGCACGGTTGTAGACAAACAGAACGATTGGTGCAAGATTCATAGATGCTTTACCTGAATTTTTCATCAAGCCTTATGAACCGGTACTTTCTCAATAGCAGCTCGGGTAATATTATCTTCAAAACCTTTGGAGTATTAGGCCTTGTATCATGGAAAAGTAAAATATCCCCGTTTTTGATATCTTTTAACAGCATCCCTGCAATCTGATCAGCATCGAATTCATTTCTGGAATCATAAGAATCCAGTGACCAAAGTACTGTGTACCTTCCATTTTTCTTAATCCAATTTAAATATGATTCAGTAGTCATGCCATAAGGAGGCCGGTAAAATCCAAATTCTGTCTTACCTGTATATTCTGCAATGAGATTATCTGTTCTTTCAAGTTCGGAAATCACCAGTTCCGGAGAAAGTGTCTTGAAAGAGACATGTTCATATCCGTGATTCCCAAGAATATGCCCCTCATTAAAAATCTCTTTTGCAAGATCAGGCGCCTTTTCTATAGCTGGCCCTAAAAGAAAGAAATTTGCACAAACATTGTATTGCTTTAGAATTGACAGAATTTCCCGGGTTATGACAGGGTGGGGTCCGTCGTCAAAAGTCAATACAAGGTTCTGTGCAAAGGAATTATTGCAATATTTTATTATACGGGAATCTTTCTGTACGTAAAATGAATTAACTCTTTTGAACCGATGATAAATGTTCTTCAGGAACAAGAGAACACTATGTGTTTGTGATTTATTTTTTTTAAACAAACCAATTGCATATTGCCATTCCTGTCCAATTGAGGCGAAATATTGAGATAAAACTTCATAAACATAATTTTGCCAGGACGGGTATTGTTTTCTGTCATGAAAAAGCAGTCCATATACACCTTTGGTAAATAAATAAAAAAAAGTTTTACCTAAAATCAAGGGAGCTTTCTTTTGTATTCTCGCCGGTTGGTTTTCAGTAATCCATATATAAGCCGATGACCTGCCGGAACTATATGCTCTTCTTAATTTATCAGGAAGTTTCATTTTGGAGGCCAGGATAAGGTGATTTATAAACAAATCCTGGTCGAACCAAACCCTAAGATCCGGATGCTTTCGCCAGGCTTCAACTTGCACCATGGTTTCCTCACCGTAGAAGATTTTTCCCCCGGTCATCCCCAGGTTCTTGTCAAACCAGTTAATCTCTTCAAGTAGCTCTTTCCTGAAACCTATACTGGTCCCGGAAATATATTGGTTCGAATTTAAAAACGTGCTTAGACCATTGTTAGTACTCGAGAAGTACCAATCCCTAATCCATTTCGGTTTTTTTGAATTAAAAACAGCATAAATAGGTCCTCCGATAATATCTGGTTTTAATCTGTCAATAATATCAAGATATTTCTCAACATAATTGTCTGGGGCAACAGCATCATCATCGATATAACCAACATACTCTGCCAGGGCAGCTTTGCCGCCGGCATTCCTGGCATTCGAAAGTCCTACTAAATTTTCGAACAGATAAGAAATATTAATGATACTGCTGACTTCTTCAACTATCTGCTTTACCTCTTTATTTGGGAAATTATCATTATCAACAATTAGTAATTCGAAATCATCTTTTTTGGCCGTCTGCTTGCAAAAACTTTGAACAACCTGTCTGGTTAGTTCATAACGGCGATAAGTACAAATTACAATTGAGATCTTTGGATTAAGCGTAGTCACGTTCATTCAGAAAATTATTTTGGATAAGCTGCAATCTTTTATGAATTCTGTAATGATCTGAACCAATACTCTAAAACCAATGCATTGAATGATTGCGGATAGATCATTGCCGGGCGTGGAAGATTCTCAGATAATATCCTGGCTGAACCTTTTGACAAAATACCTTCATTAACTAATTTCCCATTTATCAGATTTCCACCATAGTTTTTCATTATACCTGCAATCCATTCCTGTATGGGAGGTTCAAAACCTCTTTTCCTGCGATTCATCACCCAACCGGGAATGATATCTTTGGTGGCTTCTTTCAACCAGAATTTAGGGGCTTCTGAGCTATCGTTATAATTTTTTCTGAGTCCGATCACTGTTTCAACTAATTTATAATCGACAAGAGGCAGTCTTAATTCAACGGAATTGGCCATACAAAGCCTGTCACCAAGAGCAATGCCATTTTCAAGCAGATATGATTTTGTTATCATTTCCGTAATCAGGATTTCGGGATTATCCCATGGGAAACAACGCTCAGAAAGCTTATACGGATTCTGATCCGATACCGCTTCAGATAAACCATCGCCATATATTGAGCGGATCTGCTTAACTGAACTTTTAGAAATAGTCTCGTAAAATGGCAATTGGTGAACAGGAAATTGCCTGTGAAGCAGGAACATTTTTATTGAGGGGACTAATCCACCGGCCTGTTTCACCCAATGTCTGAAAGCTTTGTACTCAATTTTCGGGAAATATAGCTTAATATAAAACCAGAAGGCTATTATGGAAGGATACTTATGCATCAGGCTTTTCAGATGTGCCTGTTTAAGCGCATCCCTTGTCCACTGATATCCCCAGAACAATTCATCCCCGCCCTGACCCTGCAACAATACAGGCACACCATATTCCCTTGCTTTTTTTGAAACAGAATAATATCCAAAAGCGGAAATGTCGGCAATCGGATCGTCAGATAAACCTGTTAGGGCAGGAAAAAACTCTATAAAATCATTCGTTTTAAGTTCTATTTCATGAAAGGGCATTCCAAGGTGATCGGCAAATTTACGGGCATCCTCTCTTTCATCACTTTCAGGTACCCCTTCATAGCCAACAGAGAAAGCATTCATTTTATTGCCATAGTACTTCATAGAAAGGGCTGCCACTATGCTGGAATCGAGACCCCCGCTTAATGCTATCCCAACCGGCACATCTGAGCGGATAACAATTCTGCTGACATCTTCTAACTGTTCCCTGATCAGGTCAGCAGGATTACCTAAAAGTGCCGGTGCCCCGGTCATTTCCCAATAGCAGTGATCAGAAATAGTATTTGTTTGGCAATCAATCTGTAAATAATGGCCTCCTTCCAGTTTATTTATTTCATTAAACGGCGTTTCTGGTTCAGGTATATAATGATAATGAAAAAACTTATCAACGGCCTTATAATTAATGGAAGTGCTTACCAATCTGCCGGCAAGCATGGAGTGCAACTCGGAACAAAATACAACCTGATCACTGTTTTTGGATATATATAATGGCTTTTCTCCAATACGATCGCGTACCAAAAAAACCTTCTGTTTCTTTATATCGTATAGTGTGAAAGCAAACATCCCACGAAGATGTTGCAGACCGGTTATCCCGTATTCCTCGTAAAGATGCACTACCGTTTCAGCATCACATTTGCTCGAAAACCGGTGGCCTTTTTTTATTAAAAAAGCTCGTAATTCAATGTAATTATAAATCTCTCCATTAATCACAAGCACTATAGATTTATTTTCGTTGTAAAGAGGCTGCCATCCTCCCTTCAGATCAATAATGCTCAACCGGCGCATCCCCAGAGCGACATGATTATCAAAGAAATAACCTTCACCATCGGGACCACGATGCACCAGTGAGGCATTTATTCTTTTTACAATTGCTGAATTGATTGGTTCTTTAAAACTTATTATTCCGCAAATACCACACATAGCATATTTATTTCATAATAAGAAGCTTCGCTTTATTGCCGTATAAATCGTCGGATGGTCTGGCTTTGAATAGGACCAATGGGAGGTCTGGAGCAACAAACACCAAGGTCCCGGTTCTTGCTGTTGTTTATCAAGGAGTTGCCTTCCCTGTTTTGTTTAAGATGATGCTAAATTTTAGCAATTCATCCATTAATGGGCGCATTTGCCTTCTGCAACATTACATCCTTTGAATTATACTATTTGCTGTGAATTTTAAAGAATTTTTTATAGCTTCCTCCTCCAGATACTGCAATTTATTTCTATTTATAATAAGTTCAATTATTATATTCGCTAATTCAATATTATTTTTATAATATAATATACTACTCTTTAATTCAGGCAATGTTTGGTAATCAAAAGGAAATAAACCGGGTTTTGCAGATTTAATCATTGCAAATGGTGTTCCAGATTCTTTTGTTTTCCCATAGATACTGTATTTGTTTGGTCGCACTACTGAATTACCTAAAATAATATCGGCTTTTTGCAATTCAATATCTGTTTTTTCTACTGTTAAATAGGATTCATTGTAATAAATTATGTTGAATCCTTTATCATTAAGTATATCGAATTTTTCTGGTAATTTCTGGTCTTGTACTCCGCCCAACATATCAACTTGAAATAAATCTTTATACTCAACCAAATAGTTTTCCATTATTGAAATAAGTCCTAAATAATCTCTTCTTACTTGTGTAACATAACCAAGTACACAAATACGAAGTTTGTTATTAGTTATTCCCTTTTTTCTCTCTAATGAATCTGGAGTAAAAATTGAAAATGGTATTACCTTAATATATTTATAATTAATTAACTTTTCAAGTTCATTTTTAATATTTGTAGATAATACTACAAAAAAACATTGTCTTTTTATGGATTTATTTACATATTGTTTTAACTGATATGTAAAATTTATATTATTCTTTATACCAAAAATTAATTTAAAAATTAATTTAAAAATGTGTCTATAGTTTCTTTTACATAAAAAGTTATTACAATATATTTTTAAATGCTGATAATATGTCAGTTGAAACCATATGTCTATATCATGAATTACAGTGTATGTTTTTGTATTGAAATTAGTTTTATTCAATGTTCTGATAGTATCCTCACTTTCTAAGGTAACTATATATAAACTATCCAATTTAAAATTATTTGTATTTAATAAAAATTGATAAATATCCTCTTGCTCATTATAGTTAATAAATTTTATATTCAATTTTTTGTTTAAATATTTTAAAGTATTAACATGTCTGTTTAGTGAAAATACAAAAACTTCATTCTTCTGATCATTACAAAAAATCTCACAAAGAGTAACAACCATTGTTAAATGACCTATTGATTCAATCTCCAAAATTCCTATTCTCAATGATCTATATTTTTACGAGTGCATTTTGATAAAAATCTTTTGTGCTTTCATTTCTTCTGTTCATTTTAATCGAAAAATAAAAATATCTATTTACCTTTCGTTTTAAACCCATTGTAAATCTGTACCAAAATATCTTCTATATTATATTGATATGCCCATTCAGGATATTGTTTCTTAAATTTATTGACGTTACTAATATACCAAATATGATCACCTATTCTGTTTTTCTCAGAATAAGAGTAATTCAATTTCCTTGCCGTGATTTGCTCACAAATTTTAATAGCTTCTATCATAGAACAATTTGAGTATCTGCTACCTCCTGCATTATAGACCTCGCCCGGTATAGGGTTTTGATAAAAATACCAAAACATATTCACTAAGTCCCAGGCATGGATATTATCTCGAACTTGCTTACCCTTGTATCCAAAAATGGTGTAATGGTCGCCATTAACTGCACACTTCATCAAGTATGAAAGGAATCCATGCAGTTGTGTTCCGGAATGGTTTGGCCCTGTTAGGCATCCTCCCCTGAAAACACCTGTATTCATATTGAAATATCGACCATATTCCTGTACTAAGACATCAGCAGAAACTTTAGACACTCCAAAAAGTGAATGCTTAGTTTGATCTATTGACATATATTCATCAATCCCATCTTTAAAATAAGGATGATTCTCTTCTATTTCCCATCTTTCCTTCATCTCTACCAGCGGTAGAAAATTAGGATTGTCTCCATATACTTTATTGGTTGAAGTAAAAATAAAAACAGCCGTTGAACAATATAATCTTGTGAGTTCTAACATATTCAAAGTCCCATTGGCATTAACCGTAAAATCGGTTAAAGGTTCTTTGGCGGCCCAATCGTGACTGGGTTGAGCTGCTGTGTGTACAACAAGTTTAATATCATTCCCAAATTCTTTAAAAACCTCTTCAAGTTGGCTAAATTCCCGAATATCTTTATTATAACTTTTATAATTTGGAATTTCATTTCTTAGACGACTATTATTCCACTCTGTAGAAGCTTCATCTCCAAAGAAATAAGATCGCATATTGTTATCGATACCTACAATTAAATCAAACTTTTTGGAAAAGAATTCTACAGCCTCACTTCCTACTAAACCGGCTGATCCGGTAATTAATGCTATATTCATTTTTTTCAGGATTAAATGGGTTAACAATTTTTTTATTTGACATATTACGAAGATTGATATTGAATAACAGGTTGCTGGAGTTCTGCACCTCATAAGTCGATCCACCGTCAATAACAATATATTTCAGATACTGAATTTTTTGAAAAATAACACTTTCAATCGTCTTTTTTAAGCCTCCAATATTATTTAAATTGATTGTTATTATTGAAAGCTTTGGATTCATGGGAATTATTAATTGTATATTATGCTAGAGTTTCCTCCCCTCAACAAATAAAGATGTCGGGTCATATACTAATCCGTTTTTTATATCCAATACATATTCGGACCAGTCAGGGATACCACTTTCAAATGGCGATTTTACTTCGATTTGTTTAAATCCACTTTTCTCCAACAATATTTTTAATGAAAACCTGTCATACATCCAAAAATGGATTTCTCCTCCCATTCTGAATTTACCCAACTTATAATATTCGAATTCTTTTTTTGTCAGAAAAAATCTTAACATTTTTTGGCGAACTGCCATGGGCCTTAAATTAATTTGAAATAAAAATCGCTTGATTTTTCTGGCCAATTTCCAAAACCCTGAAACTTCAGGTTTGCTGCCTGAATAATTATTCCGACTTTTACACTGTTCTCTTATTGTTCTGCCTACAAAACCTATTCTTTCAAGGATGTATTTTTCATTGATAATTTCAGGTTGTTCAAGATATTCAGCCATTTTTCCTCCCCAATGGTTTCTTACAGTCTGATCGTACATCTCAAGCAGAATCCAGTCATAATTGGCTATAGAAATCTCAGAAGGACCGGTAAGATTCTCATTTAAATATTTTTTGTATTCATCAACAATATTTTCCAGATCAGGCACAACTATCCTGATTATTCCATTTGGTTTTAATACCCTGTAACATTCTTTTAAAAAAACGGTCGCATCATCTTTCGTAAAATGTTCCAGAACCTGGGAATGATATACTACATCAAATTTTTCATCTTCAAAAGGCAGTCCGTTCAGAAGATTATATCGAATTACATAAGGACTATCAGATGCCATATCAATATTGACCCAGTCTTTATGAAATTTAGTTCCGCAACCAATATTCAGATAGTTCAACTTACTCATTTTAATAATTTTTCAGAGCATCATTATAAACTTCGGTATATTGGTCTACAATGCTTTTAACGCCAAACCTTGTTAATACATCCTCCCGTATCCAATCAGCCTCATATTTAGTGCTCATTGCCAGCTTGATACTATTCTTTAACGAAGCTACAGTGAATTCGGTTGCTCTTACTCCATTTTTTTCATTGATAAGCTCTTCTGTGCCACTGCACGGAAAAGCCACCACCGGCAATCCGCAAGCCATAGCTTCCAAAGGCGTTTGGGCAAAGGCTTCGTGGAATGAAGGCATAACATAAAAATCGGCTGCCGAATAGGCGAGAGATAGCAACCTAGTGTCATTTATTGCTCCGGGATAATAGATTTCGATCTGATTATCAACTTCCGCTTTCCCGATACCGATGGCAAACAGAGCTATATAAGACATATCCAACTCATTCAATGCCATTAACAATTCAGTAAAGCCTTTGCGTTTATCATTTAAATAATAAGAAATAAAAATTAATATTTTCTTGTCATGCGGAAGGCTGAATACATTTCTGCTCAGCTTTTTATCAAATTGCATGAATGCATTATGATCAACTGAGTTGCTTATCAGGTAATGTTTCCTGTTTTTAACAATATCCTCAGAGAGAGATAACTTCAACATCATTTTTGATAAAGAAACAATAGAAAGATTCTTACACTGAAGAATACTTTTTTGCTTTATCTCTATGAGCTTCTTTTCAAGTTTCCTGTAAACTGATATATTCGCAATTTGCTCTTTCCGGTAATGAAATCCGCCAAAATAGAGATTTTCATCATGTATGGTCCAGACAACAGGTTTAGAAACTTTACCAAAAAAAGAGGGCCAATCCAAAAATCCTGCTGACCAGTGCAAATGAATCAGATCGGCTTCTATAACCAAAGGGTGATTTGAAAGATCGTAATCTGAAACAGGAAGAGAATAATCCGGGGAACTTACAGCTTTGAGGGAATCTAACTTATACTGTAGTCTATGATACTGTGAAACAGGTATTTTTAGTTTATGTAATACCAACTTCAGGAAAAGTACCGGCCATCGAATGATTTTGGGAAGCCGGTAAATGTTCTTTTCAAATTTATAAACCTCTGGTTCGTCAAAAGTTTTGTGCAGGACCAACACTTTACTCTTATAACCATTTTCTAATAACCCTTTGTGTATACGGACACAGCATAGTCCTGCACCGCCTGAATCAGATGTTGATATATGTAATATTTTCAAGTGATAAGGTTATAAAAATCAAGCCTTTTTTTAATAGCGCTTTCAAAAGAAAATTCTGTATTCAATTTTATAGATGCATTAACTGCCATCAGTTTCTGTCGAGATTCCTGATTTGATATGGAACAGATTCCTTTCGCAAAATCTTCAGCGCTGTCTGCTATTATGCATTCTTTATTATTTTCAAAATTCAATCCCTCAACACCAATTGTAGTCGTAATGAAAGGAACTCCCAGGTTGACTGCCTCAATAATTTTCAGACGCATGCCGCTGCCGATGCGTATCGGGACAATAAGAAGTGAAGAAAAAAAAACCGTTTCCAGGTTTTCAATAAACCCGGAAAAAACAATATTCCTTTTTTGATATCTCTTTTTGTAATCTGGTTCCCATCTGCCTATAATCTCAAGTTTAATATCGGGTATTCCCTTCTCAACTTCAGGAAGAATTTCTTTAATGAACCAATCTATTCCATCAGTATTTGGTAAATGTCCGGAAGATCCGATAAAAACAAGTTTGTTCCTGAAAGGAATGAAAGTCACCGGGCCTGTCTTTAAGACAGGTATAGATGCCGGAGAAACATAAATTTTTTCCGAAGGGATCTCCAATGAAAGAATTTCTTTATCCTTTTCAGTAAGAGTAATTATTTTATTAAACTTTCTCAGAAGCAGAATCTCTTCGTCTTTAATTGCTTTAATCCGGCAAAGATCAAAAGCTTCAACATTTTTAAAAAGATCCATCTCTCGTTGTATCCTGATATAACGAATTTCATGATGGACAAGAATTTTAATTGCATCTGCCGGTAAAATATAAACTAGAGGCGCCAAACTAATAAAATCAATCTGAATCACATCAAATTGATTTATATTTATAATCTCAGCAACATGGTTAACGAAACTGCAATTCTGTGGAAAGATGGGCAGATTGATAAACGACTGGTATTTTATCGGATCTTCAATATGTGCAAGTCGTGGTTGAATCAATGACAATATTCTCTTTTTAATATCTCTGATAATACTCTTTCCCTCCCGGTATAAATCTAAAAGCGTCTTTTTTTGCTTAATATTGAATAGAGGATAAAATGTTACACCTTCCCAAAGTTTTAATAGCTTAGCGTATCCGCTATAGCTTTGATCATCTACCTCAAAACATACTGACACATTCATTTCTTTTAGCAATTCCCCGATAAAATGAAATTGAGCATGATTTCCTCCTGAAAATAAAGGATATGGTGGCCTGGGACTAATTATTAATATGCGCCTTTTATTCATTAAAATTCTACCTGTTAATTTTAGGAATATTCCTTGCCGGCACTCCGACTGCTGTTGAATTATCCGGAACATCCTTAACTACAACAGCATTCGCTCCTATCTTAACATTATTGCCAACAATTACTTTACCAATTATTTTAGCTCCTGCATAAACGATAACATTGTTTTTAATAACCGGGCAATCCGTTTTATTGCTATTTCCAATAGTGACTTGTTGATTTATCCAACAATTTTCGCCAATTTCCGAAGCGGCTATAATAGTTGAAAAACCATGTTGAATAAAGAGACCAGCACCTATTTTAGGAGTATTAATATGTAAACTTTTTAAAGGAGGATAATACCATTTTATGAGTATTGAATAACTTTCCAAACGATAATAGAACAAATTTCTGAATTCAGGATAATGTGTCAGTAAGTTAAACAGATCGGAATAATTGCTCTTATTCTCCAGAAAAAGCGCTTTAATCCATCTGTTAATCTCAATTTCGATAATTGATTTATTGCTTGAAATATTATAAAAAAGATAAGCTACGGGGAAAAATAAATTATTAAAAAATGACTTTATCAACTTAATAAGCTGCGTTAAACGAAACAGAAAATATCGTATTGTCTTAATAAGTAAAGAAAGACTCCTGTTCATGTTTTGGCTGTAATGAAATGGCGGATAATGCTGTAACTTTTTTTAAAAAGTACATACGCATACCGTTTTACACTTATGCTTTTTCTTTGATCATGTTTCACACTATTATTGAATTCCGTTAATTTATTTAACATTCTTTTCTTAATATTTAAAGGAATGGCGTTATTGCTTTTATTCATTTGGGAGAAAGTTTTTTTAAATGCCTTATGTTTCTGATAACTTGTAATCCAATTTAAATCATAGAAAAAAAAAGCTCTCGAATAAATTAATACTTCACATTTAAAATAGTTTATAACAAATTCTAGTTCCTTATCCTGGCAAAGCCTGCCTAATTCATTATAATGCCTTTCCCACCTGCCATTTTTGTATTCCCCATCATTAGAAAACCTTGCTCCTCTTAAACTTTTTCTGTAAATCGAAATGATTTCGTTTAAATAGAATACTTTCCCTTTAGCTGCAAGCGACAAAAACAATGCGATGTCGCCAAACACAAAATTATTACTATTAAGTTTTTTGTAATCTATCAGGCCTGTCCTAAACAGACAGGAAGCTGTTGGAACGATCCAATCGATCATTATCTCGTAAGGCAAAACTTCGCGTGATGAATTTAATTGAACATATTGTTGTTTTTGTAGTCCGACAAATAATCCTTCAGACAATTGTGTTCCCTCGTCTATAATCTCTGCATTATGAAAACACATTGAATATCCGGGGTTAGCTTCTAAAAAATCCACTTGCTTTTGCAGTTTGTAGGGATCGGTCCAGTAATCGTCGCCTTCGCAGAGGGCAATATATTTACCCTGGGACATTGGGAAAAGGATATTTACTAATGTATTCTGCTTAGCAAATTGATTTTCGGTTTGATATACACAACGAAACAAATGAGGAAATTTTGACTCGTATTCTTTTACAATTTGTGCCGTATTATCTGTTGAAGCATCTTCATGCACTAATATTTCAAAATGAAAAGTTGTTTTCTGCGTCACAAACCCATTTAAACATTCGCGGATGTAGTTTTCGTGATTATAGGTTACACAGCAAATGCTGAGCAATGGTTTTGGCATATTATCAATACCCATTTTTTATTCTTTAATCGCATAAGCACAAGGCATCCATCCAAACGGGAATTGCTTCCATTTTACATGTGGAAGAATATCTCTTATAGCACGCATTTCACCAGGGGCAAGTTCAAAAGAATAATGATCAAGTAGAAGTATACCACCCGGAGTTATTCTTTCCCAAAAATGCTTTAAACATTCTGAAACCACATCATATAAACCGCAATCAAGGAAAACTAACTTGAATTGCAAATGATTATTTTCTTTAAAAAAAGCTGGTAACTCTTTGGATGCATCAAGATTATGCAAATGAACAATATTGTTTAACCCCTGTACTTTAACAATTTCCCTGACTTTTTCTTCTGGTGTGCAATAAGAACCTTTTTTTATTACATGTTCTTCTTCCTTTGTAGGAATATTTCCCTGACACCAATCGAAACCATGTACCAGAGTCAAAGAATTTGGTTCGAAAATTTTGGTAAGTTTGGCAAATAACAGAGAACCAAAACCCAAATTGACTCCTACTTCTGCAATATGTCCAGCTACTTCTAAAGTCATCTTATAAGCTTCGTATAATGTTATTTGACGTGCTAATGTTTGATGACCAATAAATGCAGGAAAATGATGTATTAAATCTTGTTTGCTGATTTCCATTTCCAATAATGCTTTCAGCCCAGTTTCATATTCTGGTCTCAATTTATGGTGTTTTAAATATTCAAATTTCGCTTTTGTAGGATCGTGTTGCATATTGTCATATTTTTAATAATTAAAATTCTAATTCAGCGTAACCAAAACCACTTTTCCCAAAGCTATTACCATTGTAAAATAAATAAACTTTATCATTATATTCTATTACATTTGAATAGCAAATCATTGCAGAATCCCATCCTTCTGAAGATATATCAATTCCTCCAATACTATCATTACGTCTCCAGTTAATCAAATCTTTGGAAGTAGCATAACCCAAACGATATGAATTAGCACCATTATCATGATAGTCAAAAACCTTTCGAGTACTAAAGTACATATGAAATGTATCTCCAATTTTAATAATTGAAGGTTTACAATCAGCATAAAATTCTGTTTCTTGGGGGATAACAATAAATCCTGATGGGTTCCAAATAATGCCGTCTGTAGAGCTTGCATATTTAAGAGCATACGATAATTCAAACTGATTATCAATATTAAACCATTTTGTTCCTGACGTATATATCATATGCCACTTATTTTCATGAAAAATAACATCAGCTGAACCAATTAAAAAGGGATCAACTTTTGAAATGGGCAAAATTGGACCTTCACTTAGCTTAATAAATGACTCACCATTATCTCTACTATTAGCAAGACCCATCATACAGGTATGTGGACTAGCAATCATTTTTGAAAATCCACCATAATACATATAAAGATCCTGTCCATTTTTATTTAAGCAAACCTGCAAAACTCCATCTTGGTCGAAAGAACCTGGTAAACCTTTAGTTAATATTGGTTTGTCATGAATATACAATACCTTTGGGGGATTTTTTGCGTCTAGATCCATATAAAATATTCCACCTGATCCATCTTTAAGTCTTGAACCAAAAAAAATCCTTATTCTTTCTTGGAGAACAAGAGCTGATGGGCATTGAATATGAGTAAATCCAAATTCAGGTGCATTAGATGGTTTAAAAATTAACCCTTTTTTATTCCATTTCATTTTTTATTCTCATTTAATATCTTTCCCGCCTCCCTTAGTATTATCTCATCTAACCATTTATGCATGCTTTTACCTGTAAGTTTTTGAGCTTCAATAGCTTTTTTTTTGGTCTCATTAGAAACACCTTCTAATTTTCCATAATATCGAGTATTGAACGTTCCTCCTCTTTCCCCGGGTAATTCCAAATCAAAATTGCCTTTGGGTTCTCCAACTCCAACAGTATAATCGAATACATAATGCACGTTGCCATTTATCCATCTCACACCTACATCCCTGGCTTCCACCGGTATGTGTTTTAAAGGTACAGGATCAGCAAACATAGAATTATTATTTATACATATTTTACCATAATCAGTTTCTCTGAGCCATTCTGGTACATTTTTCTCACAGAATACAACTTTTCCACCGGGCTTTACTACTCTTGCCATTTCTTTTAAACCTTTTGGCAGATCAGGAAAATGTCCAACTCCTGCAAAACAATATAAAGCATCGAAAGAATTATCAACAAATGGAAGAGAGCAGGCGCTTGCAACAATAAATTCAGTGGGGATTCCCACGGATTTTAATCGCTCAATATTGTATACCAGCATATCCGGGGAAATATCCAATAACCATAATCCTCCTTCCTTACCAAGTCTTGATGCTATTATTTCTGAATCTTTCCCCGTTCCTGCAGAAACTTCCAATACTTCATAATTTGGTTTCAACTCTAACAAATCAATCATTCGGTTCCGTACAGTCGATTCCTTTTCATTATATAATTCAAACGTAATATGTACATTTTCATCATATGTTTTTGCTATTTCAGAATAGTATTTCCTGGCAAAAGCTGCACCTTTAATCTCTTGTTCCGGGGTAATAAAATCGATATATCCATTTTTAATGAAATATTTTCTTTGATTCCCCCTGGATAATAAAATCCCATCTCTAATTTTGCCACTAATAATTTCAGAAGATTTGTCTAATTCCAGTCCTTCACCAGAAATCGGACATCTGTATTTTGCTAAATTACTTACTCTCATTTTTACTTTTTATTAGTTCATACCAGATCAGATCATGCCAGACATTGTCCTTTTGAAAGGCATTGTGTTCATAAGCATATTGACTAAAGTTCAGTTTTTTACATATACTCTCTGACTCAATGTTTTCTGTTGCATGAGCAACAATAATCTTATGAAGATTCAAGTTAATAAAGCCAAAATCCATAACTTTTTTACTTGCTTCGGTTGCATAACCTCTTCCCTGATAGAGAGATCCTATCCAATATGATAATTCAGCCCGGTCAAGCGTCCATGTCCTGATTTTCCTTCTGACATCAATCAAAGATACAAGCCCAATTAGTTTTTTATTTAAACAAATACACCAATGATACCCTTTATCATTTTGTTGTGCATAAATAAGGCTTTGAACAAGGGCTTTTGTCGTTTCAATATCTGTATGCGGTTCCCATGTCAAGAAGTGAGTGAGCTTTTTATCGGACATCAACTTATATAATTCTTTAACATCATCCATACACGGTTGTCGCAAGAAAAGTCTTTCTGATTTAATATCGTAAATCATCCTAATCTGCTTAAAATGTTCAGCTTCTATTCATAGTTATTACATTCTGCGTTTATTTAATTCATAAATCAGAGAATTTCGAAAACCTGAGAAACTGCTCGCTTTCTAAACGGAATATTTTTGAAGATTCTTCAATAACAACTTTATTATCTGCAAGATTTTTAGTTACAAGTGTATTAGCACCCAGAAAACATTTGTTGCCAATTGTTACACCATGCCCTACTGTAGAGTTAACAGCAAAAAAACAGTTATTGCCAACTTTCACCACTCCTGAAATATTCGTACAGGATGTCAGCCAGCAGTTATCTCCAATAGTTGTATGATGGCCAATCATTGCTCCGCTCCAGACAAAAGTATTATTCCCTATTTCAACTTCAGGATGAATAATTGAAGGTGGCATAATGAAACAATTTTCACCATACTTAACTGTTGAAGGCAATTTTGACTGAGGACTTACAATTGAAACAATCTCATATCCCATCTTTCTTGCTGTCAGGTATTTAGCTTCCCTAAGCCTGTTTAAATCCTGATATCCCATAGCGATGAACATTGAATTATCATCAGGTTTAAAATGGTTCTCAATTTCAGAGAAAGGAATTAAAGGCAAATCATGGAAATTATTTTCATGGATATATTCCTTGTCAGCTGTAAAAGCAACAACATTAAAATTGCATTCATTTTTTGCGTAATAAAAAACGACATCCGCAATTTTCCCATTTCCAAATATTAAGAGGTCTTTCATTTTAATTATTTTATGTTTTTTAAGGATAACCTGTCAATCTTTCCGTTTTGATTCCTGGGCAGTGTATCCAATATTGTTATTATTCTTGGGATCATATATGTGGGGAGAATTATCTTTATATCATTTCTGATTGATTCAATCGTAACATTGCTCTTTAATGTGACGAACGCTTTGATCTGGCCTAAACCATCGTTAAACTTCTCGTACATCACACCGGTTTCGTTAATATATTCTAATCTGTTAAATCCAGCCTCAATTTCTTCAAGTTCTATCCTGTAACCCATGTGTTTAATCTGGTTATCAGCCCTGCCAAGAATATGAATAATCCCATTTTTGTCCTTTCTCACAATATCTCCGGTTTTATATAAAACCTTCCTGTAGTTTCTAATAAAAGGATGTTGTATGAAAGATTTTTCTGTTCTCTCCTGATCGTTATAATAGCCAAGGCCGATTTGTGGTCCCCCAAGTACTAGTTCTCCGGATTTTGCCTCATTGTTGTTTTCGTCAAGGATAAGATAATCAAAATCTGGAGCCAAAAATCCTAATGGCGCAATGTTAATCATATCATTAAAATCTTCAGCCTTCACATTGTATGCTGAACATATACAAGTGCATTCTGTCGGACCATATACATTTACAATTCTAATCCGGTTTGCAAACAGATCAAAAAGAAATTTAAGTTTAGGCTTGGGAAATCCTTCTCCCCCAAAAGTAATAATTCTGACATGTTTAAATACATCTTTTGTAAGAGCTTTCATTGTAATTAAAAAGACAAGCAGAGAGGGAACCGAAAACCATATTGTCGCTTTTATTTTATCAATATATGCTACCAGTTTTTTTGCCTGTCCGACAGTTAAAGAATCAACCGGGGCCATGGCAGCTCCATTGAAAAGACTCGCATAAAAATCAAAAACGGAGTTATCAAAATACATCGGGTTAACATTCGTCAGAATGTCGCCTTTTTCAATGCAATAAGTCTGTTTTGCCCAAAGAATAAAGTTAATCAGATTCTGATGAGTCATTACCGCTCCTTTAGGGAAACCCGTAGAGCCCGAGGTGAACATAATGTAAGCAGGATTATCGGAACATATTGATAGTGTAAAATCAAGATTCGTATCCGGGAAGGATTCCAGGCTTGTACGAAAACTTTCAGAAATAATATCAATTTGAGGAATCTCAATGTTTCTAATTTGTGTTGGAATGGTTGTTTGATCAAAAGATAATAATACAGGATTGCACCTGTCAATAATTTTCTTTAACCTTTCAAAAGGACTGTCATTATCAAGATTTACATAGATTGCGCCAATTTTCAAACATGCAAGCATTAAGGCATAACTTTCTTTTGACTTGGTATGAAAGATTCCGACAACATCATTTTTCTTAATATTCTGATTGATTAAATATCTGGCAATCCGGTTGGAAAGGCAATTCAATGCTCTGAAACTGAATTTTTCAGATTCGTTTAACAGAATTGCTGAATTATCGGGTATTTCAGAAACGATCGAATAAAATAAAAGTCCTAAATTATAAATATACATTCCCGAGATAATTATCCGTTTGACAAAACCATTCCCCCATCGATTTCAAGGATTTTTCCATTGAAATATTCATTGTCAATGATAAAATCTATTGCTTTTGCCAGTTCCTTTAATTGACCAAGTCGTTTTGAGGGTATTTCACTGATTATTTTTTTTACAATATTTTCTTTCAATGCATTATAAGTGGATGGAGTATCGAAGAATCCGGGGGCAATTCCTGCTGTCCTTATGCTAAACAAGCTAAGTTCCCTGCTCCAGGCAGCTGTGAGTGCATTAACACCCGCCTTAGCAGCCGAATAAACCGATTGTCCGGAATTACCATTTGCTGAAATCGAACTTATATTTATTATCAGACCTTTAACCTTATTCCTGATCATATTATCTACAACATTGACAGAACAATTAAATACTGTTGTCAGGTTCACATTTAACATTTTATCCCAATTCTCTTTTGAATGTCTGCGATCTTGTCTGTTAAAAAAGTTTATCAGCAATTCGCTGTGAATTATTCCGGCATTATTTATCAGAACATTTGTATCCGGGTCCATTTCATAGATTTCCTTTATCACATTTGTTGTTGCCTCATAATCTGTAAGGTCACAATAAAACAAGGCAACATTTTTTGATCCACTGAATTTTTGAAGACCATCCTTATTTATGTCAATCAATAAAAGCTTTTCTGCTTTGTCTTTTAAATATTCAGTAAGGAAAGAACCAAAGCCACTGGCAGCACCAGTGATTATTATTTTTCTATTGGGGTATTCCATAAACAAAATATTATTTCTTAAGTTTTCTGTTTATTATCTCCTTTGCTTTTTTAATACAATCCAGTTCGATTATTTCATCATCGGTAAGAGAAATATTGAATGCCTCCTCCATTCTTACAATCAACATCATGAAAGTCATGGAATCCCATATTTCCATATCTTTGAATTTCATATTCTCACCGACTTCCGATATTTCAATTTGTAAAACATTTTTTACAACTTCTTTAAACTTCTGTTCATTCATATCAATACAAATTTATTCAGCAGGTTCTGTATTTCATTTTTATTATTAAACATCATCACATCAATTATTGAAAGAAAAGGGATAAATTCATTATTAAACTGAGGATATTTTCCTGGTAGCGTATTTAAGAAGCGAAGCTCTATATTATTATTTTTAAAGTCACTTATTCTGTAAAGAAGTTTCCCCCCAATTGCATTATAATAAGTCCGGGCATTCTCCCGTTTACAGATATCAATAATTTTATACTGAGCTTTTAAATGTTGGTTACTGTAGACTCTTGAAGATTCAACAATTTTGGTGTTAATCTCTAAATAGTCACAAATTGTATTTATTTGAAATACTAACCACTTTGAAAGATTTAATTCCTCAGATAATAGAATGGAAGATATAATCTCAAAGCATTGTTTAAAAAAAGGGGCCTTTTTATAAGATACTTCAATTGTCTTTAAAAATTTTACTTTCCAATTACCTTCGACCAGTTCGCAATCGCAGATCAGCTTATTTTGTGATATTTTTTTAAGAGGGATTGAAAAGAGATTCTCTTTCCCATTGACTAAAATCCTGTTTCGGTTTATCCAACCACGCATAATAAAATTGACATCATCGAGAATAACAAATTTGTCCGTAGCATTAATTAACTGGAAATAACCAATATAAGGAAAAGCATATGGTTGCATTATTGCAAGCTTCATTTCCTCAATTTGATAATTAATCCACATATTAAATCAACATCAGAAATTTCCAGATCAGGATAAATCGGTAAGCAAAGCACTTCTTCAGTTATTCTTTCCGCAACAGGCATTTTCCCGTATTTCGAAGACTCAAGACTACAATACATTGGAAACTGACTAATCAGGGGATAAAAATACCTCCTGCAGAATATATTTTTTGATATTAATTCTTCATAAACATCATCTCGTCTTTTGCCGAATTTATTTTTGTCAATGCAGATTGGGAAATATGCATAATTATACCCTTTTTCATTCTGATTCAAAAAAACGGTAATGCCCGGAATATTTTTAAGTCTCTTACTATAATTTTCGCTTATTATTTTCCGTTTTTCAATCGATTTTTTTATGTATTTGATTTGCAGGACTCCTAGTGCTGCCTGGAACTCGTTCATTTTTGCATTAATACCAGGAGTAACAACCGTGGTCTCATCAATTATACCAAAGTTTTTTAATTGGTCAATATGCTTCTTTGTGTTCTCATCATAACACACAATTGCTCCTCCTTCAAAAGTGTTGAAAACCTTTGTAGCGTGAAAACTCATGACAGATAAGTCACCAAAATTTAAAACGGAGTCTCCATTTATTTTTACCCCAAAGGCATGGCAGGCATCATAAATTACTTTTAGCCCATAAACATCAGCTATCTTTTTAATTTTTTGCACATCGCAGGGATTACCATATACATGCACCGGAAGAATTGCAGTTGTCCGCGGTGTTATTGCTGATTCAATCTTTTCAGGGTCAATATTAAAAGTGTTTTGTTCAATATCTACAAAAACAGGTTTTATATTATTCCACCATAATGCATGTGTTGTTGCTACGAAACTATATGGAGTGGTTATTACTTCACCGGTAATATGCAATGCCTGAAGGGCTGTTACAAGGGCAAGAGTACCATTTGAAAATAGTGAAATATATTTTACACCAAGATATTCGCATAGTTTCTGCTCAAGTTCTTTATGAAAAGGGCCATCGTTGGTAAGTATATGGCTGTCCCAGATCTTTTCAAGATAAGGTATAAATTCCTCCAAAGGAGGAAGATATGGCTTAGTAACATAGATCCTTTTCATCGATCAGCTTTTGCAAATAAAACACTTTCCTCAGAATGAATACTGAAGTGTCCAAAGTAAAATTTATACCCTATATTCAATGAATGAATATACTCAGGAATGGTTCTGAAATCGTCAATGTTATGATATAAACAAATGGCCAGTTTTGGTCTAAAAGTTTTTAATGTTGTCTCGGCCCCCTTGAGGGCCTTAAGCTCCGAACCTTCAATATCCATTTTAATAAAATCAACTTTGGGAATAATCTTTCCTTTCACTAAATCATCGATTGAAACGGTGATTTCCTTAACCGATTCTTCATCTTCATTTTTGCTGATGGCTGATCCTGGTCCGTTACTTGCAAAAGAGATTTCAATATTGCTTTTATCAAATACGGGGTGTTTTATTAATTCAATCCTTGATTTCAGATCAGGATTCATATCAAGATTTTTATCAAATATTTCAATATTTTCTTTTATAAATTCAAAACTGAAAACTTTCCCTTCCGGACCTGCGAGATACGCAAAATACAATGCAGTCTCACCCCAACAGGCACCTGCATCGATAACAAAGTCATTTTCAGAGACTTTTATTTCAGGTTCCTCTAAACAATAGACTTTATAGTTAAAAAGGATATTCCCAATGGGAGTAAATATTTTTATCGGGAAACCAATATATTCAAAATCAACCTTATATAAATCCCAATTTAAAAAGACTGTTTTAATTCTTTCATTAGTCGATTTACATAATTTTTCATTTAGTTTTATTGATTGCCAATACTCAGGAGTGTTCAATGGCAGCTTAACTTTCCGATAATCCAATATCCTGTAAGCAAGTACCTTCATCATTAAATCTTTTGATGGCTCATTTTCAAGAAGGTTGTACAGGAATTCAAAAGTTGTAATTAAAGAGGCATTCCCGTCCAATCTGTTTTTTAAATTATCAAAGTATTTTCCCACCCTGTAAAAACCAAATTTTTCTATTTGTGCACTAAAGAATCTCTTTAATTTAAATTTAGATTTTGGCTCCGGACCAAATCTATAATAATCATAATTATCAGAATAGTTATTAAGTAAATTATCTAATAGTTCTTTTGTCAGTTTATAATAAAAGTTACTATCAGTCATCCTGGTATTATTTAGATAAGAAACTAATCGTCTGATTTAATAAATGTTCTTTCAGCCATTTCTGACAATATTCATGAGCCTCATTAAATGAATTGAATGGAACAGGGGAAGGAATATTTTCAGGTTCCCGGTTCCTGATATTCCTGATCTTTCTCAGGATTCGTTTTAATGTCCCCTTTATTAATGGAGGTTTACTCATGCGTTTAATTTTATTTTTTTCCTCAAAATAGTTATAATATCCGCATATTCTATTCACTTCATCTATCCGGGTATAATCATAAACTAAAGTATTGCTTTGAGGATTCATAATTCGAACAGAAATCAATCCTGTGCACCAGGCCAGCTTTGCTACCCCGCTAATTCTTAAACTATATTCAAGATCTGTTCTTATTACAGAAGTGTCAACTAACCCGATAAGTGGAAGAGACGATCTACGAAGCATCAAACAAGTGCCATTAAAAAAAAATCTCTTCATTTTTCCCTCTTTCCAGTTTAAGAAATCCAGATAAAAATCTTCGTCCCAGAAGAGGCTGAGTTTATTCGAAATATCCATCCCGGCTGTATTACCTGCCATCACATCAATTTTGGGATTCAGGAGCATAAAGCCTTTACATTCTTGTATTACAGGATAATAAAAAGCATCATCGTCAGTAAAAATTTTTATCAGGTCTCCTTTAGCTAATAAAAGTCCTTTATTAAACCCATGTGCTTCTCCCTTATCTTTTTCAGATATAAAATAATCTATTTTATTTGTTCTCTTTAATTCACTAAGAAATTCACTGGTGCCATCAGTACTACCCCCGTCAATCACAATAATTTCTTCATCATTTTTTTTATTCCGGATTAATTCCGGCAATACAACTTTAATATATGTTATTTTATTAAAAGTTGTGAGAACATAAGATAAGATGATTTTATCCATTCTATGAGTAACCTAATTTTGGCTATAGATTTTATTTATAGAACTGACGAATTGCACTTGCTGTTTTTATAATATCGCTATCTGTAAGTTGTGATGAAGACGGTAACCAAAGACCTTTTACTCCGACAAGATTTGACACAGGATAATTTCCTTTTAAATTATACGCTTGTTGTTTATTAATAGGTGGATACATTGGTCTTGATCCAATACCATTTTCTTTCAGGTATTCAGACAATCCATTTCTGTTCTCTGCTAAAATATCAATAAACCATGGAGTTGTGCATGATATATCCTGCTCGAAAAACTTGACTTCATTTAATCCAGCTAAATTTCTTCTATAAAGGCTCATAATTTCTTTTTTCCGGTCAACACGCCATGGCAACTTTTTCATTTGCTCATTTCCTATAACTGCCTGGAGTTCCGTAAATTTAAAATTGAATCCTATTGAATCATGAATATCGTTCCCCCCTCCACTTCGTCCAAAATCTTTCAGTTTTCTGAGGCGTAATGCCATATCATTATTATTGGTTACTATTGCTCCTCCCTGGCCTGTGGATATTACTTTTGGAGCAGAGAAAGAAAAACTGCCAGACAAACCCACAGTTCCCTGATGCTTACCATCGGGATAAAAAGAACCTAATGATTGAGCTGAATCTTCCAACAATTTCAATCCATTTTCTTCACACAGTTTTTGAAAAGCTTCTATACCAGCTTTTGGATAGCGCCCATTTGAAGTAACTAAAAAGATTGCTTTAGTTCTCGTGGAAATTGCCTGTCGTGCACAATTAATATCCATGCATAGAGTTTCAGGTTCAATATCCACAAAAACCGGAATCCCGCCAAACAATTTTATTGAATTTGGTGTAGCAATCATTGTATAATTAGGAACAATAACTTCATCACCAGCCTTAATTCCTGCACCAATTGCCATCAATGTAAGGCTAACAGTACCATTGTTGACTACAATACAATGTTTTGCTCCTGTATATTCAGTAATTCTTTGCTCAAATTCCGAAGTTCTTTTAAACTCTGTTAACCATCCTCCTTCATCCATATATTGATTCAGGGCTTTTTTTTCTTCCATACCAAACCATGGTTCCATTTGTGGTATAAATTTCATCAAAAATGATTTTTTAATTTATAATATTCTTGCTAAAGCATCTTTTGATCTAGATACACTCTTGGTAAGTGTTGCTTCAAAATATAAGCGCCAAGGCAAGTAGTCCATGTCCTGTATTATTAATCCTGCCCCAAATGCGACACCTTCAGGAATAGATACCCCTGGGAGAACAACTCCATTCGCTCCAATTAGACAATAGTTTGAAATATTGATTTCAGATATGATACCTCCTTGCCTAATTTCATTTGGATAACATGGCATATCATAATTGGGATTTATATAGTCAGAACTGGCTGCAAAGAGCCTGCTTCCAGAAGAAATTCCACAATGATTTCCAATGGATATTTTCCCGGAACTTGCCTGTAAAGTGCAGTTGGCTCCTATGTGAACATAGTTTCCAATAGATAAATTGCCGGAAATGAATGTAAAATCATCGATGATAACATTATCTCCAATTTCAACCAATTCCGGATTACGAATTCGAACTGTTTTACCTATTATTACATTTTTACCACAATGCTTCAGTTGTTTTATATCAAAGAATATATTATCCATAGGTAAAATTCGATTTTAAAGTTTCTCCATCCAGAATTCAATCATTTCATTCATAATCATTTCAAAAGTGTATTCTGGTTCCCAATTAAAAGTACTCCGGAGTTTTGAACTATCTCCTCTTAAATATGGCAACTCTTCAGGCCTTAAGTAAACAGGGTTCTGAATAACAAATTCTTTATAATCAAGACCAAGTTTTGAGAACACATAATCAGTCATTTCTCTGACTGAATGGGTTTGCCCCATAGCGACAACAAAATCATCCGGAATATTATGATTAATTATCATGTGCATAGCCCTGACTGAATCCTTAGAATGCCCCCAATCACGGTAAGAATCCATATTTCCAAGTTCAAGCTTTTTAGACATGCCTTTTTTGATCATTACAGCTCCTTTTATAACTTTATTTGTAACAAAATTGCTTCCTCGTCTTGGTGATTCATGGTTGAAAAGTATTCCATTCACTGCATGTAAATTGTAGCTTTTACGGTAATTCCGGGTAATGTTAAATGCAAATACTTTTGCACAGCCATATGGGCTTGTTGGTTGAAATGGAGTGGTTTCGCGTTGATAACCATCGCTATCCACGGATGTGCCAAACATTTCTGATGAGCTTGCCTGGTAGTATTTTGCATGAGGACATGAGTTTCTATAGGCTTCCAGTAAATTCAATGCCCCTAAAGCATTTGTTTGAACAGTAAATTCCGGGATATCAAAACTGATTCTGACATGACTCTGAGCAGCTAAATTATATATTTCATCAGGTTGAATCTTACTTAATAACCTATACAATCCGGAAGTATCCAAAAGATCACCATAACTTACATGCAGGTTTTCTCTTACAAATTCAATTCTGCTCTGTTGATGTTCGGGTACTGAATTCCTTCTGACAATACCATGTACTTCATATCCTAACCCTAAGAGGTATTCCGTCAGATAACTCCCGTCCTGTCCATTTATACCTGTTATAAAAGCCCTTTTCATTTTGAAAGAATTACAATATTTTAACTATTGATTTTTTAAAAATACTTTATCATTTTCTATACCAAAGTATGGACCGGTTTTGTACTCATATACAATGGTGTCATCCTCCATAATGTAATAATTGTGCCCACCTCTGAAGGTCAAAGATAGATCACCCGGTAACAATATATGCTCTGCAATTATTGTATCATCTAAATCATACAAAATGCACTTTACACTACCTCTTATTACAAGCCAGCTCTCCTGGGCAATATCGGTTGTCTTTTTAAAGTTGATATGCTTATGAGCTTTAAATGTTTGCCCTTTATTCATTTTCATGCTGGCTACCTGTAAAAACTCATTATCTGGCGAGATGTTTGTTCGACCATTAATTTCATCGACCCTGTAAATAATATGAAGCAATATATCGGTCTGAATTTTAGAATATATTCTTTCCATAGTTTAAGTTCTTATAATTATTTATAATAGTTTTCTTATGCTTCCAAAAAAGTATAATTCCACTCCAATGCAGGCCAAAGAACAGCATCTTCCACGACACTCGAAAAATTGCCTCTGGCCAGATTTTTTTCATCCATGCTATCAATGATTTTAAACCTGAATACATCGAGGTTCGATTCATAACAGATCCTTGGACTCCCGCAGTCAAGCGATATATGGATGGAATAATCATTGGCATTTAACAGGTTCCCGGGGATCGTAGCCCTGCTTATATAAGTTCCTTTTTTATTTTTTTTATCACCATACCAGTCAATTGGAGTATCAACCGCCACCATCACCGTTATTCCCTGCCGGTTCAGCAACATAAAATTTGGATTTACATTCACCCCCTGTCTGTTCATCCATGTGATCTCAATCAATATTTTTTCATAAATAAAAAATGAATCCGATGTTTCACCATTCTCATTTAATAACCTGGCTTCTATAATCTCAGCAGGAAGATTTGTTTTAAGTTTCTCTTTTTTGAAATGCCCAATGTTTTGCCAGTTGGAATTAAAATACAAATCCACTGCTTCTTTAACTGAGATCAATCCGTCGGTAGTTCCATCTTTAAGGTAAATTGCTTTACTGCATAATGCTTGAATACTAGTCATGTTATGGCTGACAAATAAAACTGTCCTCCCCTCAGTCCTGCTCACCTTCTGCATCTTACCTATAGCTTTTTTTTGAAACTCTGCGTCACCGACAGCCAAAACCTCATCAACCACTAAAATTTCAGGTTCGAGAAAAGCTGCTACCGCAAAACCCAGACGAACGATCATGCCACTGCTGTAACGTTTAACCGGGGTATCAATGTAACGCTCACAACCGGAGAAGTCAACAATCTCATCAAATTTATTGTAGATTTCCCTTTTGCGCATACCAAGAATTGCGCCATTTAAGAAAACATTTTCCCGTCCGGTAAGTTCGGAGTGAAAGCCGGTGCCGGCTTCCAGGAGAGAACCAATGCGTCCGTTATAGGTAATACTACCAATAGTTGGGGCGGTTATCTTACTGAGGATTTTTAATAAGGTGCTTTTGCCTGCTCCATTTTTCCCAATAATGCCAAGTACCTCTCCACGATTTACTTCAATGTTAATATCTTTTAATGCCCAGATATAATCGCTGGTGCCTTTTGTACTTCGATCATTAACTTCTCCGATTCTAAGGTAAGGATCTTCTTTCCCGCGAACAAGGTGCCACCACCGACGGAGGTCATGACTCAGAGTTCCGGTTCCTACGAGGCCGAGGCGGTATTGTTTGGAGAGGTTTTCTATTTTTATAACAACAGACATAGGTTGAGGCCTAGGTTGAGGAGGCATTTAGCAAAAGATAAAAGACAAAAGTCACAAGACAAAAGTAAAAAAGACTAATTATCTCATTTTTTGGACAATTGATCCCAGGATATTTTTAAGCTCATGTGATTCCTTAATTAAATAATCCACCTCTGATTTATTTACTTCCTTGACAGTCCTTTGGATTATTCTTAGCCAATAGTTTGATTCTCTCATCTCTCGCAGAGAAATTCTGACTTTATTCGTAAAATCTGCTTTAGATGATCCGGATTGAGACTCCTCGTAGTTCGCACCTGACGAACATGCACTTTTTGAGAGTTGGGTACGAATAGTTTTATTTTCAGGAGAATAAGGAAGCGTTTTCAAAAATTCAATGACTCTTACTGCAAACTCAAAGAGTCTTTCACAAAGGTCATTTTTCTTTCCCATCACTACAAACTGGCTCCGTTGCTAAATTTGCCCACCGGGCAAATTCTTAACGCTCGGCCCTACTTTTATCTTTTTACTTTTGTCTTTTGTCTTTAAATTAACTTTAACCTCATCCTTAACCTTAAACAGTGTCCATGAATGTTTTTTCTGTTCGGTTAAATATCGCCAGGCTAATAAAAAAGAGTACTATAGAAAAAAGTCCGCTGTATATTATACTGCTCAAATAAAAATTTCCTGCACCGGTAAAACCATATTTGAATGATTCAACAATAGAGCTTACCGGGTTAGCCATTACCACCCACCTGTATTTCTCAGGAATTTGCGATATCGGGTAGATAACAGGAGTTATGTACATCCAAAGCTGAATACCAAATTGAATTAAAAATGTCAGATCACGATACTTCGTGGTCATGGCGGATATTATTAATCCAAATCCAAGAGCCATGATCGCCAGAATAATTATATAGAGCGGAAGACAAAAAAGCGTAATATTAGGATGTATCTGAGCGCTGTTAAAATAATAATAGAAAAAAACACAAAGGAAAAGCACAAACTGGATCCCAAATTTTATAAGGTTAGAGGACACAACAGATAATGGAGTTATAATTCTTGGGAAATAAATTTTGCCAAATAATCCTGAATTTTTCACAAAAGTGTCAGAAGTCAGACGTAAACATTCAGAAAAATAATTCCAGATTGTAATCCCTCCCAGATAAAAAAGAACAGGAGGAACTCCGTCTGTTGGGATGCCTGCGATTCTTCCAAATACCAGGAGGAACATCAGTGTGGTCAGGAGTGGCTGTAGTACGAACCACAATGGTCCAAGAACAGTCTGTTTATAGGTTACAGTAATATCCCTTTTGATGAATAGCGCAAACAAATCGCGGTGGTACCAGATCTCATTCAATTTGAGGTCGAACAAGTTTTTGCCTGGTGTAATTGTGTATGTTTTATTAATTTGCTCCATTCAATTAACAAATAATAAATTATTTATATTGTTCAGGTGTTAAGTATTGTAATATCCTCTCTCATTTTCAGAAGACCCGTACCTGCCATAAGAATAATTACCATAATAATTTTTCCCGTATGAATATCCATATCCTTTGTAATATCCATATCTTAACCCATATCCATAATAGCCTGTCAGGTTGATATCATTAATAATAATCCCCATGTTTTTTAGCTTATCTGCCTGGTATAGCTCCTGAATCAGTTCCAGTGTGTTATTTGAAGAAAACCTTTGTCTTACGATAAAAATGTTAACATCAACAAATCGTGCCAGTAATAAAGTATCTGAAACCACTGCAACCGGAGGTGTATCTAAAAATATATAATCAAACTCCTTTCTTGCTTTCTCGATAAACAAAATCATCCTTTCATCATCGATAAGTTCTGCAGGATTTGGTGGAACCGGGCCCGACGTAGCATAAAAAAGATTTTCTATTGCAGTTTCCTTTATAATTTCCTCATATTCACAATCACTGCTTAAATAAGTGCTCATACCGATCATATTGTCTATCCCCAGTATTTTATGTATTCGTGGCTTTCTCAGATCAAGCCCAATTAATAATACCCTTTTACCATTCATGGCAGTAATCGCAGCAAGATTAATTGAAATAAAAGTTTTACCCTCCGCACTTACAGTAGAGGTGACCGCGATTACCGGATTCGGGGTTTCTTTAACAAAATACCTCAGAGTAGTTCTTACCGCTCTGAAAGACTCTGAAAGAGAAGATCCGGGGGCGTCAATAACCGGTAATTCTTTCTTGTTTTCATTGTGACTGATATATCCGATTATTGGAGTCCTTGTCCTTTTTATTACGTCACCGTTATCCAGGACCTTATTATTAAAATAATATAATAGCGCAATAAAAATGCCTGGTATTACCAATCCAAAGAAGAGTGCTTTTAAATTGTTTCTGGAGGGCCTTGGTTTGATCTGATATCCATTAAAAACTTCGGCTTCATCAATTATTTTATTATCCGAAACATTCGAAGCCCTTGAAATACCTGTTTCTGCCTTTTTTTCAAGAAGATAAGTATAAACAGTATTATTTACATCAAATTTCCTCTGAATATTAATACTCTTTCGTTCGGTGACAGGAAGTTTCATTATATCCAGATTCACTTCAGCTAACTTTTCGTTTATATCGTTAATTGAACGTCCAAGATTAACAAGGGTACTTTCAATATTCTCCGAAAGAGCCTCCTTTGTTCTAAGTATATTCCCCTCGATCAGAATCAAAGGAGGTAACTTATCAGAAAGGTTCATGGACAGTTTCTTCCTTGTTTGCTGAAGGCCGGCGAGTTCTTCTACCAATCTTCCTACTATAAGATCGGAGACCCCTATCAGGGTCGGAGAAACAATATCCCCTGATTCGTTCTTTGAATCGAGGTATTCTTTCAGATATTGATAATATTGAACCTGAAGGTTAAGAGTTATTTTCTCGTTTTCAAACCTTTCAAGTCGGGCTTGTATCAGGATTCCCTCCTTACTTAAGTCGACCAACCTGTTTTTGAGTCTGAAATTCTGAAGGCTGTCCTCAGCATCATTAAGGGAAGCAGAGATAATGTTAAGCTGTCGGTTTATGAATTCAATAGTGCTATCAGCTATCTGGTTCTTTGATTCCAGTCCCTGACTGACATAAAGCTCCATCAACTTATTAAGGTAATCAACTTCCTGCTCCGGAACAATACCTATAGTAGTCAGATTTACCAGTGTAGCCTCTTTCTCAATTGGAGTCACGGTGAGAGTTCCTCTGTAATTGTTTGCGATTTCTTCAGGGTCCACAAAGTAGAAATAAAACCTGTTGGAAACAGTCGGGTTAAAGGAAAATTGTCCGGGATCTCTAAGTTTAATTATAAAGTTGAACCCATTATCTTTGTACCTCTGACCAAATTTTAATTTTTTTTCATCCTTAATATTCCCATTAATTCTCAGAGTGAAAGTTGAATCAGAATTTATCAGGATATTTACCTGAACATATTTAGGCTGTGATTCAACAGATTCTGCTATCACCGAAAAAGGACATCCTTTATAAAGCCTGCTCTTAACAATATTCCTTTTCCCAACTCCATAATAAACAATCTGGAATTCAGGTAATGAATCAATTACCCTTTTGTTAAGTTTGTAAGACTTAAGTATTCCTATCTCGTTTTTCAGATTTTGTTGACTGTTAAATATATTGCCCCCGGGCATTAAATTTTCCGCGGATAACAACCCACCACCTCTCTTTTCATCCTTAATTAAAAGGGACGAGGAAATTGAGTAAATCTTTTCTGAATACCTGTTTGTGCTATAAGCGATTGCCAGGGCGAAAAACAATGAAACTGCAAACCAGTACCAGTTGCTGATGAATAGCGACAGATAACGCTTTATGTTTATGCTGTCATCTTCCAGTTGTGGCTTAAATGGTTCATTGTAATTTGAATTGTCGGGGGTTGTCATGATATTATTAGGATTGAGGTTCTGTATTACCTGATTACATGAAACACTGAACTTATTACTTTAAATAATTAATCAACAGCAATGTTAGGGTAAGCAATGAAGTAGAAGTACTAATAACAAAAGAAATTGTTGGCAAATTCAGATTAAATATTTTTCTCGATTCCGGTTCTACAATAATAACATCGTTCGGAAGAAGATAATAAGCCTCACTGGTAAGTATTTTTTTGTCCTGAAGATTAACTGAGAAAGTTTTTGTACCCCCTTTTAAAGATCTTACGACAATAATTTTATCTTTCCGCCCATAATCATCAACTCCTCCGGCATGCCCGACAGCATCCAGAACCGTAAGATAATTATTATAATTTATGTACGTCCCGGGGGACTTTACTTCTCCTAAAACTGTATATTTAAAACTAAGAAATTTACATTCAACCGTTACATTCTTATAACTTTTACCAAACTCTTCCTGCAATATTCTTCTGGTTTCCTCGAGGGTCTTACCCTCAACCTGGACGGCTCCAATTACCGGCAGCAAAATATTTCCATCTGTCTTTACATCATACCCATATAAATATCCTCCGTTTTCCCCCTGCATAGTATTTGATCCGGAAATAGTTGTTGTCCCTCCAAGGTAATCTTCAATTTTACCATCAGGGGTCATCGACTTTACAGTAACATACAGGATATCTCGCGGTTGAATATGGTAGTCGGGGATCTCCATAGTGAAGGTTTCTTCTCCGGTTGGTTCAGGCAGGTTATTTAAATAAGCGAATTTTTTCTGGCTGGTACAGGAGGAGGCCAGGAAGAGAGCTGCGGTTAAAATGAGAGGAATTTGTTTCATTATTTTAATTATAAGACAAAAGACAAAAGTAAAAAGACAAAAGTATGGTTAAAGATAAGAGACAGGACCGAGCGTTAAAAATTTGCCCAGTGGGCAAATTTAGTGAAGGGGACAGCATGCAGGGGTGGATAAAGACAAAAGTATGGATCAAGATAACTGTTTTACATTTCGAGTTTGGCGTTTGATATAGTGCGTTTGGCGCTTTGAAGCTCAGTGCGCAGGGCCCAGGGCTCAGAAAGCAGAGCTCTGCTTATTTTAAAGATTTGCGAAAGTTGGTAATTTTCTTACTTAACATTATTAGTTTAAGATATCTAGTAGTTCTCTCTAATTGAGTAATAATTCCTCTTCGTTCGAAAATATAAAGAATATTTGCACATTCAAAAATCGAACGTCGGGAAATATTCAAAAAATTAGCAATCTCTTTATCTGAGAAAGAACCAGAGCCTTCTTGCCCTGTGAAATAATCATAATTGTTAGTCAATTTCTAATTAATTGAAGTTTCCATAAATAATAATATATTTTCATAAAAAGTTATTTCACAGGGCTGACAATATTGTTGGATATACTCATTCCAGCAGCTCTTAATTGTTCAGCAAATTTATAACACCTTTTGTTGTCAGCCTTATCTGCATAATCGAATAGTATATCAGAAATCTCAATTGATTCTTTCCAGATATCAAGCTTCTCAAATCTGAAGTCGTCCATAATTAACTTTGTTTATTGTACACTGAGTCCTGAGCTCTGCGCTCTGAGCTTTTTGGCAAACTTCCGTCTGGTCAGTGCTATAAGGAGAATGGAAAAAGGAGAAAGGTGAAAGTTAAAAAACCTGGTGCAT
>OCZT010000760.1_pt1 | contig 32761 bp, 29 predicted proteins | sample 1539031 | NCBI WGS metagenome assembly OCZT01 (sample SAMEA3539308, study PRJEB22396) | soil metagenome | biome: tundra; feature: field; material: soil | place: USA | collected 2010-05 | depth 0.15 m | reverse complement strand
TCTACACTCTTTCCCTACACGACGCTCTTCCGATCTGACTCCACTAACATCTCGCAGATGTCCGCTGCCAGCGGACAAGAATCGCTCGACGAGCCTGTTCGAGGGCCGTGTGGCCACGTCGCCGACCTCCGTGGCCACGTCGCCGGCACCCGACGCGTTTAATTGGCGCCGGAATCAGCCGTAAAGGCGCTTCGATCAGTCTCCGAACCCGGATTCACAGTCACGAATGCGCGTGAGCTTCGGTGGATCGTGCCGAAGGGCTCCATTCCGTCCGCTCCCAGCGGACATTTGCGGGATCGCAGCCAACCGGCCCCGCGAGCTACGGTCGGGCCGACTCTTTCGCGACGCGGCGCAGCACGGCCGGCAGGATGCCGCCTTGGCGGTAGTACTCGAGCTCGATCGCGCCGTCCAGGCGGACGATCGCTTCGAACCGCTTGGGCGCCGGCGCGTCCTCCTCGGCCCCAGCTTGCGCCGGCCCGTCGTCGCGCGCCACGGCCGGCCCGTCGGCGCGCGCGACCACGCTGACCCTGCCTCGCGGCGCCAGCCCTGCGGCCGGTATCTCGACGGTGTACTCCTCGCGCCCCGTGAGTCCGAGGCTCGACGCGCTCTCCCCGGGCAGGAATTGCAGCGGCAGGATGCCCATCCCAACCAGGTTGGAGCGGTGGATCCGTTCGAAGCTCTCGGCGATGACCGCCCGAACCCCGAGCAGCCGCGGCCCCTTGGCGGCCCAGTCGCGCGACGAACCCGAGCCGTACTCCTTGCCGGCGATCACGACGAGCGGCACGCCCTCGGCCGCATAGCGCATCGCCGCGTCGAAGATGGTCGCGGCGTCGCCGTCGGGAAGATGGACGGTATACGGCCCCTCCCTTTCGGCCAGCGCGTTGCGCAGCCGGATGTTCCCGAACGTGCCACGCATCATGACTTCGTGGTGGCCGCGCCGAGCCCCATATGAATTGAAGTCCAGGGGCGCCACGCCGTGAGCCTGGAGCCACTGACCAGCGGGCGACGCGGGGGCAATCGACCCTGCCGGCGAGATGTGGTCCGTCGTGACCGAGTCGCCGAAAACGCACAGGGCGCGCGCGCCTTCGATCGCACTCACGGGTTCGGGGTCGGCCCGCAAGCCCACGAAGAACGGCGGCAGCGCCACATAAGTCGAAGCGTCGTCCCAGAGGTAGCGGTTGCCCGTCGGCACGTTCAGGGAGCGCCAGCGCTCGTCGCCGTCGAAGACCGATGCATATGCGGCCCGGAACAGATCCCCATTGACGGCCGAACCGACGGTCTTGCGAACCTCCTGGGCCGAGGGCCACAGGTCGCTCAGGAAGACGGGCACGCCGTCGCGGTCGGTCCCCAGCGGTTCCGTCGTGAGGTCGATGTCCACGGTGCCAGCCAGCGCGAACGCCACGATCAGCGGCGGCGAGGCGAGATAGCTCGCCCGGACCAGTGGGTGGATGCGGCCCTCGAAGTTGCGATTGCCCGAGAGCACCGCCGCCACGACGAGATCGTTGTCCTCGATGGCCTGCGCGACGGGGGTATCGAGCGGCCCGCTGTTGCCGATACAGGTCGTGCAGCCATAGCCGGCGAGAGCGAACCCGAGCTGCTCCAGCGGCTCGAGGAGATTCGCGCCGCGCAGGTATTCGGTCACCGCGCGGGACCCGGGGGCGAGGCTCGTCTTCACGGTCGGGGGCACGGCGAGGCCGCGCGCGACGGCGTTGCGGGCAAGGAGGCCGGCGGCCACCATGACCGTCGGATTCGAGGTGTTCGTGCAGCTGGTGATAGCGGCGATGGCGACCGAACCGCTGGCGATTTCGACCGAACGACCGTCCGCCTCCACTAGCACGGCCGGATAGGGCGCTTCGGCGACGGAGGCGACTGAGCCGTCCGAGACTGCCCCGACGGGGGCGGCCGCAGTGGCGGCTCCAAAGGGCGTGGCGGCGGCCGCGGCAGGCGCGGGACCGGCGGGAGCGGCGATCGGCGCCGGAAACGCGCCCCGGAAGTTCGACCTCAGGTCGCGCAGTGCCACTCGATCCTGGGGGCGGCGCGGCCCCGCAAGCGACGGCCCCACGGATCCGAGGTCCAGCGTCAGGAGCGCATCGAACTCGGGGGTAACGCCCGGCTCGCGCCAGAGGCCCTGCTCCTTCGCGTACCGTTCGACGAGCGCCACGTGCCCGGCATCCCGGCCGGTGAGGCGCAGGTAGGTCAGCGTCTCGTCGTCGATCGGGAAGAGCGTGGCCGTCGCCCCGAACTCGGGCGACATGTTCGAGATCGTGGCCCGATCGGCCAGGGCGAGCCCTGCCAGGCCGTCCCCGCTGAATTCGACGAACGTTCCCACGACGCCGTACGAGCGCAGCATCTGGGTCACGACCAGTACTAGATCCGTGGCCGTGGAACCCTCCGGCAACTCGCCCGAAAGCCGCACGCCGATCACCTTCGGCATCGGCTGGTAGAGCGGCTGGCCGAGCAGTACCGCTTCGGCCTCGATCCCGCCCACGCCGTAGCCGAGGACTCCGAGGCCGTTGATCATCGTCGTGTGCGAGTCCGTTCCCACGAGCGTATCGGGGAAGGCGACGTCGGCCCCTCCGTTCGGGTCGCGCCGACGCGCCACGACCGTCGCGAGGAACTCGAGGTTGACCTGGTGGACGATGCCCGTCCCCGGCGGCACGACCCGCAGGTCGCCGAAAGCGGTCTGGGCCCAGCGCAGCAGCTGGTAGCGCTCGCCGTTGCGCTCGTACTCGCGGCCCACGTTGAAGGCGAACGAGTCGGCCGTGCCGTAACGGTCGACCTGGACGGAGTGATCGATGACGAGGTCGGCGGGCACGAGCGGGTTGACTCGCGCAGGATCGCCGCCGAGGTCGGCCATGGCGTCGCGCATGGCTGCCAGATCCACTACCGCGGGGACGCCGGTGAAGTCCTGCATGATCACTCGCGCCGGCATGAACGGGATCTCGATCTCGGTGGCTCCGGCAGCGGCCTCGGAAGCGGCGCCAGGTCGCCAGGCCGCCAGCGCCGCGACGTCCATCTCGCGGACGACTCCGCCTCCGGCGTGGCGGAGGACGTTCTCGAGCAGGATCTTGACGGTCACCGGCATGCCGCCCAGGTCGGTGCCCAAAGTTGCGCCGACGCCCGCGCCGCCACGCTCGAGGGTCGAAAGACGGTAGATGTCCGGCAGACCGGGTCCGAGTGGGGCCCGGGCGCCGAAGGGATCGCTGGCAGACAAGACAGCTCCTTCTAGCTCGATCGGTCGGTCGCCCGATTCCTTCGTTTCCGCCTGCGCTCCTCGCTCACGCACCTTCAGGTGCGCTCGCTCCGGTGCTCGACGGCGCCTCGGTCTCGGCCGCCGGACCGATCGAGAGATCGATCGCCAGGCCCCGACGGGGGAGCGCCTCTGCCGCCAGGGACACGCTACACTCGGGCGGGCGGTCGCCGTTTCGCTCGCGTCGTGCGGGCCAGTGACTACGCACCGCCATGGTGCAGGCCCGCTCGAAGGATACCGCTAGAGCGGGCAGTGGAGGTGGGTCGCGTGGATCCGGAGCGCGACGTTTTGGCCGGCGGCACAGGCGAAGCGCAAGCGGGCCCCGCGGAGGGCGAAACGCCCGGCGTCGCAGCGCGCGCCGGCGATGCCTCCGGTCCGCCGGGCGCCCCGCGGGTCGGGATTGTGGGAGCCGGGCCCGTGGGGACGGCGCTGGGAGTGGCGATCAGCCGTGCCGGGTGGCCCGTGGCGGCCGTCTCCAGCCGCGATGCGGGCCGCCGCGAGAGATTCCGCGCCCTAGTTCCTGGGAGCCGCTCCTTCGCCGACCCGGCCGCCCTGCTGGAGGAAGCGGAGCTGGTAATCCTGGCCGTTCCCGACGACGCGATAGCTGCGGTCGCGGCTTCGATGCGCCTCTACAGCGGCCAGGCGATGGTCCACACCAGCGGCCTTCTGGGTGTCGAGGTACTGCAACCCGCCCTTTCCGCCGGCAGCCAGATCGGGGCGTTTCACCCGCTGGTCTCGTTCACCGCCGACGTGGAGCGTTCGGTGTCCGCGATCCGCGGCGCCACTATCGCGCTCGAGGGAGACGATCGGCTGGTGGGCTTGCTCGCCGACCTCGCCGAGGCCCTGGGCGCAGTGCCAGTTCGACTGCCGGCCGGCACGAAACCCGCGTATCACGCCGCGGCCGTCATGGCGTCGGGCGGCCTGGTCGCGCTTCTCGACGCGATCGTCACGCTTGGGGCGGTTGCAGGGCTCGACGAGCGCGGCGCTCTGGCCGTCTACGGCCGCCTCATCGACCAGACTCTCGCCAACGCCACGTCGGGTGGTGTCGCTGCCGCCCTGACCGGCCCGATCGCCAGGGGCGACGTCGGCACGGTCGAGGCGCACATCGAAGCTCTCCGGCAGTTCGCTCCCGATCTCCTCGAGCTGTATGCGGCGATGGCGAGACGAGAGTTGAAGCTCGCGGAACAGCGGGGCTCCCTGGCACCGGCGGAGTTGGATCGAGTGCGGGCCGCGCTTGCAAAGCCTGCCTGACCGGCTACGATTAACGACATGCAGCGCAGCATCACGGCCCGGTATGCCGCACGTCCCGCAGCCTCCTTCGTCCAGCCTGTCGGCAACGGTCGAGAGCGCCGTCTTGGGCTCCATTCGAGCCTGACGTTCCAGCGCGCCGCGACCCGCCTGACGATCCTCCGTTCCTCGCGCGGCGGCTTGAATCTGAGCGGCTGGAGCCCCGTCACCACGACCCGCCCCAACTCCCCTCGTTGCGGAGTCGTTCGTCCGGCCATCACGATCTGTTGGGCCGATTCCGGACGCCCGCGCCCCGACCGCCGATCAAGTCTCGCCACGGCCCCGTGGCGCGGCTGATCGCCGCCACCGCGACTTCCGCCGGTGGGATCGTGGTTCGGTTCGAGGGCGAAGTCCCGCAATTGGTAGTCGGCCGTCGCAAGCGCGAGCGGGACGGCGCCATCTGGACGCTCCCCAAGGGCACGCCAATCCCTGGTGAGACCCTGGAGGAGACGGCTCTGCGCGAAGTCCAAGAAGAAACGGGCCTCGAAGTCCAGATCGTCTCGCCGCTCGATTCGATCAACTACACCTTCGTCCAGCGTGGCTTGAAGATTCACAAGACCGTCCACTACTTCATCATGGAGCCGATTGGTGGGGACCTCGGCGATCACGACCATGAGTTCGAGGAAGTACGCTGGATCGCCTTCGCCGACGCCCCGCAGCTTCTGTCTTTCGAGACCGAGCGCGGCCTCGTTGCGCTGGCGGCCACGAGGCTTCCGGAGCTGGAGAGCGCGGCCGGATAGGACGACAAGACCGGAGGTAGACGCTCGATGGCCCAGACTCACGAGACGCTCCTGGCGACGCCGCTGGCGGATCGCCATGTGGCGCTGGGCGCAAAGATGGTCGAGTTTGCGGGCTGGCTGATGCCGCTCCAGTACACGGGCATCCTGGAGGAGCATCGGGCGGTGCGAGTTCGGGGCGGTCTCTTCGACCTCTCCCACATGGGCGAACTCTTCGTCGAAGGCGAAGAGGCAGGTTCCGGTCTCGCCTATGCGCTCGTGTCGGACCCGCGCTCTCTGGCGACCGGCCGGGCGCAGTACTCGATGATCTGCGCTTCGGAAGGCGGCGTCCTCGACGACCTGATCGTGTACCGGCTCGGCCCGGAGCGATTCCTGATCGTCGTCAATGCATCCAATGCCGCTGTCGTGAGCGATGCCCTCGCCGAGCGGCTGTCCGGGTGCCGGGCCGTCCTCGACGACCGCTCCCTGGCGACCGCGCTCGTGGCGATCCAGGGGCCCCTGTCTGCCGGCGTGCTGGCACCTCTCACAGACGTCGCACTCGACGGCCTGCGCTACTACACGATCGCCGAAGGCCACGTCGCGGGCGCGGAGGCGCTGGTGGCTCGCACCGGCTACACCGGCGAAGACGGCTTCGAGGTGATCGTCGACCTGGCTCACGCGGCCCGCGTCTGGGATGCGCTGCTCGAGGCCGGAGCGCCGGTCGGGGTCGTTCCCGTTGGACTCGGCGCCCGGGACACGCTGCGGCTCGAGGCGGGCATGCCGCTCTACGGGAACGAGTTGGGGCTTGACGGCACCCCATTCGAGGCGGGCCTGGGCAGGGTCGTCAAGCTCGACAAGGAAGGCGACTTCGTAGGTCGAGCCGCCCTTGAGCGAGCCCAGGCCGAGGGCCCCCGCAAGAAGCTCGTGGGGCTGATCGTCCGAGGTCGGGGAATCGCCCGCCACGGCTACCCGGTCTTCGCCGGCGAACGTGCCACAGGCGTCGTAACGAGCGGAACGCTCTCTCCGACTCTGGGTGAGCCGATCGCGATGGCCTACGTAGCGCCCTCCGACGCGGACCCCGGTACGATACTGGCGGTGGGAATCCGCGACCAGCGCGTCCCTGCGGAAGTCGTTGCCTTGCCGTTCTATAGCCGGCCGAAGTAGGAGGAAGCTCAGGCGATGGCGCCTCAGGGTCTCCGCTATACCAAAGACCACGAGTGGGTCCGATTGGAAGGTGACGTTGCCACCATCGGCATCACCGACTATGCCGCCCACCAACTTGGCGACATCGTGTTCGTGGAGCTGCCCGACCTTGGTCGGGCCGTTACGCAGTTCGGCCCCATCGGCGTGGTCGAATCGGTCAAGGCCGTGAGCGATCTCTTCGCGCCGGTCGGCGGCGAGGTCGTCGAGACGAACGGCGCGCTGTCCGCCAGGCCCGAACTGGTCAACGGCGACCCGCTCGGCGATGGCTGGATGCTCCGGGTTCGCGTGGCCGACGTCGCCCAACTCGACGCGTTGCTCGACCAGGCGGCTTACGAAGAGCTGACAAAAGAGGCCTGAGCATCGATGGTGTGCGTTACTGACGCCCCGCGGAGCTGAGGCGATGGCCTACGGTCTCCACACCCCGGAAGATCGCGCCCGGATGCTCGCGGCGATCGGCGTCGCGTCGGTCGACGACTTGTTCGCCGACATCCCGGCCCCGCTTCGAGCCCACGGGCTGAACCTGCCGCCGCCCGAGTCGGAGGCGGAGCTGGCCGATCGGCTATGCGAACTGGCGGATCGCAATCGCGTGGATCTGGCCAGCTTCCTCGGCGCAGGCGCCTACCGCCACTACGTGCCCGCGGTTGTCGATCAACTCCTGCTGCGCGGTGAGTTCTACACCGCGTACACGCCCTACCAGCCGGAGATCAGCCAGGGCACGCTGCAGACGATCTACGAGTACCAGTCGCTGCTCGGCGAGCTCACGGGCATGGACGTCGTGTCCGCCTCGCACTACGACGGCGCGACCGCCGCTGCGGAAGGCGCCCTGATGGCATGCCGGGCCACGAGGCGCGAGCGAGTTCTCGTGAGCCGCGGCGTCCACCCCCACTACCGCCAGACGATCCGGACCTACTTCTCCGGTGGCGAGCTCGCGCTGGACGAGATCCCGCTCGTCGCGGATGGGCCGGACGCCGGTACGACCGATGTGGCGGCCCTGGGGCGGATGCTGGCCGATGCGGATCGGCCCGTCGCCGGCGTCGTCGTCGCCAACCCGAGCTTCCTGGGCCTACTGGAGCCGATGGCGGAAGTTGGCCGACTCGCTCATTCGGCCGGAGCGCTGTTCGTCGCGGTCGTCGAGCCGGTTTCTCTGGCGGTCCTCGTCTCACCCGCTGCGCACGGCGCCGACATCGCTGTGGGCGAGGGCCAGCCGCTCGGGATTCCGCTCTCGTACGGCGGTCCGTACCTCGGGATTCTGGGCTGCCGCGAGGCACTCGTCCGCCAGATTCCGGGGCGCCTGGTCGGCATGACGACCGACGTCGATGGCCGACGCGCTTTCGTGATGACACTCCGCGCCCGCGAGCAGGACATCCGCCGCGAGAAAGCCTCGAGCAACATCTGCACGAACCAGGCGCTGTGCGCGCTCGCCGCCTCGATCTATCTGGCGGCGATCGGGCCCCACGGGCTTCGCGACGCCGCCGCGATGGGCGCGGCACGCGCCGCCGAACTGGAAGCCGCCTTGGCCGCAGCAGGTGCGCCACGCCTGCACTCGGCGCCGTACCTCAACGAATTCGCGGTGCGCGTCCCGGACGCGGCGGAGATCCATCGCCGGCTCCTGGGACGTGGCGTGCTGGCCGGGCTGGTCCTCGCCGAAGCCGAGCCGGGCGACGCGTCCCTCGCCGACGCGCTGCTCGTCTGCGCGACCGAGGTCACCACTTCCCGCGAGATCGAGACCTTCGCGACAGCGCTCTGCGAGGAGATCGAGCGGGGCCGCCAGCTCTCTCTCCCCGGAATCGCCTCGGGCGCCGACGACGCCGGGGCTGCGATATGACCGCACCGAGCGTTGGCCCGGGCACGCCTCGTGAGGGCCGCGACCGTCTCGGGCCCACCCTTTTCGAACGCTCGCGTCATGGGCGAGGCGGCGGCAAGATCCCGCATCCGCCCAAGGACGCGCTGGCACGCATTCCGGCCGAGCATCTGCGGACCCAGGGCCCCAACCTGCCGGAGCTTGCCGAGCCGGAGGTCACCCGCCACTACGTCAACCTGAGCCAGCTCAACTATGCCGTCGACACGGGCTTCTATCCGCTGGGCTCCTGCACGATGAAGTTCAACCCCAAGATCAACGAGTGGGCCGCTCGACTGCCGGGCTTTGCCGGTCTTCATCCGTTCGCGCCCGATGCGACCGCCCAGGGATCGCTGCAGCTCCTCTGGGAACTCGAGCAGGCGCTGGCCGAGATCGGCGGCATGAAGGCCGTAACCCTTCAGCCGGCGGCGGGAGCGCACGGCGAACTGACGGGCATCCTCATGGTCCGGGCCTACCACCGCAGTCGCGGCGACCTGGCTCGGACCGAGGTCCTGGTGCCCGACTCCGCGCACGGCACCAACCCCGCGACGGCATCGATGGCTGGGTTCAAGACGGTGTCTATCCCCTCGGCGCCGGACGGCGGCGTGGACGTGGCCGCGTTCCGAGCCGCCCTCGGGCCGCAAACGGCCGCAGTCATGATCACGAACCCGAGCACGCTGGGGCTGTTCGAGTCGCGGATCGGCGAGCTACTCGAGGCCGTTCACGAGGCCGGCGCCCTGGCCTACATGGACGGCGCCAACCTCAACGCCATCATGGGCCGCTTCAAGCCGGGCGAGGCGGGCTTCGACGTGATGCACATCAACGTCCACAAGACGTTTTCCACGCCACACGGCGGCGGCGGCCCGGGCGCCGGTCCCGTTGGGGTAGGGGAGCGCCTGCTCCCGTTCCTGCCCTCGCCACGGGTCCTCCGCGAACCCGACGGCAGCTTCCGCCTCGAGCGATCCGGGGAACGCCCGACCAGCATCGGTCGGGTCCGCTCATTCGTGGGCAATACAGGGGTTCTGGTGCGCGCCTACGCCTACATCCGAGCCCACGGAGCCGCGGGTTTGGCCGAGGTTTCGGACGACGCCGTTCTGGCGGCCAACTACCTCAAAGTTCGGCTCGCCGGCGTCCTCGACGTGCCCTTCTCCCGACCGTGCATGCACGAGTTCGTGGCTTCGGGAGCGACCCTGAAGGCCGAGACCGGTTGCCGGACGCTCGACGTGGCCAAGCGGCTCATCGACTACGGGTTCCACCCGCCCACGATCTACTTCCCGCTGACCGTGGAGGAGGCTCTGCTGATCGAGCCGACCGAGACCGAGGCGCTCGAGACGCTCGATCTGTTCGTCGAAGCGCTGCGGCAGATCGTCGGCGAGGCGCATCGAGACCCCGAGCTACTGCATGCGGCCCCGACCGCCTCGCCGGTGCGCCGCCTCGACGAGACGACCGCCGCACGCCAGCCGAATCTCCGGTGGCGGAACATGACCGGCAGCCAGACGCCCTGCCCCGACTGACCCGCGAACGCGGAAGTCCCTCCTCCTATTCAAGGAGTATCGTACGTGTACGTCCACTGGAGAGCCGAGAACGAAGCCCAACGAGATTCGGAGTAACTCCAGCGGGGGCGCAGGCCCTTTCGACACCTCCGAAACAGGTCGAGGCAGGTTGGTACGGATGCCATCGCCGACCTACCCTCCATCTTCGAAGGCCCTTCCGTAGTCGAGGAGGCGCCGTTCGAGCGACAGCTCCGATCGAGCCAGGAGTGGCCTTGGTGGGTCATTGACACCGTTTAGGTGCCTATCCATAGTACGGCCGAGTGCGTTCCCGTCACCCCCTGTAGGAGCCCCACTTGGTTGGGGCCGGTCACCGGACAATGGCGCTGCGGCGCCCCTGAGAGAAATTGGCCCCGAGGGTCGGGTTGGAAGCGGAGTCGGAGGCTTCATAGATGTACAAACGTCTATTCAGCGCACTCGCGGTAGCGGTCCTCGTGGCCGGGGCCTGCTCATCGAGCACGCCGGTGAAGAAGATCGTCGTCGCGGAATGGCAGTTCCCGGATACCGTCAATATCTACTACGCGCAAGCCGAGACCGACGTCGAAATCGGCACCTCGATGTTCCTCAACCTGGTCGATGTGACACCCGACCTGCGGACGGTCCCGACACTGGTCACCAGCGTTCCCACTCTCGCCAACGGCGGAGTGAAGATGAACGGCGCCGGTATGGACGTGACCTGGAGCCTCAAGACCGGCATGCAGTGGTCTGACGGCAGTCCGATCAACTGCGACGACCTCAAGGGCACCTGGAACTGGATCATGGATAAGGCCAACACCGGGCTGGCCGGGGGAATCATCGGCTGGGGAGACATCACCGGCATCACCGGCGGAACCGGCACCACGTGCGTGATGAGCTTCGGCAAGGTGTACGAGGGCTACCTCTACCTCGTCGCGCCGTTGCTCCCCGCCAAATACATCAGTAGCATTTCGGCCGCCGACGCGCCGACCAAGCTCTATCCGCTCAGCAACCTGAAGTCCGGCGTCTATGACGGCCCGTACATGCCGACGGACCTCGCCACGGACTCGCAGATCACCACCGTCAGCAACCCCAAGTGGTCCACTATCAGCGGCAAGGCCCCGGCCGTGGATCAGGTCATCTGGAAGTACTACGCCAACGCAGCCACGATGCTGCAGGGTTACAAGGCCGGCGAGTATGACGTCGCGCAGGACCTCAACGACGCCGACATCCCGTCGCTTGCGGGCATCGACCAGAATCAGCAAGTCATCCATGACTCGCTGACTTATGAACTCCATTCCTTCAACAACAAGGCTCTACAGACCAAGTTCGGCGCCGACTACAAGACCATCGTCGCGGCCATCAAGCTCGCGACAGACCGCCAGGCGATCGCAGACGGCCCGCTCGGCGGCAACGTCACCGTCAGCAACAACTTCGTCTCGCCTCTGACCTGGTACTACAAGAACGAGGGCGGGTCGACCGCAGCCGATCCCGTTGCGGCGACGAAGCTGCTCACAGACGCCGGTTGGGTCAAGGGTTCGGACGGAATCCTTGCCAAGGGCAGCGTCAAGCTCGAGCTCCAGTACTGCACTTCGCCACGCCAGGTCCGACAGGACACGCTCAAGCTCGTCGCTTCGCAGCTCAACGCGATCGGTATCAAGGCCGACGTGATCAGCTCGCCCGACATCTTCGTCGCCTGGAACGACACGAAGGCGGATACGAAGTGCAATCTCCAGCACGGAAACTTCGACGTGGCCGAGTTCGCTTACGTCGCGCCGCTCGATCCGCTCGCCAGCTATAACGTCTACACCACCCAGGGTATTCCGGATAACGCGCCGCACAACGGCCAGAACGTCTCGCGAATCAGCCTTCCGACGCTCGACACGGCGTACAACAACGTCAAGAGCAGCGTCGATCCCGCGGTCGTCAAGGCCGCCATGGCCTCCGTCGAGGACATCTACGTCAGCGCCCTAAACACTTTCGAGCTCCCGCTCTACAACCGCAAGGACGTGTGGCTCGTACAGCCGAGGATCCACAACTTCACCGGCAACCCGACAACGACGGCCGGTGAGTGGAACATCGGCGATTGGACCGCCGACTGACCTGAGGGGCAGCCCTCTGTCATAGTTCTCGAAATCAGGAGGGCGACGAGCCCGACGGGCTCGTCGCCCTCTCTTACACACGAGCGAGTTTCATGATCAAGTACACGATCAGGCGCTGCATCCAGGCCGTCCCGGTGCTGATCCTGATCACAATCCTGTTGTTTTTCATGATGCGGGTCCAGGGGAACCCGGCCGACCGATTCGCACAGAACCCTAAGGTCACCGCCGCCCAGATCGCCGCGTTCGAGCATCGCTGGGGCCTCGACCAGCCGCTTCCCATCCAGTACTGCGACTGGATTGGCTTGTGCGGGGACAAGCCCCCCGTGATCAATGCCCTACCGGCCGCGATCGGAGGCGGCGACAACGGGATCCTGCACGGTGACTTCGGCCTCTCGACCTTTGACGGGCGTCCAGTTGTCGACATCATCGCCCAGCGTGCGCTGCCCACGATCATCCTCATGACCACGGCGTTTCTCATCTGGATCACGATTGCGATCCTGGCCGGTGTGTACGCGGCCGTGAAGCGCTACAGCCTCTTCGACTCGGGCCTGACCATCTTCAACTACGTGGGCTATTCGCTGCCGACGTTCTGGCTGGGCTTGATGCTGATTACCCTGTTCGCCGTGCCACCGTTACGATGGTTCCCGGCCAGCGGCATGAACGATGCCTACACCACTCCGGGGTTCGGCACAGACGCCTACTGGGCCTTCTTCGGAGCGAACCCGCTGTTTGCCATCTTCGATCTCGGCCGCCATCTCGTCCTCCCGGTCATCACGTTGGTGATGGTGAGCATTGCCGGCGACTCGCGGTTCGTCCGGTCGAGCATGCTCGACTCCCTCAATCAGGACTATGTCAAGACGGCGCGAGCCAAGGGCGTGCCTGAGCGCCGCGTGATCCTGCGCCACGCCCTGCGCAATGCGCTCCTGCCGGTCATCACGAACATCGGCCTGGAACTGCCCATCCTGTTCAGCGGCGCGATCGTGACGGAGACGATCTTCGCCTGGCCGGGTATGGGCAGACAGCTGATCGAATCGCTCGGCCACGCGGACTATCCGGTGCTGATGGGTGTCCTATTGATCACTTCGACCTTCGTGGTCATGGCCAACCTGCTCGCCGACATCATGTACGCGGTGGTCGATCCCCGCGTCAAGTACGACTAGGGCGCGCGTGAACCCACTCTCTGCCCCTGAGCCGTTGGACGTCGGCACGCCATCCGACTTCGAGGTCGCCCTGGTCTCACTCAACCAGTGGCAGTTGGCGTGGCGGCGCTTTCGCCGCCACAAGATGGCGCTGTTCGGCTCGGGCCTCTTCCTCACCATGGTGGGGATCGCCGTCTTTGGGCCGTTCATCTTCCCCTACAACCCGATATTCGTGCCGACGCCGCTGCATTTCTGCCCGGGCAGCACGACTCAGCTCGCCTTCAACGGCTGCCCGCCGCTGACCGCCGGGCACGTGCTCGGCACGACCGGCAGCCTGCAGCTCGACCTGCTGACACTCGTGGTCAACGGTGGCCGGATCTCGCTGCTGATCGGAATCGGCGCCTCGGTCTTCGCGGCCATCCTCGGCACGATCGTGGGGGGCCTTGCCGGCTACTTCGGTGGCTGGGTCGACACCATCGCAATGCGATGCGTGGACGTCCTGCTTAGCTTGCCGATCCTCATCGTCATCACCGTCTTCGCCAAGGCGTTCGGCCTCGGCGATTGGCGAATCATCATGGTCGTCTTCGCCGCGCTCAGCTGGCCCGGCCTGGCTCGTCTCGTCCGAAGCCTCTTCCTGACGCTGCGGACTGAGGTCTTCGTAGATGCGGCGCGCGCCGTGGGGGTGAGCGACCGCAGGATCATCTTCCGGCACATCCTGCCCAACGCCGTCAGCCCGATCATCGTCTCCACGACGCTCTCGATCGCCGCGATCATCGTCACCGAGGCATTCGTTGACTTCCTGGGCTACGGCGTCGACCCGGCCAAGACTCCTACATGGGGGAACATCCTGACCAACGCCCAGAGCTCGATCATCGTCGGCAACTGGTGGTGGGCCCTCTTCCCCGGTATGGCGATCGTCGTGACCGTACTCGGAATCAACTTCATGGGCGACGGCTTGCGCGACGCCCTCGATCCCAGGAGCCGCGAGTGACCAGCCACCAGCCGAACACCGGCGCAGCGACAACCGCATCGGCACCCGACGGGCCTCTGCTCGACGTCCGCGGGCTTCGGACCTACTTCCACGTCATGGATGGCACGGTCAAGGCCGTCGACGGAGTCGACTTCTCGATCCCCCGCGGCGGAACCGTCGGCCTGGTAGGGGAGTCGGGTTGCGGCAAGAGCGTGACCGCCCACACGATCATGCGCTTGATCGACATTCCGCCCGGGGAGATAGTCTCGGGCGAGGTGCTGTTCGACGGCCGGGACCTACTCAAGCTGCCGATGGACAAGATGCGCCAGGTTCGCGGCAAGGAGATCGCCATGATCTTCCAGGAGCCGATGACGAGCCTCAATCCCGTCTTCACCATCGGCGACCAGATCGCCGAAGCCGTGTTGCTCCACAACGAGGTCAACAAGAAAGAGGCCTGGGACCGGGCTATCGAGTCGTTGAAGGACGTGGGCGTCTCCGCCCCAGAACGGCGGGTGAAGCAATACCCGCACGAGCTTTCGGGTGGCATGCGCCAGCGCGCGATGATCGCCATGGCCCTCTCCTGCAACCCGAAGCTGCTGATCGCCGACGAGCCTACGACGGCGCTCGACGTGACCATCCAGGCGCAGATCCTCGAGTTGATCAAGGAAATCCAGGTGCGAACCGGCACTGCGTTGCTGCTGATCACCCACGACCTGGCCGTGGTCGCCGAGACCGTGGAAACGATCGCCGTCATGTACGGGGGCCGGATAGTGGAAACCGGCAGCGTGGAGCAAGTGCTGCTGAGCCCTCAGCATCCGTACACTCAAGGACTCCTCAACTCCATCCCCGGCGTCGCCAAACGCGGTCAGGCGCTCTCGGTCATCAAGGGCGTGGTTCCGAACCCGTTCCGAATGCCGCCCGGCTGCAAATTCGAGCCGCGCTGCCCTTACGCGTGGGGGCGTTGCTCCCAGTCCGAGCCCGACTTGATCGAGGTGCCCGGAGGCGCGAAGTCCCGATGCTTCCTGCACGCCCCTGAAGGAGCCGAACGCCGCGAGGCTTACCAGGCAGCCGCTCGGGATACGGTCCGCGGAGTGGTCGGCTGAGATGGAAGGAACGGGTACGGAATCGATGAGCACGATGGAGGGCGCCGCTCCGGCGACCGGGGAAGCTCTGCCGGGCGCGGCGGCCGCGGCCGCGACGGCGTCCGCGGCCTCCGAAGACGTGCTTCTCGACATCCGAAACATCAAGAAGTACTTCCCGATCATGGGCGGCATCCTTCGCCGTCAGGTCGGGACGGTCTACGCCGTCGACGACGTCAGCCTCCAGATCTACCGCGGCGAGACATTCGGCCTCGTGGGCGAGTCCGGCTGCGGCAAGACGACGCTGGGTCGCACGGTGCTCCGTCTCGAGACGGCAACGGCAGGTGAGGTCTACCTCGACGGCACGGACGTCTTCTCGCTCCGCGGCGATGCGCTCAAGCGGATGCGCCGCCGGATGCAGATCATCTTCCAGGACCCGTACGGCTCCCTCAACCCTCGGATGCCGATCAGCGACATCATCGGCGAGGGCCTCCTGGCGCAGGCCGACAAAGAGAACCGATGGGGCGTCCGTTCGATTCGCGACAAGAGGGTCGAGGACTACCTCGAGGCTGTCGGCCTTCGACGCGACTACACCAGGCGCTACCCCCACGAGTTCTCCGGGGGCCAGCGGCAGCGCATCGGCATCGCCCGCGCCCTCGCGCTCGACCCTGAGTTCATCGTTTGCGACGAGCCGGTGTCTGCGCTGGACGTGTCCATCCAGTCGCAGATCCTCAACCTGCTGTCCGACCTGCGCAGCCAGTTCAACCTGACACTCCTCTTCGTGGCCCACAACCTTTCGGTGGTCCAGTACTTCAGCCATCGTGTCGGCGTGATGTACCTGGGCAAGCTGGTCGAGGTTGCCTCGGTCGATACGATCTACGCCGGCGCCCGCCATCCCTACACCGTCGCCCTGCTCTCGGCCGTGCCGATCGCGGACCCGCGAGTTCGCAAGAAGCGCCTGATCCTCAAGGGCGACGTACCCAGCCCGGCCAATCCGCCCTCGGGCTGCCGCTTCCATACCCGCTGCTGGTTGCGGGAAAGGCTTGGCAACCCCGACGAATGCGCCACGATCGATCCGCCTCTGCGCACGTTGGAGGGTGGCCATCAGGTCGCGTGCCATTTCGCCGAGCAGGTCACACGCGAAGCGGCGTCGGAGACGGCCGCGACCCAATCCGCCATCGATACGGCTACGGCCTCGGAGTAGAGTTTCGGAGACGCGAGCCCGATTCGGGGGTTTCGATGAGGAGCTGGGGGGGCGCATGAGCCGCCTATCGAAGTTGCATGCATTCGCGGCCCTGGCCATCTTGGGCCTGGCGGGCTGCGGCCCTTACACATCAGCACCGATAACGCTCGTCGTAGTCAACGAAAGCTCGCGAACGGTAACGATTCAATGGGATACCCCAGGCTTTCTTGGGCCAATCGGAGCGTCCTCCCGCTCCGAGGACGTCGACGGCTGTGCTCGAGACGACCACGCGGTTCTGACCAGCGACCATGGGCTTGCCATCCGCAGCTACGCGGCCAGTCTCCCAGTCGAGGTACCGCAATCGGGTGCGGTCGTGTCGTTGTACTACCTTGTCCGGCCCGACGGCCAGATCGAACCGACGACCGCCGACGTCGCCGACGCGATACCGACTGCCGATCCGGCGGCTTCGTCTCCGAGCGTCTGCCCCACGCCGAGCGGCACGAAGTAGCTTGTCGCCGACTGGGCGTAACCCAACGCTCCCCACATAGGAGCCGCCCGGCTAGACTGCGATCGTGCAGCCGCTTCGTATCGCTCTCGCTCAGTTCGCGCCCCGGCTTGGGATGCTCGAAGAGAATCTCGCGCGACATGCGGCACTCCTCGCCGAAGCGCGGGCCGGTGGCGCGGGACTCGTCGTGTTCCCCGAGCTCGGCCTGACCGGCTATCAGCTGCAGGACCTGGCGGCCGAGGTGGCGATGCGCCACGACGACCGGCGCTTGCGCGACCTCGCAGCCGAGACGACAGGCTTCTCGGCCGTCGTCTCGTTCGTGGAAGAGGCGGACGACCACCGGCTCTTCATATCTGCCGCCCTGCTCGAGGACGGCGACGTGAAGTTCGTCCACCGCAAGCTGTTCCTACCCACCTACGGTCTCTTCGACGAACGGCGCTTTTTCGCCGCCGGCGACAAGTTGCGAGCCGTGGACTCCTGCCTCGGCATCCGGCTGGGGATCGGAGTGTGCGAGGACTTCTGGCACATGGCGGTGCCCGAGACGCTCGCCATGGACGGCGCCCAGATCCTCATCAACGTGTCGTCGTCGCCGGGTCGCGATCTGGCGGCGATCCACGAGGTCGGCCTCGGTACCGCGGTTTCGTGGCGGACCTTGATGCGGACCTACGCCCAGTTGACCACGTGTTTCGTCGTCTTCTGCAACCGTGTCGGCGTCGACGAGACCGTCACCTTCTGGGGCGGCTCGGAAGTCATTGCGCCCAGCGGCGAAGGGCTGTTCACCGCGTCGCTCTTCGATGAGGGGTTGCATTTCGTCGACATCGAATTGGGCGACGTGCGGCGCGAACGAATCGGGCTCCCGCTGCTGCGCGACGAGCGACCGGAGCTACACCTGCGCGAGCTCCGGCGGATCCTGGCCGAGCGGACGGGGATGCCGATCGACCAGGCGAGCGAAGGGCTCGACGAGCGCGAGACCCCGGAACCCGACGCTGCGCACGACCCCTGGACGCCTCGCGAGACGCAAGGTGTCCCCAACCGATGGTCGGCATCCGGGGGCGACGAAGCGGACCGATGAACACCGAAGGGACGGCGGAGCCGGACCGATCGTCTGCGCCGGCAAGCCCGATGTTCGAGCTTCCGCCCGAACTCGCGATCGACACCGATGTAGCCCGGCGAGTGATGGTGGGCTTCATTCGGAATCAGCTCGACCAAGCCGGATTCGGGAAGGCGCTGCTTGGCCTTTCAGGCGGGATCGACTCGGCGCTAGTGGCCTATCTCGTGACCGAGGCCATCGGGGCAGAGAGGCTCCTGTGCGTGCTCATGCCGTATCGGACCTCCTCGTCGGAGAGCGTCGACCACGCCCGGCTGGTTGTCGATCGGCTCGGCTGCGCGAGCGAGATCGTCGACATAAGCCCCATGGTGGACGGCTACTTCGGGCGTGACGGAGAGCCTGGAGCGGGCGGCGAACCGGCTCGCGACGCCAGTCAGCTGCGGCGAGGCAATCTGATGGCTCGCGAACGGATGTGCGCCCTGTACGACAGCTCGGTTCATTGGGGTGGCCTGGTCGCGGGCACCGGCAACAAGACCGAGTCGCTCATCGGTTACTCGACGCTCTTCGGAGACTCGGCATGCGCCTTCAATCCAATCGGCGACCTGTACAAGAGCCAGGTGCGCCAGGTCGCGGCAGCGGTTGGAGTGCCCGAGGAGATCATCCGCAAAGCTCCATCCGCCGACCTGTGGCCGGGCCAGACCGACGAGGCCGAGGCGGGCTTCACGTATCCGGAGCTCGATCGGCTGCTCTTCTGGATGATCGACAAGCGCCGTAATGACGATGAGCTGGCGGCCATGGGGTTTTCGGCCGTAGCAATCGAGCGCATCAAGCACCTGGTCGCCGTGTCCGAATTCAAGCGCCAGGTGCCGCCCGTGGCCAAGCTCGGTCCGCGCACGACGGGCGTCGACTATCTCTATCCGAGGCGCCGGCCTGGCTCGGCCCGTCGATGAAGAAGGCTCGGCCTGCGGAGCCACCGGCGGCACCTACCGCATCGGCTCGCGGCAGCCTGTACATCGTCGCCACCCCGATCGGCAACCTTGGCGACGTCACGTTCCGGGCCATCGAAGTGCTCAAGGCCGTGCCGCTCGTCGCCGCCGAAGACACGCGCCACACGTTGCGCCTCTTCGCGCGCTACGAAATCACCACTCACCTCGTCAGCTACCACGCCCAGAGCGGGCCCGCGCGGGAGGCTGAGCTGCTCGACCACCTGCGTTCCGGGCGCGACCTGGCCCTCGTGACCGATGCCGGGACGCCGATGGTGAGCGACCCCGGCTCGCAGCTGGCGGGGGCCTGGGCCGCCGAGGGGGGGGCCGTGGTGCCGATCCCGGGCGCGTCCGCGGTGCTCGCGGCACTCGTGGCGAGCGGCCTGGCCGCTCCCCGCTGGACGTTCGAGGGTTTCCTGCCACGTAGCGGCCGGGAGCGGCGCGATCGGCTCTCCCGGATCGGCGCCGACGAGCGCGCCTGCGTGGTCTACGAGGCGCCGTCACGTGTGCCGGCCACTCTCTCCGATCTGGCAGGGGCGTGCGGCGGCGAGAGACGCGCCGCGGTCTGCCGCGAGCTGACCAAGCGGCACGAGGAAGTGGTCCGAGGGACCCTCGCCGAGCTCGCGGCCCGAGCGGCCCGAGCGGCCCGAGCAGCTGCCGGCGAAATCCTGCTCCGTGGCGAGTTCGCCATCGTCGTCGAGGGTCGTGCGGCGGGCGGCTCGGGCTCGGTCCCGGCGCCCGGCGTGACCGCTCCGACCATGGAAGATGGCCGCGCCGAAGTCGCTCGTCTCATCGCCGCCGGGGCCAAGCGCTCCGAGGCCGTCCGCCAGGTCGCGTCCTCGACTGGACTCGATCGCCGCGAGCTCTACCGCCCGGCTTGACATTGGGATTGCAAGCGTCAGGCTGAGCCCGCCGTACGATGGGACGGGTCGGCCCGGCCATCACTCGATTGGGACCCTTCCGTCCTAGGAGCGTTCGGCTACGCCACCAGGGGAGGGGAATCCAATGAACTCCAGGGACCGACGCACCGGCTGGCGGCCCTTCTGCCGCGTGCTGGCCACCTCGCTCGTCGGGATCAGTGTGATTGCCTGCACGGCCATCCCGGCGACGCCCTCGTCAGCCCCGCCGTCGCCTAGTTCCACGACCGCACCGGCCGCGACTTCGACAGCCACCGCCATTGCCAGTGGCGGACCGAAGAAGGACGATCCGACTCCCACCACGACGCCCGCCGGCTCGCTTAGCGCGCTCCCGAATCTCGCGCCGGCGCCTCCGGGCAAGTGGGCCGGCCTGCGCTGGATCGCGCTTCAAGAAGCCCCGATCATCGTGGCATCGGCCACTCCTGCCGGTGCCGAGAATGTCATCGACGGTGGCGCCAAACTATTTGGCTGGAGCCGCGGCTACGTCGCCTTTGAGACGAGCACCTGGAGCGTCTCGAGCGCCGGCTGGTCGTCGGTGATCGACAGCGCCCATTCCACCGACGGAGTGCGCTGGCAAGCAGGCCCTTCGCTCCATTTCGAGGACTTCGACATCGAGATATCGCGCGTCATTGAAGGCCCGGCCGGCCTCCTGGCGATTGGGCGGCATGCGCCGGGTGCTTGCGGCGGCGGGCCCAGCGTCGCGACCATCTGGCGTTCGACTGATGGCGTCAGCTGGCAGCAACTCAGCATGGCCGGCTTTGGCTCCGGCTACGTCGAGACGATCGATGGCGGTTCGGCCGGCTATATCGCGACGGGCTTGACCTCGGACGACAAACCCGCGGTCTGGACGTCCTCCGATGGCACTTCCTGGAAGCCCGCCTCGCTCACGGCTGCAGCCTTCAAGGGCATGACCGTGATCGAGAACGGGACTGCATTCGCAGGCGGCTACGTGCTTGCTGGGGCGACTCTCTCGCCCGACGGTGGTTGCGGCGGCCCGCCCCATCTGAGCCCGTCGCTGTGGTGGTCGGCCGACGGCATGGCCTGGTCCCGCGACACGGTGCCTGGCGCTCTCTCCGCCGTCGACGTGCAAATGAGGGTCTGCCGAATCGATGACGAGTCACTTCTCGCGAACGAGTCGACCTACGACACGACGACCGGCAAGACGACGAGCGCCGGCTGGACGTCCACGGACGGGCGCACGTGGAAGCAGACCTCCGCCGCGACTCTGGACTGCGACAGCATCGTCGGCGAGGCTGAGCGCGGTCTCGTCTTCGACCCGCCTTATCAACAGCCGGATTCGTCGGTGGCGCCCATGCGGGCCTACGACATTGGAGCAGGCCTGACTTCAACCGCCCTGACGCAGACCGGCGAGATGCCGGATCAACTGGGTTGGGCCAACGGCGAACTGGGCGTATCGTCGGTCGCCGTCGGCCCCACCGGCGTCGTCGTAGCGGCGTCCGGCGGCACCCGCATCTGGATCGGCGTTCCGGTGGCGGCCTGACGGCCCCTGCCTGAGTTAGGCCAAGCAGGGGGTCGCCCTTATACTCTCTGTCATTGAAGAGGTTCGCCCTAGGACCTCGATCCGCGCAATGACAGGGAGAGCCGTATGAGCGGAAAGCTCCGGGGTGCGTTCTCGCTGATCGCCATAGCTGTGATCGTCGGTGCCTGCTCGAGTTCGGGTGCCACCGGGTCGGCGAGTTCGAGCGCCAGCGTCGCGCCGAGCTCGAGCTTGAAGATCGGCGTAGTCACAGACGTTGGGACGATCACCGACAAGAACTTCAACCAGTACTCCTACGAGGGCGCGAAGGCTGCCGCCCAGGCCCTCGGCGCGACCGTCAACTATGTCGTCCCCGCCGACGCCTCGGACTACACCAAGGACATCCAGGGGTTCGTAGACAAGAAGTACAGCGTGATCGTGACCGTCGGCTTCAACCTCGGCGACGCGACGATCAAGGCCGCCAAGGCCAACCCCGGCATCTGGTTCATCGCGGTGGACGTCGCTCCGTGCGTTGATGCCACCGGCGCGCCGGATAGCACGTTCGCCTGCAAGGGTGACGCGGCCACGCTGCTGCCGAAGCTGATCGGGATCCAGTTCAAGGAAGACCAGGCGGGCTACCTCGCCGGCATCGTCGCTGCCGCCGTCAGCAAGACCGGCGTCATCGGCACCATCGGCGGCATCAACAACAACCCGGCCGTCGTGCGCTACATGCAGGGCTTCCAGCTCGGCGCGGCCTCCTACAAGGCGACCACCCAGGTCAAGACCGCCTTCTTCTCGACCGGCGACGTGACCAGGGCCTACAACGACCCGGCCGGCGGCAAGACCTTCGGCGCCCAGTTCATCGCCCAGCAGGGCGTGGACGTCCTCTTCCCGGTCGCCGGCGGCACCGGTAACGCGGCCCTCGACGCCGCTTGCACTGCCAACATCCTCGCCGTGGGCGTGGACGTGGACGAATACCTGTCCTACACAACAGCCGACAAGTGCATCGTCACTTCCGCCGAGAAGCATCTTTCGAGCGCGGTGAACCAGACGATCACCTTGATCGCCGGCGGAACCGCCAAGGGTGGCGTCAAGACGTTCGACGCCGCCAATAACGGCATCGGCGTCTCGGCGTTCCACAACACCGCCATCCCCATCCCGGCCGACGTTCAGGGCAAGCTGGACACCGCACTGGCCGCGATGAAGGCGGGCACTCTCGTGACGTGCCCCACCACGTGCGGAACCTGGAGTGGCCAGTAGCCGAGAATCGGTAGCGTTGGGTAACACTTCGAGCGGGTCGCTCCTTTACGGCGCGGCCCGCTCGTCGGCAATTGGGACGGTCCGGGGCCTATCGAGGAAGCCATGACCGGTGACGAAGCTCGCGGCGACGCCCCCGCCCTTGAGATGCGGGGAATTACCAAGCGATATCCCGGCGTGGTTGCGAACGACAACATCAGCTTGAACGTGCGCCGGGGCGAGATCCACGCCCTTCTTGGGGAGAACGGGGCGGGCAAGACCACCCTCATGAACGTTCTCTACGGGCTCGCTCGTCCGGACGAAGGTCAGATCCTGCTGGACGGCCATCAAGTCCAGATCGCCGGGCCTTCCGATGCCATTGCCCGCGGCATCAGCATGGTTCACCAGCACTTCATGCTCGTGCCGGTCCTGAGCGTGGCCGAGAACGTGATCCTCGGGGCCGAGACGATGTCCAACGCCCTGTTCGTGGACCGGCGGGAGGCGAGCAAGCGCATTGCCGCCCTGGCCGCTCGCTTCGGTTTCGACCTGGATCCGGACGCAGCGGTTGGCTCTCTGTCAGTTGGGCAGCAGCAGCGCGTCGAGATCCTCAAAGCGCTCTACCGGGACGCCAGGATCCTCGTGCTGGACGAACCCACGGCCGTCCTGACGCCCCACGAAACCGATGAGATCTTCTCGCTGCTCCGCCGCCTCGCGAGTGACGGACATTCGATCGTCTTCATCAGTCACAAGCTGTACGAAGTCCTCGAAATCGCCGACCGGATCACGGTGATCCGGCGCGGTCGTGTGATCGGGGAGAGACGCCCCGGCGAGACCACCGAGGAGGAGCTCGCCGAGTTGATGGTCGGCCGCGAAGTGGAGTTGACCGTCGACCGAGGCCAGTCGCACGCGGGCGGACCGGTGCTCCGGGTCGAGCGCTTGCGCGTCGCCGACGACCGCCACCATGAGGTCGTACCCGGGGCGACCTTCGAGATCAGGGCCGGCGAGATACTCGGCGTGGCCGGCGTCGCGGGCAACGGCCAGGATGAGTTGATCCACGCGCTGGTTGGCCTGCGGCGTTCCCTCGGCGGCCAGGTCACGTTGATGGGTCGTGACATAACCGGGCTCTCGCCACGCGGCGTCAACGAAGCCGGCGTGGGTTACGTTCCCGGCGACCGGCAGCGCTTCGGCCTGATCCTGTCGTTCCCGCTCTACGACAACCTGGTGCTCACCAGCTACTACCGTCCGCCTTTCGCGCACGGCGTGCTTCGCGACGACGCCGCGATCCTCGAATCAGCGACGGCACAGATCGAGCGCTTTGACATCCGAACTCCGGGATCGCAGGTCTCGACCTCGACTCTCTCGGGCGGCAACCAGCAGAAGGTCGTGGTGGCTCGAGAGTTCGATCGGGAGCTCAAGTTGCTCATCCTCGATCAGCCCACGCGGGGCCTGGACGTCGGCAGCATCGAGTTCATCCATCGCCAGATCATCGCCAAACGCGACTCGGGCACCGCCGTGCTGCTGGTCTCGGCCGAGCTGGACGAAGTGATGGAGATGTCCGACCGAATCGCGGTCATGTATCGAGGGCGGATCGTGGCCGAGCTGGACGGGCGCGCTGCGGACAAGAGCGAGGTCGGCTTGTTGATGGCCACGGGCGGGCGCGAGCAGGCGGCGAACGAGAAGGAGGCGCTGGCGTGAGCGGTCCCATCAAGGCCCGCGCCGGGGCAGGTGCCCTGAAGTCGATCGCGAACGCCATCTCCGCGGCGGCCCAGCCGATCGCCGAGCCGCTGATCGCGATCGTTCTGGCCCTGGTGGTCGGAGCCGTCGGCATCACGCTCTTCAGCGGACTCGTGCCGGGCCACTCGAACTTCGACGTCGGCCTGCCTGTCGCGGCCTATGCCGCTCTGCTCGAGGGTGTGGCCACGCCGAACGGGCTGACGTCCACGCTCGTGTACGCCACGCCACTGATCCTGGCCGGTCTTGGCATAGCGCTCGGCTTCAAGGCCGGGCTGTTCAACATCGGCGGGCGCGGCCAGTTCCTGATGGGGGCGGTGGGCTCGATGACTGTCGCGACATTCATCGGGAACAGCCAGAGCTCTTACATCACGATCCCGCTGGCATTGCTTGCCGGGGGACTGTTCGGGGCTGCGGCGGGGTTCATCCCGGGCTTCCTCAAGGCGACCTCGGGCGCCCACGAGGTCGTGACCACGATCATGCTCAACTACGTCTTCGTTTTCGCGACTTATTGGGCGATCAGCGGACCCCTGGCACTGCCCGGTGCGCACCAGCCGATCACAGCGGACGTGGCCGCTCGGAACGCGGCCCTGCCGATCATCCTGGGGCGGGACGGCCACGCCGGCATCCTCCTGGCCCTGCTCGCGGTCCCGATCATCTGGTTCCTGCTCTACCGGACGACTCTCGGCTTCGAGATCCGAGCGGCCGGCGCAAACCCGGACGCGGCCCGATATAGCGGCATGAAGACCAGCCAGTTGATCGTGCTGACCATGTCGATCGCCGGCTTCATGTCCGGTCTGGCCGGCTCGACGACCCTGCTGGGCGTCGTCCACCAGATCTCGCCCGGCTACGACACCACCGTTGGCTTCGACGCCATCACCGTGGCGCTGCTCGGCCGGTCCAACCCCGTGGGCGTCCTGTTCGCCGGCCTGCTGTTGGGTGCAATGCGGGCGGGCTCGCAGTCGATGCAGATCCAGGCCGGGGTCCCGCCGGAGCTGGTCGACGCACTCCAGGCGATCATTCTCGTCTTCCTGGTGGTCAATGTCCTGAGGCGCTGGCTTCGAGGCAGAGCGGCGAGCCCCGCCAGCCCCAACGCCTCGGTAGGGATCGAATCGTCCGTGGCGACGGAGGGCGTGATATGAGCGGCATCCCGCAAGCACTGAATGGGCTGCCGGCAATCGGCGATCTCTTCCAATTCCTCGGCTACGTGCTGGCCAACATCGGGTACATGTCGCAAACGACCGTCGCAGTTGCGGTGCCGATCACGCTGGCTGCCCTATGCGGGGTGATGTGCGAACGCTCGGGCGTCGTCAACATCGGCCTCGAGGGAATCATGCTGACGGCCGCCTTCGTCGGCTGGATCGTCGGTGCCGCGGCCGCGGGGCTCCTGGGGGAGGGGAGCCCTTCGCCCTTCTTCGGCATGACGTTGCCGCTCCTCATCGGTCTGGCGGCGGCCATTCTGGCGGGCATGGCCGTGTCGCTGCTGCATGCCTGGCTGGCCATCTCGCTGCGGATCGACCAGATCATCAGCGGCACGATCATCAACATCGGTGCCGTCGGGATCACCGGCTACATGTACAGCCTGGTCGCCTCCCAGTCGCCGACCGGCGCCGGCAGCTTCGCGCCGTACGACGTCCCCAAGCAAGTGGCCGACGTGCCCCTCGTCGGGTGGCTGCTCAACGCCGTCTTGAGCCAGGGCCCAATCGGCCTGACCGCCATCGTGCTCGTGATCGTTCTGCAGGTCATGTTGTTCCGATCGCGCTGGGGTCTGCGGACCCGGGCCGTCGGCGAGCATCCGCGAGCGGCGGAGACGGTGGGGATCGACGTCATCCGGCTGCGTTATCGGAACGTCGTGATGTCCGGCGCTCTGGCGGCGCTCGGCGGCGCCTGGCTGACGATGGAGCACACCAACAAGTTCGATGCCAACATGACCGCCGGGCGCGGGTTCATCGGGCTGGCGGCGATGATCGTGGGTCGCTGGACGCCACTGGGCGCCTGCGGCGCGGCATTGCTCTTCGCCTCGGCGACAGCGCTGAGCACGTCCCTGCAGATTTCGCCACCGACCGGCGACCTCGGCCAGCTGATGGGGCACGTGCCGGGGGAATTCTGGGAGGCCCTGCCGTACATCATCACGATCGTGATCCTGGCGGGCCTGATCGGGCGGAGCATCGCGCCGGCCGCGGATGGCCAGCCTTACGAGCGCGAGTCCGCTTCCTAGTCCTTGACGAGCGACGGGTAGAAGTTGGCCTTGCCGGCGGCCGTTTTGCGGCGGCCCCAGTCGTCGAGGATGACGACGGCCTCGTTCGCTGCCTTAATGGCCCGCTCCTCGGCACCGTTATCGCCGAACTCGTTCGTGACCCGGTTGGCGACCGCGCCGAGGATCGCGCCGCTGCGCATGCCGAAGAGCCTGGCCAGCACGAAGAGGGCGGAGCACTCCATCTCGAGGCACGCCACGCCGGCTTTACGGAGGTCGTCGATCAGGCTGTCCGCGCCGGTCTGCCAGAACCCGCCGCTGACCGGGCGCTCCTGCCCGACGTAGAAGGAACTAACGCTGCAGGCGATGCCGACGTGGTATCGATAGCCGAGCCGCTCGCAGGCCTCGACGAGGGCCATGTAGACCTCAGGATCGGCGAAGGCGGGGTGCTCCAGCGGCAGGTAGCGATCGCCGGTGCCGTCGCGTCGAACCGCGGCAGCCGGAACGATGAGATCGCCGGGCTCGATCTCGGCACGAAGCGCTCCGCACGTACCGACTCGCAGGATCGTCTGGCCGCCGATGACTGCGAATTCCTGCGCCGCGATCTCCAGGCTGGGAGCCCCGACTCCGCTCGAAATCGCCCCGATCGGCACGCCTTTGTACGTGCCCCGAGCTGAGCGGTATTCGCGGTGGAAGGCCAGTTCCTCGCCCGCGTCCCAGGTGGACATCATCTTGGGGACGCGGCCGGGATCGCCGGGCATGAGTACCGTGGCCGGGATCTGACCGGGCGAGAGGTGCAGGTGATACTGTGCCCCCGTCTCGTTGGTCGGAGTGTCGGCCCGACGTGCGGACGAGCCGGCCGAGCCGGTTGATGTGCCCGGAGCTCGATCGGGGCCGCTCGTATCCATCGGTCGTCCTCTCCTCGGTCGGGGGTGACGTTGCTGTTCCGGGGAGAAGCTATCACTGCTGCGCGGCAGCCGGGGAGCGAGGTCTGCGACATGGCGAGTAGCGGTGTGGAGTCGATCGACCGGGCGGAGGCCGCGGCACGATTGCCCGAGTTCGGCGCTCTGTTGACGATGGCCCTCGAGGCCCAGGGGCGAGCGCGGGCGTCGTATTCGAAGTTCCGCGTTGGCGCCGCCGTGCTGGGCGGCAGCGGGGCCGCTTTCCCCGGATGCAACGTCGAGTCCGCGTCATACGGGGCCACTATCTGTGCCGAGCGCGCTGCCGTCGTGGGGGCGGTTGCCGGCGGCGAAACGGCGATCCGGGCCTGCGTCGTGGTCACTCCAACTGCCGAGCCGTCGAGCCCGTGCGGAATCTGCCGCCAGTTCCTGGCCGAGTTCGGGCCGGACGTGTTGGTCTTCGCCGCGTCGAGCATCGGCGATCGGGTGTGGGTGGCGCGGATCGGGGACTTGCTGCCGCTCTCGTTTGATTCGCGGAATCTCGCGGACGCGGAGTGAGCTTCCTCCTGGGCCGCGAGATCCCGCCGGCCGATCAGCCCGCCCTGCTCGACGCGTTGGAGCGGGCCGTCCGGGAGCGGACGGACCTGCGCCCGGCCGTCGGGTTGGTCCTCGGTTCGGGGCTGGGCGGCCTGGCGGATGCGCTCGACCTGGAGGTCGCGATCCCGTTCGCGGAACTGTCGGGCTGGCCGCCCGCGACGGCGCCAGGCCACGCCGGCAGGCTCCTGTTCGGACGCCTCTCCGGCGTGCCAGTGGTGGTCCAGCAAGGCCGGTTCCACTTGTATGAGGGTCATTCCACGGGTTTCGTCGCCCAGCCCGTGCTGCTGATGGCCAGGCTCGGGGCCGAGGCCGTGGTACTTACCAACGCCGCCGGCGGGGTCAATCCGCAATTCGGCGCCGGCACTCTGATGGTCATCGCCGACCACATCAACCTGACCGGTCGCTCGCCGCTCACGGGGCCGAACGGGTCCGAGCTCGGCCCTCGCTTCTCGGACATGACCGCCGTTTGGGACGCCGAGCTTCGGCTGCGCCTGCACGCCGCCGCCGAGGCGGAAGGCGTGGCTCTGGCGGACGGCGTCTACGCCTGCCTCCCAGGACCGAGCTACGAGACCCCCGCCGAGGTGCGGATGCTGGCGCGACTCGGGGCCGACGCCGTGGGAATGTCCACGGTCCTCGAAGCTGTCGCGGCGCGCTGGGCAGGTATGCGGGTGTGCGGCGTTTCCCTCGTCACGAACCCAGGAGCGGGCCTCTCGGGCGCGGAGCTGAGCCACGCCGAAGTGTTGGCCAGCGCCGCATCGTCCGGCCCGGCGCTGGCGCGGATCCTGGCGCGATTCCTTGCGGAGTTCGGCCGACCGTAGAGTCCACGGATGATCGGGGCGCGGCGGGTCTGGGGGAAGGGCCCAGCCGCGCCCCGCGGTTGACTGCTACGCGAGCACGAGCGCGGGCTCGTTTTCGTCCGAACCCGCCGCGTCGGCCTCGGCCTGAGCCTCGGTGACGGCGGCATCGCTCGTTTCGTCTGTGGGCTGTGTGGTGTCCGTCGCTCCGGCGGCCTGACCGGCGAGCGACTCCGCCTCGTAGTCGCGCTTGCGCCGGCCCGAGAGCATCTCGACCGAGCTGCCCACGACTTCGGTCTTCCAGTGGCGTGCGCCGCGGTCGTCGTCCCACTGTCGAGTCTGGAGCCTGCCCTCGACGAGGACCTGCTGGCCCTTGCCGAGGAATTGCCCGCAGATCTCGGCCAGGCGGTCCCAAACGACCACGTTGTGATATTCGGCGCGTTCCTTGCCGTTACCACGGAACTCGTTGGTGGCGACGACGAATTGCGCCACCGATGAACCGCTGGCGAGCGATCGCAGCTCCGGATCGCGGGTCAGACGGCCTGTCAGAAGGACCTTGTTCACGGTCCCAGTCTCCTCTTCCGACGCCGCTGCTGGCGGCGCCCTGCGTGACGGCGGGTGAGCGGAACTTAGCCCAGGGCGCTCAACGCCGGCTTATCTCGCGCTTCACGCGCCGGCGGCTACCCCGGACCTACCGAGCCGGTTCACCCTCCGCGACGTGGCTATCTTCTCGGCCAGCTGACGCCCACACTCCGCCGATACGGCGGGGAGCATGGAGCCCCAGGGTTCCACCAGCGCGGCGTCCCAACACGGTCGCCAATCCGACGCACTGGGCCAATGGCGAGACCGACCCTTCGACGCAGGGCGCAGTTGTGCCCTGCGAAGGACAGAGGACAGCCGGGATGTCCACAGAGCAGAACAAGGCTGTCGTCCGCAGGTTCATGATCGAGCTCCTGGCCGGCGGCAACGTCGCCTTGATCGATGAATTGTGCGCCCCGAACTACGTGAACAGGGCGATGGGGGGCATCGACCTCGCGGGTTTCAAGGCGATGTTTCCCGCGATGGGGGCCGTCATCTCTGCTATGCGCTTCAACATCGTGGACCTGGTGGCCGAAGGGGATGCGGTGGTCGCTCGCTATACCTCCGAGATCACCCTCGCCACCGGGAAGAAGCTCGATGGTCGAGGCCTGACCTACTACAGTCTGGCCGATGGCAAGATCGTGGAAGACGACCCGATCGAGACGCCGGATCTGACGCAGGAGTTTGCCGTCCTCATGCCACCGCCGGTTGCTCCTTAGCTCCGGTTCACCCTCCGGGACTTGGCTATCCTGCCGATCCTGCAAGACAGGGAACGCCGATGATCCGCCGATACGGCAGGTGGGCACGGGAGCCTCCGGGCTCCGATCTGCGCGGCGTCCCCACACGGTCGCCTCGACCGTCGCGCAGGGCCAATGGCGAGACCGAGTTGCCGGTCGGGCGCGTCGTGCGCCCGGAAAGGGTCCAGAACATGGGTCACGCAGCTACCGTGCGAAGCCTTTACGAGTTGATCAACGCCGGCGATATCGGCGCGTTCAGCGAACACCTGGCCGCCGATTTCATCGAGCACGAGGTCACGCCGGGCCTTGCGCCGACGAAGGAAGGGGTAAAGGACTTCTTCCGGATGCAACTCGCGGCATTCCCTGACCTGCGTATGAGCGTGGAAGACGTCTTCGAGAGCGGCGCCAAAGCCGTTGCGCGCGTGAGGTACACGGGGACCAACCGCGGTGACTTCATGGGCATGCCGGCAACCGGAAAGAGCGTCGACGTGCAGCTCATCGACGTGTTCCTCTTCGGCGACGACGGTCTGGTGCACGAGCACTGGGGCGTCATCGATGCGCTGGCGATGATGCAGCAGCTCGGCGCCGTACCGACGGGCTCTCCGGCCTAAACCGACGGACCGCCGGCCAGCGATCGCAGCTCTTGATCCGCGCTCCACGGGCGGCGGACCCGCGTCTCCGTGTATGCTGCAGGCGATCTGAGCGGAGACGAGAAGCGGCTCCGGACTCCCGTGGAGGAGTGCCACATGGCCACAGAGAGGGACGGCGCGAGGACGTTATGCGCGGCCGCCCTCGTTGCTTTGCTGGCGATCTCGCTGGCCGCTTGCGGCGGCGGCGGTCAGTTGCCGACCCTTTCTGTCACCGGCTCCCAGACGGCCTCGTCGGCGAGCTCCAGCGCCTCCCAGACTGGCGCGGGCGCCACTCCCTCCATATCGAGCCCGGCGTCGGCTCTTCCGATGCCCACGCTCCCGAACATTGCATCGATGCTGTCGGGCAAGGTCGTGGCCTGGGGCGACGACAGCCAGAAGCAGACTGACGTCCCAACCGGACTGACGGGCGTGGTTGCCGTCTCGGCGGGCGATCAGTTCAGCCTCGCGCTCAAGTCCAGTGGCACGGTGGTCGGCTGGGGCTCCGACGATTCCGGCCAGATCGACGTGCCCTCGGGACTGACCGGCGTGGTTGCGATCTCCGGCGGCGGCACGCACAGCCTCGCGCTCAAGTCCGACGGCACGGTCGTCGGCTGGGGAGACAACACCAATGGTCAGGCCGCGCCGCCTGCCGGCCTGTCGAACGCGGTTGCCATATCGGCCGCCGGCCAGCACAGCCTGGCCCTGAAGTCCGACGGCACGATCGTGGCCTGGGGCGGCAACGCCAACGGCGAGTCGGACGTCCCTGCCGGGCTCAGGAACGTCGTGGCCGTATCCGCCGGCAACGATTTCAGCCTCGCTCTCGAGTCCAACGGCACCGTGGTGGCGTGGGGCGACAAGTTCCCGACCGGCGTTCCGACCGGCGTGGCCGTCGTCCCGGCCGGGCTCTCCGGGGTCAAGGCTATAAGCGCCGGCTACGCGGACAATCTCGTCGTCAAGTCCGATGGCGCGGTCGTCGGCTGGGGAGCGGATGACAACGGCCAGACGGACGTCCCCAACTCCGCTTCGGGCGTGACGGCCGTCGCCACCGGCGGCAACTTCAGTCTGGCCCTCAAGTCCGACGGAACCATCGTCGCGTGGGGCGCCAACGACCAGACGCAGGCGTCGGTACCCAAGGGAACAATCGGCGTATTGGCCATAGATGCCGGTGCAACTCACGCACTCGCGATCGTGGTGCAGGAATAGTGAGCAACCGAGGATGAGCCGCATGAACCCGCGCCTCGCAAACCGCCGTCCCATCGCCAACCTGAGCGGTCTCGATGAGGCCACCCTGATGGGACTCATAGACCACTCGCTGCTGCGGCCCGAGATGACCAGGCAGGAAGTGGAGGCCGGCGTCGACGTCGCAATCGCGTGGCAGACGGCTACCGTCTGTTGCCGGCCCGCCGACCTGTCGATGGTCGTTTCGCGTCTGCGGAGAACGCCCGTAAGCGCCTGTACCGTGATCGGATTTCCCCACGGAACGAATGCACCGTCGATCAAGAAGCGTGAGGCGATGGCGGCCGTCGACGCGGGCGCGGTCGAGCTCGACGTTGTGATCAACTTCAGCGCGCTTCGGTCCGGCGACTTCGGCATCGTCCGCGACGAACTGTCCGACCTCGTCTACGCGGTAGCGCCGGTGCCCGTCAAGGTGATCCTCGAGACCGGGTATTTGACGCCGGAACAGGTCGAGGCCGCGTGCCGGATCTCCCTCGAGGCTCGCGCAGCATTCGTCAAGAACGGGACCGGCTTCTCGCCCCGCGGCGCCGAGCCCGAAGAGATCGCCCTGATGCGGCGAGTCGTCGGGGACAACGTCGGGGTCAAGGCTGCCGGCGGCGTTCGCACGCTCGATCGGATGCTGGCGATGATCGCCGCGGGGGCTTGCCGCGTCGGCGCAACTGCTACCGCGGCCATCGGAACCGAGTGGCGGGCTCGCGGTGCCGAGGCGCTCGAGGCGTTCGCGTCGGCCGAGGTCGAGCGCTAACCCCGAGCCTGATCGATCTGGATTCTGTGCCTGCTATACTTCCGCGTGCCTGGAGTCGGCCGAGCCGGCGACCAGGATCCCCCCAGATCGCCAAGGAGTGCACGTTGCCCCGAGAAGGCGTGCAGTTCGCCCCGTGAGACGAACCACCACCTTCGCTCCCTCAGGAGCTATCGCCGCAGCTCC
>OCZT010000759.1_pt1 | contig 32767 bp, 22 predicted proteins | sample 1539031 | NCBI WGS metagenome assembly OCZT01 (sample SAMEA3539308, study PRJEB22396) | soil metagenome | biome: tundra; feature: field; material: soil | place: USA | collected 2010-05 | depth 0.15 m | reverse complement strand
TTCCTCTGTTTTCGGGTTAACGATCCGACCTGTCCAGCTTTCGGGGTCCACCTCACAAGACGAAACCGTCCGTCGTTACGTTTCCAATCAGAAGGGGACGGTGGTTGGTGAATTTGTTGAAATCGAAAGCGGCAAGAACAACGAACGTCCCCAACTGGCTCAAGCTCTCGCTGAGTGTCGTCGGCTCAAGGCCACGCTGGTTGTTGCAAAGTTGGATCGGCTGAGTCGAAACGCAGAATTTCTACTTCGCCTTCAGAACGGCAACGTCGAGTTCGTTTGCTGTGACGCTCCGAACGTGGATAAATTTACGGTAGGAATTCTCGCCCTTGTTGCCCAGCGTGAACGTGAACTCATCTCAGAACGGACTCGGTCGGCCCTTCAGATGGCAAAGAAACGTGGCGTCCGTCTTGGAACCAAGAACCCCAAGCGTCAGGTGAAGCTGATGGTCGCAGGGTATCGCCGGCAGAAAGTGGCGTTCGTCGCCAAGGTTCGTCCCATCATCGACGAGATCAAATCGACTGGAGTCTCCACCCTCACGGGTATTGCGGAGTGTCTCAATCGGAGGGGTGTCCTCACGAGGACGGGAAAATCTGTTTGGTTTCCCTCCTCGGTGAAAACGGTGGTCGGCTAGGGCTCGCCTACTGCGATTTTTTCGGACGCTAGAATCGTTTCTTTACCACTCGCAACCACGATAGAACCAACTCGCGCGGACCCTTGCTGGTCGTTGTCTGAAAAGTAAATGACCCCGTCGATTACTTTCGTTCGATGCATTTGAAAATGCTCCCATACCTTTGTCCCGTCACGACGAAAACACGCCGTGCGGTACAAGGCATCGGAAATGAGAAACTCCCCGGCAGCCTCAGTATCAGCAACCTCAATTAGCTCGACCACTTGAGTCCCCAAGACTTTCAGATCCGGGACGCTCAATCTGTAGACGGTGTGCTTACTATGATTGAAGTCGTGCATGTTCATCTCCGTTGCGACGTAAACCAACATACCATCTTCATTTCTGATTCCCGATGGACCCATTGAATTCGCCGGTTTCGGCGCGGCCTGGCGTGAGATCAATCCTTTCTCAGAGTCAACGACTTCAAAATCAGTGCCATCTCGAATCACAAAATAATTCCTAACCCGTGCGACTTCGTGCCATGGATCGTGCACTTCCTGATATGGCAACGACCATATCTTCCTAGCGCTCTTACGATCAAAGCCCTCTATCCAAATGCTCGAAAAGGTATAGCCATTTTCAAGTTTCACTCTTTCGCCCATCGTCAGAATAAATGTTCTGTTGTCCGCATACGCCACCGTCTCTGCCTTTCTTGCTGTCAAAATGCATTCGCCACTCGTCCCATCAAACAACGTCAAAGTAGGAACGGCGGCTTCCTTGACGTCTGCTGCAAACAGATTCGCTTCAGCTGCGTAGTTCAGGTTCTCCACAGACGGGGCAAATTGTAAGTACGGTTTACTGGTCCCGTCGGCCAGATTTACGACATTAACCGCGGAGCCTGAGATCACCATAATGGCTCCAGAGTTATGCTTGAACAAACGCACCGGAGTCGGCCAGCGGTGCTCCCATTTCTCCTTTCCGACTAGCGAAAGCGATATGAGGCGAGTCCGATCACTAGTGAGAACAAAGATCTGTCCGTCCGAGACAATTGGAGTGGTATATGTCGGGAAAATAATCGAAGTGCCGAAACATGGCGCCGCAAAAACTAACGCGATGCAGAAAGTAAGCCGCATATTCATTGAGCCCTAACGTTGAATGGACCGACTATCTGTCAATTCAACCGAATTTGTGGACGGTTTGCCAAATCAACTCTCATCCCGTCGTATCTTCTGAGTTGAAGAACTTCGATTCGCCAACCCCGCATCTCCTTCATCCCCGTGGCGGCGAGGTTTGCACGTGGGAACTTGGTATATACGGCAAGTGCCGGCGATTGTCAGTGTGGATGGTCGCTGCCATCATCGCTGAACGTCTAACAGATGGAGGCGACGGATGGGGAATGGCCGACACGTGGCGACGCAGACGGACAAAGTGCCGGGTGCAAACGCTCAAGGCCGTTCTTGGCCCCTCCGCCCTATACCCATACCATGCCCCGCCGGCAGATCGTCGGTTCCTGACTGGTTTCCTGACTATCCTGAGGGGGGCGTGGCTGGTTCGTTGGACTGAATTTTGGGTGGCCAAAACTAGCCAACTCAGGTTGGCACATTACCAAACGGGTCCGTTCATCACGGTCGCAATTCGCCAACGTAACGAGACGCCAAGTGCGAAACTAACAACGGCATTGCCAACTTTACTCAAAATCCGTCGCCCTCTAAAGGCGTGTGGGTTCAAGTCCCTCTCCGGGCACCAGTCTTCGCTGCCACAGCCGTGGCCAGAAGACTGCCGCGCCGACTTGTCCGCCATAACTCCTGGAGCGACGGCGGAAGCCCGCGTCCAGCGGGCGAAGGCGGGCCGACCGTGTTCAAGGCAGCTACGACCCGGCGAGCCGCTCGCACATTGCACCGGCTGCCGTTCGCGTTTTCGCCCGAAGCCAGCTGAAACTACAAACGTCAGGGGCCTTCGCCTGGGGCACCTATTGGACCTTGCTCAGCAGGTGGCCGAGCTTGTCCTTCTTGACCTGCAGGTACGCGCGGTTTGACCGACGGGGCTTGGTTTCCAATGGGACGCGCTGGAGGATCTTCAACCCGTAGCGCGCGATCCCCGCAATCTTCTTGGGATTGTTGGTCAGCAGATGGACCTTCTGCACGCCGAGGTCGCACAGAATCTGCGCTCCGACTGAATAGTCCCGCATATCGGCCGGCAGACCCAGCTTTTCGTTCGCCTCGACCGTGTCGAGTCCCTTGTCCTGCAAGGCATAGGCCATGATTTTGTTGGCGAGCCCGATGCCGCGGCCCTCCTGGCTCAGGTAAACGAGCACGCCCTCGCCGCGTTCCCCAATCTTGCGCATGGCCGCCTCCAGCTGATCGCGGCAGTCGCAGCGAATCGAGTGGAGGGTATCGCCCGTGAGGCACTGCGAATGAACCCGAGTAAGCGTCGGACGGTTGGGCGAGATCGAGCCCATGACCAAGGCCACGTGCTGGATATTCTGCGACGGACAGTCATAGACGTGGGCGATGAATGGGCCGTATTCCGTCGGCAGCTTGGCCGAGGCCACGCGCTTGACGAGCTGCTCCTTGGCCCGCCGGTACTCAATGAGCTGATCGATGGTAATTACCTTGAGCCGGTGCTTGCGGGCGAGACGGCCCAATGACTCGGCACGGGCGGCCTTGCCGTCCTTGTCCAGGATCTCGCAAATCGCCGCGACCGGGTGCAGCCCGGCCAGGCGGGCCAGATCGACTGCTGCCTCCGTGTGTCCGGCGCGCACGAGCACGCCGCCGGTGCGGGCCCGCACGGGAAAGATGTGGCCGGGGCGGACCAAATCATAGGAGCGGGCGCTGGGGGAGGCGAGCAGACGAATGGTGGCGGCTCGATCCGCCGCCGAGATCCCGGTCGTAATTCCCCGGCGTGCGTCCACCGAAACCGTGAAGTCGCAGCCATAGGGCGTGGCGTTGTCCTCGGCCGCGACCATCGGGGACAGCCCGAGGTGGGTGGCGGACTCGCGCGGCAACGCCACGCAGATCAAGCCGCCACCTTCCTTGATCATGAAATTCACAGAGGCGGCGGTCGCCTTCTGCGCGGCGACGACGAGGTCGCCCTCGTTCTCCCGGTCCATGCTGTCGCACACGATCAGCATGCGACCACGGCGGATGTCGGCGAGGGCGTCCTCTATTTTTGCGGCTTTCATTTAAGTGGGTCGAGCTGGGCGAGCAGCGTCAGCGCGGCTGACGCTGCCTCGATGCCCTTGTTCATGGGATTATCCATCGCCCGGCGCGAGGCATCCCGCTGCCGGTAGACCGCGAGGACCTCAAAGATGATCGGGAGGTTGTGCCGTAGCGATACGTCCATGATGCCACGGGCACATTCATTCGCGACCAGCTCGAAATGATACGTGTCGCCCCTGACGACCGCGCCGAGGGCCACGATTATGTCGTAGCGTTTCCGGCGGGCGAGGCGTTGTGCCATGATGGGAATCTCGAAGCAGCCCGGCACACGGAACAGGTTCACGTGCGCTTTCGTGACCCCGGCCGCAAGCAGCGTCTCCACGCAGGCCCGCTCCAAACTCTCGGTGATCGCCGCGTTGAACTCCGCCCGGACGATGGCGATACGCGCGCGGGCGGCCAGGGCGCGCGTCACCTTCGGGGCTGAGACCTTGGTTCTCATCGGCGGGCCAGTTTCGCGACATACTTCGCCACCAGATCCACTTCGATGTTCACGCGGTCGCCAGGTTGCTTGGTCCCGAGCGTTGTGTGGGCGAGCGTGTACTGGAGCAGCGAGACGCTGAATCCCCGGGCTGTTGCTGCGACCACCGTGAGGCTGGTGCCATCGATGGCAATCGAGCCCTTCTCGACGATGTAACGCAGGTAACGCGTGGGAAGGGCAAATTCGTAAATTCGGGCTGGGCCGTCCTGGCGGATGCGGCGTATGGTGGCCTTCGTGTCAACATGCCCCTGCACCAGGTGCCCGCTCACGACGTCATTCAATCGCAGGCTGCGTTCAAGGTTCACGGGGCTGCCCTTTTCCAGCGCGCCTAGCGTCGTTCGCCGCAGGGTCTCGTTCATGTAGATCACGCGGAACTTCCGGGCTCCTCTCGCCTGCACGGTCGAACAGACCCCTTCAACCGCCACGCTTTCGCCGGCGGCCAAATGCCACCGGGCGGGCGTGCCGATCAACACGACGCGCTGGCCCGCGGAGTCTTGGATCCCAACGACCACGCCGACCTTTTGAACAATTCCACTGAACATAAGGGCTGAACATCTAACACGCGAATGTCCTATTTCAACCCCATTGCAGTCACGGCCTTGACTGAGGCCTTCCGCGTCGCAGCGACGACGCGGCGAGCCAGTCCAGCATTGCGGTGGCTCCACTTCACGTGCTCGCCCGAAGCCACCTGAAAGCTACAACATTAGGCGCCGACCCTTCAGGCTCCGGGCCGGGCGGAAATAATGCTGGCCGATAGCCGGACGGCGGGAGGCAGGGCGCGGAAGCAACTCAGACGAAGGCCCCGGCGAACCACTTCTGGTATTGTTCGCCGAGGATCGGCATGGGCTTCTGCTGGCCGTTCACCGCGGCGATCAGACCCATGATCCACATGACGAGGAGCCCGAGCCAGGCCACCATGACAACCAGCCAGCCGATGATGGGAATGAACATCAGCGCGATCCCGCCCACGCCCAGCGCCAGGGCCGATACGAGCAGGCCCAATCCTTGCCGCAGGTGGAATGCGCCCAAGGCGGTCTTTTTGCTGCTGTGGATGACGATCGCGATGATGAAGCCGATGATCGTGATATAGGTAAGGATGGCAACGGTGCGATCCTCGGTGGCTGCGGCGGGGGTACCAACGGGGGGAGGCGTCTCAGTGGGGTTGGACATAACAACGGGGGAGGTTGAGGGTGAATATGACTGGCCTGGACTCCCACGATGAAGGCCGCGCCGGACGGCGTCAACGCCCGGGTCGAGCCGAAGAGTCAGACTGGGGCTGCCCTGATTTGATGGACCGCGCTGATTCAATATGCGCCGCATGCCTCCACCAGCATCGCGACGCGGTGCAGGTGGAGATGGGGCACACTTCCCGCCGCAGGTTCCTTGCCTTGTCCGGCCCGTTTGTTTTTCGTGCGGGGCAACTTGAGCACGACTCCGCTCTCCACCGGCGCGAACCCGGACGCCGACCGTTCCTTCTTGGGCCACCCGCGCGGACTGGGCTACCTCGCCTTCACAGAGGCTTGGGAGCGTTTTTCCTACTACGGCATGCAGACGCTGCTGGTGCTCTACATGGTCCGGCAATTGCTGCTGCCGGGGCACATCGAGCGCGTCGCCGGCTTCACGTGGTTTCGGGCCGGCCTCGAGCGCCTCTATCACGGGCCGCTTTCCAATGTCGCCCTGTCCTCGGCGATTTTCGGCCTCTACACCGGCCTCGTCTACCTCACGCCGATCGCCGGCGGTTTCATCGCCGACCGCTGGCTGGGCCGCACCCGCACGATCACGCTGGGTGCGCTCCTGATGGCGGCCGGCCATTTTCTGATGGCGTTCGATTTTTCATTCCTGTTCGCGCTGCTGTGCCTGCTGACCGGCGTGGGCTGCTTCAAGGGCAACCTCGCGAGCCAGATCGGCGCCCTCTATGCGCCGGGCGACCTGCGCCGGGCCGACGCGTTTCAAATCTATTACCTGTTCATCAACGGCGCCGTCATCGTGGCCCCGCTGGTCGCCGGCACGCTCGGCGAGGTGTATGGCTGGCATTACGGGTTTGGGGCCGCCGGGGTCGGGATGGTGATTGGGCTCTGCATCTACCTGTCCGGCCGGAAATGGTTGCCGGTGGAGCAGGTCCAGCCCAACGCCGGGTCGGCCGCGCGGCCGCGCATGAGTCGCGACGAGCGCAACGCCGTCATTGTGCTCATCGCCCTGTTGCCGGTGCTGGCGATCGGCGCCATCGGTAACCAGGAGATCTTCAATGCCTATATGCTGTGGGTGCCGAGCAACGTCAGCCTGGTCTTCTTTGGCCGCACGATGCCGACCACGTGGCTGATCACGCTCGATTCTGTGGTGAGTGTCTCCTGCCTCGTCGCGGCGGTGGCGTTCTGGCGCGTGTGGGCAAAGCGCTTCAAGGAACCCAGCGAGGTCATCAAGATCGCGATCGGGCTGGGCTTCAGCGCGCTGGCGCTGCTCTCGCTCGCAGGCGCCGCGCTGGTCTCGACGCCGACGCACAAGGCCAGCGTCGGCTGGGTGCTCGGGTTCGAAATTCTCAATAGCATCGGATTCGCGAACGTGTTCCCGGTCGGCCTGGCCCTGTTTGCCCGCGCCTCGCCGAAGTCAATCGTGGGAACCATGGTCGGAGTTTATCTGTTGCACCTGTTCCTGTGTAACAACCTGGTGGGGTGGCTGGGCGGACTGCTGGAGCGCATGCCGGGCACGTCGTTCTGGCTGCTGCATGCCGGACTGGTGGGTGCGGCGGGCGCCCTGATGCTGCTGGTGGCCCGGCTCGCCGGACACCTGCTGAACCCCACAGGGCCGGCCGAGAGCTGATTCGGCAGGCGCCTCAATACGCGCCGCACTCCTCCACCAGTTCCGCGACGCGCCGCAGGCGGCTTTCCAGTCCGTCCGGCGGCACCTGGTCCGCCACGCCCAGCACGTAGCGCGGCTCGGTGCGCATGACGGCCAGCGTCGCGCGCACGTGCCGCTCAAATTCCGCGTCGCTCGTGGTCGGCGAAAAGTACGCCCCGGGAATCCCGCCCCAGAAGATCGTCCGCGTGTCCCCGCAGAAGGGTTTCCAATCCTCCACCGCGAGATCGCCGACCGGTGCGGGCGTCATGCTCTCAACGAAGTCGAAGCCGACGGTGCATTCCTGCCGGATCAAGCCGCGCAGCGTGCCGTCGAGGTGCATGCAGGAAAATTTGCCCGCCGCCCGGATGCGCGCGGTCCATTTCTCCTGATAAGGGCGCATGAATTTTTCGAAGAGCGCGGGCCCCACGCTTTCGGACGAGAGGTTTTCCGGAATCATGAGCAGCTCCGCGAGACTCGCGACGGCGAGCGCCGCCGCCGCGTCGTGCGAGCGGCCGGCGACCTCGAGCGTTTCGGCGAACAGCTCCGGGGCGTCCTCGATCATGTCCACGGTGGTGATGATGCCGGCATCGAGCGCGACGATTTGCATGAACGGGCTCTTGGGCAGGTAGGCGAGATGCAACCCGATGTCGCCGATTTGCGGCCCGCGGGTTTCGCCAAAGGCGTAGTCAGGCTCGTGGCGCATATCGGCCTGCATGAACTGGTAGGCCGGCAGGTCGGCTGCGCTCTTCAGGAGATGCTCGATCGGTCCCTCGGTGAATGACTCCGGCAGCCACGTCCAGCGGTCCTGCAGCGTGCCGTGCGGCGTTTCGATCCGGCGGATCCGGGTCTGACCCTCGCGCGTTTCCGTCACCCGGCATTGGTCAAAGGTCGTGCGGAACGGAAAATAGCCCTGCAGGTAGAAGCCGAGGCGCAGGTCGCGATGCCAGTCGAGGTAGGCGGCGCTTTGCTTGAATCCCTCGGGCCGCTGGCCGCGGCCAATCAGTGCCGTCGCGAGGTAATCGAGATCGCCGAACCACGGCACCCGGTCGGGTCGCTGGCCGCGCAGCACCGCCAGCGCGCGTTCGCGGGGAGAAAGGGGCATGCCAGAGGGTTAGTGCCGCGCGGGCCGGGGGCAATTGCGGCGAAGACATCGCGCAGCGAATGAAGGCAGTCTGCAGGGTCCCGTAAGCGCGGATGTTTTGGACCTCGCGGTTGCCGGCGGCGATTTTAGGTGGATTTCCGGGGCGGTTGCCCCAAAAATCGGGCGTCCTTTCAACGCCGCTTTCTTCCACCACCATGCCCCCGCCCGTCGTCTGGCAGCAGCGCTGGCATCCGCTCCGCGAGGAATGGGTGCTCTTCACCTCGCATCGCGACGGGCGCCCGTGGGTCGGCGACACCCACCCGCCGGCGGAGATCACTCCGCCCAGCTTTGACCCGACCTGTGCGTTGTGTCCGGGTGTCAAACGCCTGCACGGCGAGAACCCGCGCTACACGGGCGTGTACGGCTTTGTAAACGACCTGCCGTGTTTTTCCGGAGACGCTCCCGCCGCAGTCGGCGGAGATGATTTTTATCAGATCCGCCGCGCCACGGGTGCCGCGGAGGTGGTGTGCTACAGCCCCGACCATGCGAAGACCTTTGTCGACCTGACGGATGGCGAATGTCGCGCGGTCGTGGACTTCTGGGCGGAGCGCACAGTGGCGCTCGGGGCGAGGCCCGACGTGGCCCATGTGCTGATTTTCGAGAACAAGGGCTCCCTGGTTGGCACCTCGAATCCGCATCCGCACTGCCAGATTTACGCGGGCAACCTTGTCTACGGTTTCACGGCCAGCGAAGTGGCGAGCTCGCGGAAATTCTTCCAGCGCACCGGTCGCCACCTCGGGCAGGAGATTCTCGCGCGCGAGGCGGCCGGCCCGCGCGTCATCGCGCAGAACGACGCCTGGCTCGCTTGCGTGCCGTGGTTTGCGCGCTACGCCTACGAGGTCTTCATCGTGCCGAAGCGGCAGGTCGCTTCGCTGGCGGACCTGACGCCGGCGGAACGCGCCTCGCTGGGCCTGATGATCCGCGAGGTCGCCATCCGCTACGACAATCTCTGGCGGATGCCGATGCCCTACGTGATGGCCGTGCATCAGGCGCCCGCGGACGGCCACGACTATTCGACGTATCCCTTTCACCTCGAATTTCACCCGCCGCTGCGCAAGCCCGACACGATGAAATATCTCGCCGGCCCGGAAATTGGCGGCGGCTCGATGACGAACGAGTCTGACCCTGATGCGAAAGCCGCCGAGCTCCGCGCGGTGTCCAGCGTGCACTACAAGAAACTTGGCTGACCGCGAAAAGCGTGAAGGCGAGGGTCACCATTCCGCGAACCGCCGCTCGGCCAGGAAGCGCGCGACCTTTTTCACCGGCGCCTGGGTGGTCCGCATTGATTCGCGGCCGCGGTAGAGCGGAAAGTCATTGGCCTTGAGGGCCGACGCGCACTGCACCGAAACCGCAGTGCTGCCGCGGAACAGGCACTGGTACGCCTCCTCGACCGAGGTGCCTTGGTTGACGACATAGGACTCAGTGCGCTCGTGGATGGGAAACGTGAAAGTCACGACGTCGCCGGCGGGCCGGTCTCGGAGGGACAGATAACGGCCGAGCCGTTCCGCGGGCAGGAGCGAACCGCCGGACCGAACCTCGACCGAGCTGAAGTCCACCCAGCGCGGAATGCGGACGGACACGCGGCAGGCTTGCTTCACCCGCACGTCGACGCGGCCGGCATGCGGCAGGTGGCTGTCGACATCCACGATTCGTCCGGCGCGGTTCAGGAGCAGGTTAACGACCGCCGCGCCGGCATCCTCGCGCAGCGCTCCCTCCCAGGCGTAATACAGGCCCTGGCTGGCGTTGCCGGTGCAGCAGTGCATCACCCATGGGTCGGTGACGGCGCCGGGCTTCGCGATGCCGAAGAACACGCCGACACTCCGGTTCACGGCCTCGTCGGTCGTCTCAAAACTGGCGGGAAACTCGGTCTGCCGCCGGCCCTCCGGCTGCGCCGCGCAGAACGCCGTGAGGGCCGCGGCGTTGGTGATCTGCTGCTCCGCGAGCTGGTTCCGCACCACGGCATCGACGTCGTCCCAATAGTCGCCGGCCCCGGCTTCGGTCAGGCGGATGGCCAGCGCGACGAGGTCGCCGAGCGCGCAGCCCTCGCAGCCGATCGCGGGCGCGTGGGTGTTGATCCAGCCCAAGCGGCGGATGCCCTGTGTCATGGTAAACTCGTAGGCCGCGCGGACGAACTCGAGCGCGCGGTCGTCGCCGCAGGCCATGGCGTATTTCAGGATGCCGCGCAGGGGGATGGCCCGGGCGTGGAAATGGATGGGCCAGTGGCCGGACTGAGCGCCGTGGCGGAAGGGGGCGTCGGGGACGATGTCGAAGCCGCCCGGTTTGGCGGGATCGAGCGCGAGCGTGCCGCCCCAGAACTTGGGCTTCATCACGTAGCGGGACAGGCGGGCGGCCAGCTCCTGGGCGACGGGGTCTCCGGTCAAGGCATAGAGCTGCGCGGCGGCGTAGATCTGGTGCCCTTGCGCGCAGGTGACCGACCCCTCGGGGCCTTCCCGGTCGCGCTCGGCCTCGGAGGTGTCGATCCAGCCCGAGCGCGGATAAACAAAGCCGTCGTGCCAGCCGCCGCGATGCGGGTAGTAGGAATAATCGTCCCGGTCCACGGCGATGCGGCGCAGGCCGCGAACGAGGGAAGCGCTGAGCGCGGTGGTGTCCGTGCCGTTGACGCCCTGCCAGGCCGTCAGCGCGCGGATCATCCGCGCCACGCCCCAGACGCTGGCGAAGTCCTCGTCGCGCCCGGCGCCGTAGAACTCCATGCTGTTGTTGTAGATGTTCCGCCACGGACGCAACGGCGTGAAGCGGTCCCAGTAGAGGCCGTCATCAATCCGGCTCACGAGTTCCGCCCGGTAGTCCCGCTCGAGCGGCGCCTTGAATTCCGTGCCGCACATCAACCGCATCAGCGGCAGCGACTCGGCGAGCTTGGGGTCGAGCGGGATGTCGGCCGACCAGTGCCGGAGGAATGGCGTGCGGGTGTTGAAATGGGCCAGCCCGAACATCGTCATGAGCGACGGATCGAGGGTGTTGAGCATCCCCTGCACGGCGAGGCGGGCGCGCGCGGCGAGGTCGAGCGTGTCCGGAATTTCCGCCTCGTAGAAAATTCCGGCGGGGACCACCTTCTGCAGCGATTCGCCCATGATGCCTCCACCCCTGACCGATCTTCGCGATGAAAACAAATCTTGATCACGCCCGCCGGCTACTTTGTGCGTTGCAGGTGGAGCTGCGGGACACGCTCATTGCGGCGCGCGTGAAGGGCGCGAAAGCGTTCGCGAAGATCGCTGGTGTCACGGCGGCGGACACGATTTACCAGGTCGACAAGATTTCCGAGGCGGCGATCCTGGCGTGGTTCGAGCGGCACTGGCCGCACGCGTGGCCGGTGGAGCTCGTGATGGAGGGCGTGGAGGAGGGCGACGAAGTGACGTTTCCGCGCGGCACGGCGGTCGCGCAGACGATGTTCAAGTGCATCCTCGACCCGATCGATGGCACGCGAAACCTGATGTATGACAAGCGCTCCGCCTGGGCGCTGGCCGCGCTCGCACCCCAGCGGGGAGCGAAGACGCACCTCGGCGACATCGTAGTGGCGGCGATGACCGAGCTGCCCACGAGCAAGCAATGGCGTGGCGACCAGCTCAGCGCGGTGCGCGGCCGGGGCGTGGTGGCCGAATTGCATGATCTGCGCACGGGCCGGCGCCAGGCGCTCGCGCTGCGGCCGTCGCGGGCCCGGAACTTTGAGCACGGCTTCGCCTCGATCGCGCGGTTCTTCCCCGAGGGCAAGGCGCTGCTGGCCATGCTGGAAGAGGAGCTGTGGCGGAAGCTGGGCGTCCTCGGCAAGAACGGCGGTCAACTGGTGTTTGACGACCAGTATATTTCCACGGGCGGCCAGATCTATGAGCTCGCGGTCGGGCACGACCGGATGCTCGGGGACCTGCGGCCGCCGGCCTATGCGAAGCTGAAACTCGGCCGCGCCTCGCTCTGCTGTCATCCCTACGACATCTGCACGGCGCTGATCCTGCAGGAGGCGGGCGGGATCGTCGAGGCGCCCGATGGCAGACCGCTGCGGGCGCGCCTCGACACGATCTCGCCCGTGGCGTGGATGGGCTATGCCAACCCGGCGCTCGCGCGCGCGGTGCGGCCGGTGTTGCGCCGGCTGATGAGGAAATATTTCTGAGATTTGACCACGGATTACACGGATGGACACGGATCAAACCTATCGAACGATTCGGAAACTAAATTTTTGAACCGCGAATGAACACGAATTCAGAACGGAATTTTTCCCAGTCTTGTCCGGATTCGCGTAAATTCGCGTCATTCGCGGGGAAAGGTTTGGAATGAAAACCGTCGTCGGTGAGGCGCCGGGCCGGCTGGATTTCCTGGGCGGCGTGGCCGACTACAGCGGTTCGCTTGTGCTCGAGATGCCGCTGAGCCTGACGACGCGCGTGACGCTGACGGAGCTCGCGGCGCGGGAATTTGTCTTCGTGAGCGCGCAGGAGGGCCGCTGCATCGTGGCGGCGGGCACGCCCCCGGGGGCGGTGCCGAAGTGGGTGCGTTATCCTTACGGCTGCTTCCTGCTGTTTTGCCGCGCCCAGCGCTGGCAACCGCGGGCGGGGCTGAGATTTTCAATCGCCTCGAGCGTGCCGGCCTCGATGGGGGTGAGCAGCAGCGCGGCTCTCGAAGTGGCGGCGTTGCGGGCGCTGGAGAAACTCTCGCGCCGGAAATTGTCGGGCACAGCGCTCGCGCGGCTCGCGCAGCGGGCCGAGAACGAGATCGTCGGCGCGCCGTGCGGGCTGATGGACCAGCTCACGTCGGCGTATGGCGTGCGCGGGGCGCTGTTGCCGATTCTCTGCCGGCCCGATGTGCTGGGCAAACCGGTGCCGCTACCGCCGGGGACCATCGCCGTCGGCTGGCCGAGCGGGGTGAGACATGCGGTGACAGCCTCGCCCTATGCCACCGCGCGGGCGGGCGCGTTTATGGGCAAGAAACTCATCGAGCGGGCGACCGGCCGGCGGTTCGCGCATGCGACGGAACTGGCGCCCGCGGACGTGCGCGTCCTTTCACGCACGGCGCTGCCGGTGAAGATGAGTGGACGGGCTTTCCTGACCCGCGCCGGCGGGGTGGATGACCCGTTGTCGAAGATCGAGCGGGCGAAAACCTACGCGGTGCGCGCGGCGGTATCGTTTCCCGTGAAGGAAAATTTTCGCGCGCACGCCGCGGTCGCATTGCTGCGCGGGGTAACGACGGGAAATCGCGAAGAGACGCTGCGCCTGCTGGGCGAGCTGCTCTTTGAATCACACGCGGGCTATTCTTCGATCGGCCTAGGTTGTCCCGAGACCGACGAGATGGTGGCCGCGGTGCGCGCGCTCGGCCCAGCCCGCGGTTTCTACGGGGCGCGGGTGAGCGGCGGCGGCAGCGGGGGCACGGTTGTCGTGCTGCTGCGCAAGTCGGCGCTGCCGGAATTGCGGCGGCTGGCGGCCCGGGTGCGGTTTGCGCAGGAAACGCCCCCTTTGCTCCAGTGAGCGCCGGCGATTCGCCGAGTCGCGGGCGCCACTAGCGCGTCGCGCGTTCGCAGTATTCCCGGAACAGCCGGACGTAGATCTTGAAATTCCCGAGGGAAACCTCGGGCGGGGTCTGGTGATCCACCGACGGAATGTAGCCGCCCAGACGCATCACCGGCAGCAGTCGCTCGAACTCGGCCCGCATGGGCGCCTCGCCCTGCGACATGACCATCTTGTCAAAGCCGCCCATCATGATGAGGCGGGGATACAGCGCGCGGAGTTTGGCCAGGTCGACGCCGGCCTGGCGCTCCAACGGATACACGCCCTCGATGCCCGCCGCGAGCAGCCAGGGAATCATCGAGGTCACATCGCCATCCGTGTCCACCAGCACCTTGATGCCCCGGCGCTTCATGTCGGGCACGGTGCGCTGGTAATAGGGCCGCAGGAACTCGTCGAAAAACCCGCGGGACAGCATGGGCCCGTGATTGTAGGACATATCCTCGGCAAAGCCGACCATGTCCGGGGTCAGCACGCGGCAGATGGCGTCGACCGCCTTCAGGTTGTAGTCGGCGAGGTCGCGGTTCATGCGGTGCATCAGCTCCGGCTGGTCGAAGAATGCCAGCATGTGATTCTCGATCCCCATGTGCGCACGCGGAAACCAGAAATACCCGTCGAGCCAGAGTCGGATGGAAAAATCGCCCCGGTCATGCCCGGGCTTCAATCGCCGCGCGTGTTGGGCGGCGCCCTCGATGGCCGCGTCCGAAAACAGGTAGGGCCGCAGCGCGTCGTAGGCCGCCTCGTCCGTCACCACGCGGGAGACCGATGGTGGCACGTCGCCCGCGGGTCCGGCCCCGGTGCCGATGAGCACCAGTGGATCGAGGGAAAAATAATCCAGCGACGCCTCCCAGCTGATGTCCTTGGGCAGTCCCTCGGTCTTCCAGCGCTCGATGGTCAGGTCCCACCACGCGGCCCACTCGACCATCGGAAGCCGATCGTCGCATTTTTCAAAGTTGAGGGTCCGGACGAAGCGTTCGCGGGCGTTCATGGCGAAGGTCCACGATGAACCGCGGCCGCGCGCGGCTCAAGTGTCCTGATCGCGCCGGCCACCGCGCGGCGCGGTCACTGGTGATTGACCGCAAACAGGGCGAGTGTGCGCAGGCGCGGCGCCGTGAAGGTCACCACGCCTTTCCGGGTGCGATGCGGAACGAGTTTTCCGCCCGGCAGCTGGCGGATGCTGCGGACTGCGCGCGGCAGGCGCAGACGCACCGTGATGCCGTCAACGGGCAGGTTGGGCAGGTCGTGCTGGAAATTGACGAGGCCCAGCACGTGGCGCTTCCGATCCGGCTGATGAAAAAGAGTGAGCTCCACTACGGTCGGTGCGTCGGCTTCGACGGCGAACTCCGGCTGCAGCCGTCGCACCAATCGCACAAATGCGTCCCGCAGCCCCTCGACGTCCTCGAGAATGCTCGCGCAATAGACGGCCCGGCCCGCGCTGAAGCGGTTGAACACCACTTCGGGACGGTCGGTTCGCACCCAGGGAGGATTGCTGTGGATGGACGAAAACTTCGACGGTTCGGGGTTGGGCCACGGCAGCGTGGTGGTGGCGAGCACGTCCGCACCGGGGCGGGAACGCACCTCGAATCCGCAGCCGCGAGACAGCGGCGGGAGCTCGGCAGTCCAGCCGGCGAAATCCGCGGCCCCGGCGGCGGTCGGCGCGAGGTAGTGCTCACGGTACGAGCAGTCGGCCTTCACGAGGGAGACGCCGAAGACATCGCCGAGCTGAAAGTCAGCCCGCTGCCGGCCGTCGGTGTCCACGAGTGACGTGCCGCCGCTGGCATACAACCCGCCGCCCTGTTGGACGAATTCGCGCATCGCCTCCGCCTCGGACGGGGACAGGTGATGGACGTTGGGCACGATCAGCACCTTGAACCGCGACAACTGCGAGAGCTGCCGCCGCGTGATGACCGTGAAGGGCAGGTGGTTGGTCAGCAGGCGGGCGGCGACGTTCATCGCCGCGGTGGTGTGGGTGTCCTCCGGGCCGACGTCATCGATCGACCGGCCGTTGTCGCGCATGTCGAACTTCGAATCGAGCGAGTAGTAAATCGCGATGTCCGCCACGCGCTCGCCGCCCAGCTCCGCGTAAAACGGCTGCAGCCGGTCAAACACCCGGCCCATGGTGTCGTGGGCGTTGGTGTTGATCGTGCCGATCGGATTGATGGCGTCGATGAAGAGGAACGCGCTATGGTCGGCGATCGCGGCGCTCGCCTTGGCCTCAAGCAGCGCGCCCGGTTTCTGACCCGTGTGATCGAACAGGTTGGGCGAGAAGCTCGTCGCGTAGGTGAAGGGCCGGCCGGGAGAGAGTTCGCCGAGCAGCTTGCGGGCGAAGGATCCCTGGAGCGGGCTCCCGTAGAAATCGCCCTGGAGAAAATCGTTCTGCGGCACGAGCGGATGCGAGGCGCCCCGGACCCAGGTGGACGGAAAGGTGGAGGACTGGTGTTCGACGGACGCGTGCGGCTTGAATTTCTTCAGCGTGCCGGTGGCCAGCGCCCCGAATTCGCCCAGCCACTCCTCGCGTTTGTGCTGAAACTGCACCCAGCGCGGGTCCAGCCAGTCCACCGTGCGGGGCAGTTCGCCGCCGACCTCGTCGGCCCAGCGTTTCTGGCAATGCGGACAGTAGCAGACGCCCGGCCAATACGTCATGTCGAAGAAGATCCCTTCGAATTCGTAGCGCTCGCACAGTTCCCGGATCCAGGCCCGCACATACTCGCGGTAGGGCGAATTAAGGCAGACGAGGCCGTAGTGGCTTTGCGGACCGAACTCGAAGCCCGCGATGCCGCGCGAGTCCTGGCCCCGCCACTCCGGATGCGTGTCGAAGGCCCAGCGGTCGAAGATCAGGCTCGTGTAGACCTCGAAGGCCATGCCGTGGCGGTGGCAGCACTCGATCATCTCCGCCAGCACGTCGCGGCCACCGAGGTTGCGGTGCTGCACGCCGACCTTGGTCGGATAGTTGAACAGCCCGACATGGGACATCGCATAGCAAAGGACCGACTGCGCGCGCGAGCGGACAAAGGCGTCCACATACCGCTCCACATCGAATTCGGACAGGAACTTCGGGTCCCAGTCCGGAATATGCATGTCGATCGTGGACCGCCGCCAGGCGCTCTCATACCACCGGGAGTCAAATTTTTTCCGGTTTGGGCCGGTGACGGCGATGGAAGGCGCAGAAGGGCGGCGAATTTTCTTCTTCATGACGTGAAGTGCGGCGGAGAAGGTCCCAAATTAGGCGCGGGGAGGAGAAGGGATGACCGGGTCGTGATCGCGACTTCCAGTCCGTCCGCGGACCGCCAGACGCGACTGGCTAAGCGAAGGTATCACGTGGGGCAGAACGCGGGGGGAGACAAGCTGATGTTGCCGGCGATGCATTTTGCCTTGGCATCGCGCCGCGATTCGCGCGCAGTGCGGGCATCACGATGAACATCATCGGCCTCGATATCGGCGGCACCAAATGCGCGGTCAGCGTGCCGGACGGCGCGGACCGCGTGCGGGAGGTCGTGCGGTTCGCGACCACCGACGTGCGCGGCACGCTCGACCGGTTTTATGCGGAGATCACCAAACTCAAGCCGGCGCGCGACACCGTCTTCGGCGTGTCGTGCGGCGGGCCGCTCGACAGCGGAAAGGGGCTGATCCTGTCGCCGCCGAACCTGCCGGGCTGGGACCGCATCGCGATCGGCGCGCTGCTGACGGAGAAATTTGGCGGGCGGGCGTTCTTGATGAACGACGCCAATGCGTGCGCGCTCGCCGAGTGGCAGTTCGGGGCGGGGCGCGGCTGCCAGAGCATGATGTTCCTCACCATGGGGACGGGCATGGGCGCCGGACTGATCCTCGACGGCCGGCTGTACGAAGGTGTGACGGGCAACGCGGGCGAGGTCGGGCACCTGCGGCTGGCGGCGGACGGGCCGGTGGGTTTCGGCAAGGCGGGCTCATTCGAGGGCTTTTGCTCCGGCGGCGGCATCGCGCAGATCGCGCGGCGGCGCGTGGCGGAATTTCCCGGCGCGAGCAGCCTCAAGAAAATTTCCGCGGATAAAATCACGGCGCGGGACCTGGGCGCGGCGGCGGAATCGGGCGATGCGCTGGCGCTCGCGGTCTGGCGCGAAGTGGGGGAGCGGCTCGGCGAGGCGCTCGCCCTTTTCATCGATGTGCTCAATCCCGAGCGGATTGTCATCGGCAGCATTTACCAGCGTTGCGAACGCTTCATCGCCCCGGCGGCCAAGGCCGTCATCGCGCGCGAGGCGTTGCCCGACAGCGCGCGGGACTGCGCGATCGTGCCGGCGCAACTGGGCGACGAGCTGGGCAGTTGCGCCGCGGTGGCAATCGCCCGCTATCGGGCTGGGCGGTGATTATTCCGCGAGATATGCCGGAGAAAGGCGCTTTTCGAAATGACAGCCGCGGAGGGCGGCCTAGCTTCGGCGGCTTGCGCTGCACCGTTCGCGACTCCACGTAAATTCAGGACCTCCCATGAAATCCTCCCGCCGTGCCCCCATGAAAAAAGCCTCCCGCCCAGTGGCCAAATCCCCCGCCCCGAGGAAGCGGCGCGGCCTGCTCGTTGACCCCTCCGACCTGCCGCGCATCCGCGCCAACACCAAGGATCCGCGTTTCGCGGAGTATTGGCAATCGCTGCTCGACGCGGACATGGCGGCCGACACCGATTTCCTGGTTAACCAGCTGAGCCTGACGAATCACACGCTCCATCTGCTCAGGCTACAGAAGATCCTGGACCGCTCGGCCCTGATCTACCTCGTCAACCGCGATCCCGCGCAGCTCGCGCTGGCGAAACTTGCCATCCGCCGGATGCTCGATTTTCCGGAGTGGGACAGTTTCACCGAGGGGGGAAAACAGATTGTCGGTTTTCAGCGCGCCACGGAAGGCACGGTCGCGCTGTTGCTGGCGATTGATTATCTCGGCGACGGGCTGAGCGCGGCGGAAGTGGAAGCGATCGAGCAGGCGGTCCTGGCCAAGGGCGTGCCGGCGTGTTACGCGCCGGTGTACGGGATGAAGTTTCCCGACCGGGTCCAGGGCTGGGGCTGGAACCCCCGCAGCGAGGTGGACGAGTTCCGGCACCTCGATCTCAAGCGCTGGCCGCTGATCATCAACGCCACCAATCTCAAGATCATCCCGACGGCGTCGCTCGGCATCGCCGCGTGCTATTTCCGCGGCCGGCTCCCGGAAGCCGAGGGCTGGCTGGAGCTCGCCCGCTCGAGCGCGAAGGCGTTCTCCACGATGTATGGCAGCGATGGCGCCTACGACGAGGGCGTGAGTTATTGGGGCTACACCACGCTCTACATGGCGCTCTTTGCCGAGGTGCTGTGGCGGACGCAGGGCATCGATGACCGGCAGCTGATCAACTACAAAGGTACGGTGCGCTATGCGCTGGCGAACACGATGCCGACGATCGACGACCACCGTAAGCTGACCGACTTCCAGCACATCAAGGGCTGGTCCATGCCGACGGTGAAGCCGGCGTTTGACATCGTGAATCACGGCGACTCCAACGGCGCCGTCGACGTGTCGGTGGCGGCGTGGGTCTCACGCACGCACCGCGATCCGGTCGCGCAATTCGTCGCCCGCGACATCGGCGAGGCGAAGCAACTCTTCGGGATCATCTGGTATGACCCGAAGGCCAAGGCGGCGAAGCCGGAGCGCAAGCTGTTCGATTGCCGCCTGTCGAATGACATCGTCGTGTCGCGCACGGGCTGGAAGGTGATGGACTCGGTGCTGGCGCTGCGCAGCGGCGGGCCGGGCAATCACGAGCACGCGGACCGCAACAGCGTTATCTTCAAGGCCTATGGCGAGCGGCTGCTGCACGATCCCTTTCGCGCCGCGTACGTGGCGAAGCAGCCGCGCTGGCTGCTGCGCCAGACCGAGGCGCACACGGCCGTGCTGATCAACGGCCAGGGCCACCAGTATCACAACGGCAGCGAGGGCACGAACGCCTCATGGGCCCTGGCGCGCGTGACCGATTTCCGCACCGGCCCGGGCTGGATGACGGTGACGAGCGACGCGACCGACGCCTACCAGCTGGTCAACGACAAGGTCACGCGCGTGCATCGCACGCTGGTTTTCCTGAAGCCGGATGTGGTGGTGTTTCTCGACCGCGTGGCATTGAAGGATGCGGCCGCGACCGTGCAGGTGCGCTTCCAAATGTATAATGAGGATCTCGCCGCGAAACTCAGTGTGAGCGGGGACGAATTCACCATTGAGCGGCCGCACGCCTCCCTGCACGGTCGGATGGCCAGCCGCAGCGGTGCCGCGGTGCGCGCCGGCAAACTGGCGCTCGAGGAGCAGACCGGCATGTATCAGTTCGCGGAAGTGGCCTCGCCCGAGGCCGGCGAGCATGAGATCCTCACGGTGTGCAGTGCGAGCCCCGCGGGCCAGGCCCACGGCAAATTGCGGATCAGCCAGCAGGCTGGCTCGTGGCGAGTGTCGGGCACGCATGGCGGCCGGAAGATCAATGTCCGCCTCACGCCGGCGGCGGGCAACGCGGCGCCCATGGTGACGGTGTAGGCGGTGTATTTGTCCCCCGATTTTAATGTCTGTCATTCTGAGCATAGCGAAGAATCCAGTGAGATCTCGTTGCGAGCTTCGATACGATCCAACTGGATTCTTCGCCCGTTACTGCGGGTTCAGAATGACAAATATGGAGACGTGGCGCCCTCGTCACGTAGAGATTCGGAACGCGGCGAGGGCGCCGCGTCTCCATTAATTTCAGCGTCATGCCGCCGTTCAACACCGCCAATGCGTTCGATTACGGACTGATCGCGCTCTACTTCGCCATCGTCGTCTGGGTGGGCCTGTATTCGGCGCGCAAGAACAAGAACACCGGCGATTATTTCCGGGGCGGCGGGAAGATCCCGTGGTTTCTCGCCGGCATGTCGAACTGGGTGGCGGGATTCTCCGCCTTCATGTTCGTGGCCGCGGCGGGCTTCACCTACAAGAATGGCATCGGCGCCGTGGTGATCTTCACGTCCGCCTTTTGGGCCTATCTCGTGGGCTATTTCTACTTCGCGAAGATGTGGCGGCGGGCGCGGATTGAGTCGCCGCTCGAGTTCCTCACGCGCCGGTATTCGCCCTCGACCACGTATTTCTATTCGGTGACGGCGATCATCCCTTCGATCGTCGGCATCGGCCAGGGGCTGTATATCCTGTGTTTCTTCGTTTCCTCGGTGCTGGGCTTCGCGGACCACCACGTGGCGGTGGCGGGCTTCACGCTCAGCGGCTTTCAGCTGTCTGTCATCGTCGTCGGCGTGGTGATGGTTTTTTACACCGCGATTGGCGGCCTGTGGGCGGCGGTGCTGTCGGACGCGGTGCAGTGCATCATCCTCGCCGTGATGTCGCTGATCATCTTTCCGTTGTCGTTCATGTACCTCGGGCACGGCAGCGGCTTTTTCGCGGGCGTCGGCCGGCTGCTGCACGACGCGCCGCCGGGTTATTTCACGCTGCAGGGCGACACGGGCAACCCATGGTTCATCCTGTCGTTCTTCATCAGCTCGCTGCTCGGCTACAATGTCGCGTGGGCGCTCGTGCAACGCTACCACAGCGTGGCGGACGAACGCGGGGCGAAGAAAATGGCGCTGCTGTGCGCGATCCTGTCGCTGGTCGGCCCGCTGTTGTGGATCCTGCCGGTGATGGCGGCACGGGTGATTTTTCCCGACATCAAGGCGATCTGGCCACACTTCGCCGCGCCGGAGGAGGCGTCGTTCGTCAGCCTCGCGCTGCTGCTGCTGCCGCACGGCATGCTCGGCTTCGTGGTCTCGGCGATCTTGTCGGCGGCGCTGGGGCAGGCCAACGACACATTCAATTGGCTGGCGGCGACGGTGACGCACGACCTGTACGTGCCCTACAAGCGCTGGCGCACCGGCCAGATGCCCTCGGACAAACGCCAGATGCGCGCGGCCCATATCACGATGGTCCTGATGGGGGCGTGCGGTGTGGCCGTGGCGTTCTACATCCCGCGCTTTGGCGGGGCCTTCAAGTTCGCACTGCACTACTATTCGCTCGTCGCGACCTTCTCGGTGCCGGTGGCCTTGGGCATGATGTACCGGAAGACGCCGTGGTGGTCGGGCATCGCGGCCTGCTCGGCGGCGCTCATCGTGGTCGGACTGCTGATCGCGTTCGGCGTGTGGGAAAGCCAAGCCTACGTGCGCAACATGCTGGTCGAGACCAGCGTGGCCACGCTGGTGTTCTATGGTTCCGCCTTTTGGTATCGCGCCGATGATCCGCGCAGCGCTGGCGCCCAGCGACTCGATGCTGACCTGAAAGTGCCGGTGATCGTCGACGAGAAGACGGCGATCGGCAGCCTGCAGGTCTATGGCGTGATTGGTTCCGTCAGCCTGGTGCTCGGCGCCGTGTTGCTCGCCTGCTGGTTCATTCCCTCCCTGCCGACAGCGCCGGCATCGATCAACGTCGTGGCCGGTATTCTGCTGCTGGCGCTGGGTGGCTGGCTCCGCCGGGTGGCAAAGCGGGCGCCGGCGGCGTGAGCTGTAGGGCGGGGTTGCTAACCCCGCCTGTAGGTTGCGAGCTTGCTCGCAACGTTGCGCGTCGAGCGCGCAACCTACCGGAGACGGCGGGGTCGGCGACCCCGCCCTTCAAAATCCAACCGGACAAATGCGAATAAAAGCGCGAGCGAGCTCGCGGCCTACGAAATCTTGCCTGCTATCGTATGTTGTTTGCGCCCGGCCGGAATTTGCCCAAGTTCGGCCCGCATCCCGCCGCTGCCTGACATGAAACCGGTCAAACTTCCCGCCTCCTATTATCAACAGTTCGACGCCGACTACACGCGCGACGTGCCGGGCGAGGGCTATGCGGGTTGGAAGACCGCGGACATCGAGCTCTCGCCGGACCACACCGCGGTGGTGGTGATGCACGCATGGGAAGCCGGCACGATGGAGCAGTGGCCGGGCTGGCGGCGCAGCGTGGAGTATCATTCGCGGGCGCTGAAGATCCTCGCGGAGGTGTTTCCGCCGCTGCTGACGGCCGTGCGCGCGTCGCCGCTGAAACTTTTTCACGTGGTCGGTGGGCGCGATTATTACTCCCACCTGCCGGGCTACAAGAACACGGTGAAGCTCGCCGGGCCCTCGCCGAAGTTTGAGCAGGTCGCAAAGGACGCGGCGTTCGAGGCGCAGGACCAGTTTCGCCGGGACAATGTTTTTGTCGGCAAGCGCAACTGGCCGGACGTGGAGGAAGGGTTCAAACTGCTCGACTTCGCGCCCGAAGCGCGCCCGGTCGGCGACGAGCCGATTGCGGAGGATGGCCACCAGCTCGCGGCGCTGTGCCGTGCGCACGGCATCAATCATCTCGTTTACATGGGCTTTGCGATCAACTGGTGCCTGCTGATGTCGCCGGGCGGCATGGTGGACCTGGGGCGCTACGGCGTGATGTGCTCGACGATCCGCGAGGCCGTGACTGCGGTGGAAAACGCCGAGACGGCCCGCACCGAGCGCGAGAAACAGCAGGCGCTCTGGCGCGTGGCGCTGAATTTCGGCTTCGTGTTCGGCGTGGAGGATTTCACCAAAATGGTGAAGAGCCTGCCGAAGCGCTGAGACGGATTAAACACGGAGAGCGCGGAGGACGCGGAGAGATTTTTACCACGGATTATGCGAAGGAACACGGATCAGAGTCAGATTCGATCCGTGTTTCCGGGTGATATCCGTGGTTACTGATCGGCAGTCCGAGGTGAAGCGTGTTGTCCCCAACACGCTTCATGCTTTTCCGACGTTTTTCGCGGACGGAGCCAAACAACGCGTTAGGGACAACGCGTTCCACCCTCAGACCACCTCCTATGACTTCGCCGCCTCGTGGAGGACGGTGTCGGCGCTGGCGCGTTCGCCCTCGTTCTTGGGCAGCGGAGGCACGTAGACGTAGGTCGGATCCTGCTTCTGTCGCCGCATGATCGGAATCATTTCCTGCCACGTGGCCCAGAGCCCGTGCGGGGCGGGCGGGAGGTCGTGCGCGATGGCGGCGCGCAGCTTGCCGAGATTGTAGAACGGCACGGCGGGAAACATGTGGTGCTCCACGTGGTATTGCATGTTCCAGTAGAAAAACGCCGGCAGCCAGCTGCAGGTGTAGGTGCGGCAGCAGAGGCGGAAATCGGGGGTGTTGGGTGACAGGCCGACATGCTGCGGGGCGCCGGTGAGGTAGCCGAGCCAGCTGCAGTAGAAGGAGCCGCAGTTCACGATCACGATGAGGAACCAGTGGCCCGTGAGGATGAAGCCCGTGGCGAGCGCCAGGTGGCCGAGGACCACGATGCGGGCCCAGCGGATGATCTCGCGGCGCTGCTCGACATTCGTCTCCGGGACGACGCGCTGCAGCCATGCGGCCTTGAAAAAACCGTCGTGCGTCAGGTCGCCCATCGCCGCGGCCACCCAGAAGCGCAGCTGCTTGACGAGGTTGAACGGGTTGAAGGTGAGCAGCGTGAGGAGAAACTTGAGGCCGTGCCAGTCGAGGCCGAGCGGCAGGACGACCTCGCCATCGTGCTCCACGTGTGTGGTGGCCTGGTGGTGGCGGATGTGGCTGGCGCGGTAGCCGACCGGCTCGAACCAGCCGAGGAAGGAAAAGATTTTAAGGAAAAACGTGTTCCAGAACGGCGTGGCGAAGGGCGTCTTGTGGCAGAGCTCATGCCCGGCGATGCCGCCGAAGAACGTGCCGTTGGTGCCGTGGAGAAAAAGCGCGAAGAGCAGGAGCGGCAGCGCCCACTGCCACGTGTGCGCGTTGAGCCGGAGAAACACCTGGTAGGCGAACGTGCCGGTGGCGGCGAAGAGCAGGAGCTGCGACCCGGCCTGGAGGAAGCCGCGGGCGTCGCTCTTCTTCATGAGCTCGCTCATCACCGCCTTGTCCACCTTGCAGCGGTACCAGTTGATTTTGATTTGCTCAGTCATCGGGGTTGGGTGACGAAATATTTCGACACGGAGGTCACAGAGGTGGCACGGAGCACACGGAGGAATGCGGTCGATCCGATGCCAATTCCGATCTCAGTGACTTCCGTGTCATCTCGGTGATCTCTGTGCTCCTTCAATCCGCTCACGGCAGCGTCAGCGTGCGCAGGCGCCAGCCGGTCGCGAAGTAGAAGGTCTTGCCGATCCAGGGGCCGGCGATGTCGAGCTGGTCGTTGTCGGGCGCACGCCAGACGACTTCCATGTCGCAGGTGCCGGGCTTCACGCGGAAGAGCACGCGCTCCGTGATGCCGTAGACGGCGTCGGGGCCGCGGAAGAGCGTGAACTGGATTTGCTCGGGCATCCGGCCGAACTCGGCGGGAATCGCCGCTTCGCTGAGGATCTTGCGGGTGGCGGGATCAACGAGCGCGATGCGCGTCGGGCCACCGGCGTCACCGAGCAGTTCGGCGGTCCAGCGTGAGTGGCCGAGCAGGGCATAGACCTGGCCGTGTTCGGCGGGGGCGAGCGCGACGACGTCGGGCAGGTCCTTGTGTCCGAAGTCACCGGTGTAGACGGCCAGGTCGTTGATCGGATCCCAGATCACGAACGCGCCGTGTTGCGCCTTTGGTTTGGTGCCGGTGCCGCCATCAATGCTCATGCCGACCAGAATTTCTTTTTGCTCGGGCAGCCAGAGCAGCGCGACCGGCGCGCAATCCGGGACGAGATTGCGGTGACTGGCTGAGGCGAGGGACTTGGGATCGAGCCAGGCGAGCGTGCCGCCCCACGTGCCATAGTCGGGCAGGTTGCCGATCCACATTTTTTCATGCACCGGCGAGCCGTCGGGCTTGGTCAGCGCGGGGACGATGGCCATGCCGATCGGCCGGATGCCGACCTCGTCGAGCCGGCCGATGTCGCGCGGATTGCCGTCGGAGTCGGCACCGAACCGCCACGGGCGGCGCGGATCGTAGAGCGAAATATTGGAATGCGGGTAGGAGCCGAAGCACATCGTGCCATCGCTAAAGTTGCCGATGGTGTAGGCCTCGCCGAGCATGAGGCTGCAGCGGCCGAGGTTGATCATGCCGGAGCCGTCGGGCGCGCAGCGGAAGATGTGTTCGGGCAGGAAACTCGAACCGTAGAGGTTGCCGTCGAGACCGCGGTGCAGGACGAAGAGATTCGAGCCGCCGCCCTGCCAGTCGAGCGGGATGACGCGCGTGGCGACAGTGGGATTGGTGCTGGTGACACGGATCTTCCGGAACGTCCCCGCGCCGTCGTCGCCGTCATCCCACATCGCGATGCTGCCATCGGGCATGGGCAGTGTGTCGCGGAAAGGCACGGTCAGGTGTCCGGCGGAGAAGAACGGCGGGAGCGGCAGTGGCAGATAGGCGACGGGTTCGAGTTGGTCGCCGCGCACGCGAAAATTGCCGGCGTGCGTTTCGAGGTAGAGCAGGCCGTCGATGCCCTTGTAGAACAGCAAGTGCTGGGCATTGTCCTCGGGCGAAATCACGGGGCCGAGGGTTTTTTGCGCCCCCGTCTTGGGATCGATCACGACGAGGTGCGGATGAACGACCTTGGTCAACGCGGCGAGGGTGCCGTCGGCGCCGCAGATCGGATAAAGGTATTTGTCGGTGTCGTCCATCGACCCGAAGCGCGTGAAATTGCCGGTGGCGGGCTCGAAGCGGGTGAGCGAGGCGTCGGGATACGCGCCGATCCAGATGGCGCCGTCGGGGGCCTCGGTGATGCCGGTCGGAAACGTCGCGTGCTCGCCGTCGATGACGCCCAGGTCCTCGAGGCCGCGCTCGGGATGCGCGGGGTCGTAGCGGAGGAGGTGGCCGGTGGTGTGCTCGCCAATGTAGAGCGCGCCGGAACGCGGGCTGCGGAAGAAACCGGTGGGATACTGCATCTTGGCCGACGGCGCGTTGAACTGCCGGCAGTGGCCGGTGGCGAGATCGATATCGATCACGAAGAGCCCGCCGTTGTTCTGGCCCATCGAGGCGAGCAGCGAGGCCTTGCCGTCAGGACCGCGACCCGGGTGGAGCCGCACCCAGTTGACGGCTTTGATCGGCACGCCGAGGTCGCGCACGATGATTTCTCCGGCAGAACGGGCAGGGGTGGCGGTCATGGGAAGAGCGACGGACAACAGCAGGGCAAGGAGAGGGGGCAGTTTCATTCGGGCAGAGTGAGGACACGCAGCCGCCAGCCAGTGGCAAAGTAAAACTGGTGGCCGATGATCGGGCCGACGACGTCGATCACGTTGGGATCGGCGGAATTGATCCATACGACGCTGTCGCGTTTCTTCTTGTAGAACTTCTGCCAGAGGCGCTCGACCTCGCAGGTGCCGGGCTTGATGCGGAAAATGCAGTAGCCGGTGGCGCCGTAAACGACGCCGCCCGTGCCCACGCGCAGGCTGAAAAGTCCCTGCCAGGACAGCGGACCGAAGTCCGCGGGCAGCCAGGCCGAGGCGACCAGCCGGCGCTGGGCGGGATCGATGAGCGCGAGGCGCGGCGTGATCTCGGGCGCGCCTTGCGAGAGGATATGGTCGCCGCGGCCGATGAGGGCGTAGACCAGGCCGTGGTCGGCCGGCGCGAGCGACGTGATGTCGGCGAGGTGGTCGAGACCGAGGTCACCGGACCAAACGAGCTCGTCCATCGCGGGATCCCAGAGCGCGAAGACCCCGCCATGCCGCCGGACGGAAGTCACGCCCGTGCCGGCCTCCGCGCTCAGGCCGACGAGGACTTGCTTCAACTCCGGCAAATAGAGCAGCGAAGCGGGCGAGGTGTCCGGCACGATGGCGCGGTGGGATTTCCAGGCGCCGGTTTGCGGGTCGAAGCACGCGAGGGTGCCGCCGACCAGTCCGTAATCCGGGGCTGAGCCCATCCAGAGGCGTCCGTCCGGCGTGGGAATCAACGCGTTGGGCCGGTAGCTGACTTTGTCGGGGCGGCCAAGATCGCGCGGGTTGTCGTTGGGGCCCGTGCCGAACCGCCGCGGTTTTGCGGGATCGTAGACGGACAGCCGCGCCTCGGGATAGGAGCCCAGATAGACTTTATCGCCGATGGTTGCGACCGAGTAGGAATCGCCCATGGCGAAGGTGTGCTTGCCGAGATCCTCGAGTTCGAGGGGATCAGCGCGTGGGCCCTCCTTCGCCAAGGCTTCCGCCGTCGCTGAAGCTTTGGCGGACAAGATGGCGGTCTCCTTTTCCGCGACAAATTTGGCGCGCCACAGGAGGTTTGGCATGTAGCTTGAGCCGTAGAGATCGCCCCGGGGACCGACATCGAAGGCGTGCAAATTCGAGCCGCCGCCGACCCAGTCGAGCTGGAGGATGCGCGAGGGAACGAGCGGATTCGTGTTGGCGACCAGCACGTGGCGCGGGGTGCCGCCGCCCACGTCGTTGTCGTCGGTGAAGTGCACGATCCAGCCGCCGGGCATCGGCAGCGGGGCCTGGTAGCGCTGCGTGCCGGCGATGGGAATGCCGGCGAGCAAGGGCGGAATCTCGTCGACGGGCGTGAGGTTCATGCCGTCGACGCGAAATTTTTCCGCGAAAGAATCAAGATAGAGGCGGCGATCGATGCCCTTCTGGAGTTTCAGGTGTTTCGTCTTGTCGGTGGTATCCACGAGCGCCGGTCCGACCTCGCGGTGTTCCCCGGTGGCCGGGTCGATAACGATCAGGTGCGGGCGCACGACTTTCACGATCGCCGCGAGCGAACCATCATCGCCGGCGAGCGGGTAGAGATAGTTGTCGACGTCATCCATCGGACCGAAGCGCGTGAAGGCGCCGGAGGCCGGATCGAATTTCACGAGCCGCGCGCCGTTGCAGGAGCCGATCCAAATCGCGCCATCGGCCGACTCGGTGATGCCCGTCGGAAAAATGACATCACCGGGATCAATCTTCCCCAGGTCCTCGATGCCGCGTTCCGGATGATTGGCGTCGAACCGGTGGAGATGCGCGTCCCAGGCGGAGCCGATGTAAAGCACGCCGGTGCGCAGCGAGCGGTAGGCCGCCGGGGTGAAGGTCGAGTCGCGGCGGTTGGAGACGGGGAATTGGCGGCAGTGGCCGGTCTCCAGATCGATATCGACGACGAAGAGGCCGCCGTTGTTCTGGCTCATCGAAGCGAGGAGGGAGGCCCGGCCGTCGGCGGTCTGACCGGGATGAAGCCGCACCCAGCTGACGCCCTTCACGGGGATGCCGAGGTCGCGGGGGTCGGACACGGCGGGTTTCATCCGTCCCAACCAAGCTTCGCCCGCGCAACGCAGCAACGCGGTTTTTGTGTTTATTCAACCTTATGAACCGGCAGGAGCGCTCACTTCTGATTTGTCATTCGTGCCGCACAGGAAAATGATTGTGGGCATGACTGTCCCCGCCCTCCGTCCGCGTCCGGTCCCAGGTCTCGGCTGCCAAGCCATCGGCCCCGAGGAGGAGGCGCTGGTCCTCGATGTACTGCACCGCAAGGAACTCTTCCGCTACTACGGCAACGACCCGGCCAAGCCGCCGCCGATGGCCGCGCAGCTGGAGAAGGAGTTTCGCGAATATATTGGCATCGACTGCGCGCTGGCGGTGACGAGCGGCTCGGCGGCGCTCGAGGTCGCGCTGGCCGCGGCCGGCATCGGGCCGGGCGACGAGGTCATCGTCAACGCCTGGAGCTGGATTTCATGTTTCACCGCCATTGTGCGCGTGGGCGCGCGCCCGGTGCTCGCGGAGATCGACGACACGCTGAATCTCGACCCCGGCGAGATTGACCGCCTCGCCACGCCGCACACCCGCGCCGTGATCGTCATCCATTACCAGGGCGTCGCCGCCGAGATGGAGCCGATCGAACTCGCGGCGCACCGGCGCGGCATCTACGTGATCGAGGATTGCGCGCAGTCGCTCGGCACGCGGTACCGCGGCCGCCACATCGGCACGTGGAGCGACATCGCGACCTACAGTTTTCAGAACAACAAGGTCGCGACGGCGGGCGAGGGTGGCATGGTGGTCACGCGGGACCAGCGGCTCTACGAGCGCGCGGTGCGGTTTCACGATCTCGGCAATTACCGGCCCTACCACGCGGCGCTCGTGCCCTCGCACGAACCGGCGTTTGTGGGCGGGCAGTTTCGCATGTCGGAGCTGACCGCGGCGGTGGCGCTCGCGCAGTTTCGCAAGGTGGACCAGATCCGCGACCACTGCCGCCGGCTGCAGGCGCGCCTCCTGCCGCGCCTCGCGGGCCTGAAGGGGTTGAAACTGCGGCGGGTGCCCGACCCCAAGGGGGACTTCGGCTTCGAGCCCTACTTCTTCCTCGACCGGCCCGACCAAGTGACACCGTTCCGTGAGAAACTCGATGCGCGCAACGTCAACTGCGGCCAGCGCACGGGCACATATCCGCAATATGGCCGCGATTACGTGAAGACTGGCCGCGCCCATGCGCCGGCGGCCTCGCCGTTCCGCGAGTTCAAGACCTGGCCGGCGCCCGGCTACCGCGCCGAGGATTTTCCGCGCACGGAGGACTTGACGAAGCGCTTCATCGCGCTGCCGATCGGCTGGCGCTACACCGAGGCGGACGCCGACTACATCGCGGACTCCGTCATCGCGGTGCACCGCGAAATGTTCGGGTGAACGGCGGCGCGCATGGTTTGAAACGTTGTCATAGGCGGCGAGCGCCTGCAAGCAGGCGGCCAACCCGCAGGCATTTACTTTCTCAGGCCAACGCGTTGGGGCCAACGCGTTCCACCTCAATCGCCTGACCCCGGCTCAGGTCGAGCGGAAATTGCCCTTCTTCAGCGGGAAGATGGGCCGGCCCAGGCGCTTCGAGCTCACCCGCTCCAGTTCCAGCGCCACGGTGTGGTTGTGCGTGACGAAGCGCAGAAACTCGACGCGGGAGATGCTCAGGCAGCGCATGTCCTGCTTCGCGCTGACCTGCGCGTTGGAGGCGCTGTTCTGCAGCAGGCCGATCTCGCCGAAGAAATCCCCGGCGTGGATCACGGCCAGCCGCCGGGTGTTGCGGGTGACCAGCGCATCCTGCTCAAAGATGATGAAGAAGTTCTCGTTGAATTCGTTCTCCGGGAAAATGACGCTGGTGGCGGGGTAGTCGGTGATGGTGGAGAGGTGGGCGAACCGCTCGATGGCCTGGAAATGCCAGTTTTGGCACAGCGAGATGCGCCGCAGGAAGGGCAGCTTCAGGATGGTGTTGGTGAGCGTCGTGCGGGGAATGCGCGGGATGGCGATGGCCTCGACTTGCGTGCGATCCAGCGTCAGCAGCGTCACCGGCGTCAGCGAGCGGACGACATAGCCGGGCTGCTTGGGATCGGCCAGGTCGTGCAGGCCGATGACGTCGCCCTCGCTGAGGATCTGGACGCGGCTGGCGCGGCCCGAGGGCAATTTGCGGTAGAGGCCGACGGTGCCGCTGACGATCAGCGAGACCTGCGTCGGCACCGGGCCGTGCGTGGGCAGCGCCGACCACGGGCCGTGGCGCGAGGTGTGCATCAGCCGCGCGAGCTGTTGCCGCTCCGGCGGCTGCAACGTGCGAAAGAGCGGGGACTCGGTGACGGCCTTCAGTCGGTTGCCTTCCAGCAGCACGAGTTTCTTGGCGGTGAACCAGCGCATCTTCCACAGCCGGTAGGTGTCGCGCCGCGCGCGCGCGCGTTCCCGCGCGAAGTGGTAAAACTCCCAGAGCGCGTAGCCGACGCCCAAAGCGAGCAGCGAGCCACCGACGCCGGCGGCGAGACGCACGCTCTCGTATTCCCACGACGTAAACAGCCAGAGCGGCATGTTCGTCACGCGCGAGCCGACGTAGATGACGGCGAGCGTCCAGGCGACGCTGTAGGAAATGAGCGACCACGTGTCCGGATGACGCAGCGACCGGCGAAGCAGGCGCCAGCGCGTCTGCGGCCGGTTGTTCGGGGGAAAAATATAGGCGTGCTCGGAATCGCTCAGGCTGCCCTTGCGGCCCAGCCGGACGAGCGCGGCAAAACGCCCGCCGAGGATCGGACGAAGGGTGACCGCCAAGGCGATCAGCGGAAAACAGCTCCAGCCGGGGCGGAGCCAGGTGACCAGACCTGCGGCCGCGGCGAGCACGGCCGGCCGCGCCATCGCGACGGCCTGCTGGTCGAGCGTCGACAGCATGACGGCATCAGTGGTGTCCACTTCGAAATAAGGCGGCAGGCGCAGCCACTGCCAGCGAGGGCGATACACCTCGCCGCCGGCGCCGCGGACCATGCACGCGGCGAGGAAAGCGCTGAAGCTGAGCGCGACGCACACCACGAGCAGGCCCGCGCCGACATCCTGAAACGTGAGAGGCAGGCCGGGCGGCGCATCGGGCTGAAGCCGGTAGAACAGCGTGAGCATGATGCCGGCGAAAAAGATCGCGGCGAGCGGCTTGGCGACGGTCTTGGGCCGGACGCCCAGGCGCCAGTCGAAGGCCTGCACCAGCTCGGGCTCGATGCCCGGTTCCAGCAGGATGTGCTGGCGCACGGCCTTCAGAATCAGCTCGAAGAATTCGTTGAGCGGGAGGCACAGCCGCTCGTCGAGTGCCTGCGCGAGCACGGCGGGAACGGAGTGCGGCTCGGCGAACAACCGCAGGATCCGCCACTGCGCCGTGGTGATCTTGAGGTAGGTCTTCGCCGAAACATTCTTCACCACCAACAGGCCGTTGATCGACTCGCTATGTTGCAGGTTCGGCGCGAGGGTCAGGATCTGCGCGGAGAGAGTGAGATTGGTGTCCATGCCCGGCAAAAAATCGATCAGACGGCGCTGGGATCGGTCGCCTGTTTGACCGCCTGGATCAGCTGGTCATTGGAGAACGGCTTGGTGAGAAAGCAGATTTCGCGCAGATCGGTCGGCCACCAGGACAAATCCATCAGGTGGCCGCTGATCAAGATGACCTTGAGCTGGGGCAATTTCGCCAGCATCCGGCGGGTGAGTTCCAAGCCGTCGATGCCCGGCATCAGGACATCGCAAATCATCAGCGTTGGCGGGGTGGGTGCGGCATTGACGGTGGCCATGGCCGCGGTCGCGCCGTCAGCCACCCGCACGCTCCAGCTCTGGGTATCGAGGACCGTCTCAATCAGTTGACACATGGCCGGTTCGTCATCCACGAGCAGGATCCATCGCGCGGACGACGGAGGGCCGGGGGTTGAGGCTGGGTGGGTGGGT
>OCZT010000758.1_pt1 | contig 32774 bp, 60 predicted proteins | sample 1539031 | NCBI WGS metagenome assembly OCZT01 (sample SAMEA3539308, study PRJEB22396) | soil metagenome | biome: tundra; feature: field; material: soil | place: USA | collected 2010-05 | depth 0.15 m | reverse complement strand
TTAGAAAGTTCTTTGAGTAGTCAGTTGTAAACTTCACATTCTGCTTGAAAGGTAGACTATAAACTTGGTCGGAGAAACATGGGAACAAAGAGTACCCGATTTAAGATGCCGAGATATAGGGTATATGATGTAAGGTGCAGATTCAGACCAGATAGATGCACCTGTAGAAGAATAACACACTTGTTATGGTTAGTAAGTAAAGACTACTTTTTTAATTAATAAATGCCAACCGTCCTGCGGTGCTTTCTACAAGGCACAGGGTTGAACAGCATTAATGTAGAGTAGCACCCTGATAGGGGAAGCCAGCCCAACGAACTGGATGTTGTGGCGATATCCTGACGTAATTGGTTGCTTGGTGGATGTTCATCCGTCCTGATGAACTAAGCAGAGAGACCCCTTCTTCACAAACATTAATACTGATGTGACAGGGGTTTTTCCTTTTATAATAATCTGGTTACAATCTTTTATTCTAAAATTCTTGTTTATTAATTTACAAATAGTTATATTTACCGAAAATATAATTATTTATATTTGCGAAAATTATAATTAATGAAAACAATAAAAACAATTGGGATATTGATACTATGGATATTATTTCTTTTTAGTGGTATATTCATATTATTCTATGATGGTATTCAAGGTAAGAATACTTTTTATAATACTTGTGATTGGTTTGTTGAAACGATCAGGAAAATATGGGAGTAGAATAAAAATAAGTTTTAAATTAAAAAGATTATTATGGAAAAACTAAATGAAAGTAAATTTTGGAGTGGTTACGATGAAAATAATTCGAGCGTTGCGAAAAAAGAGTTTAAAGAAGCAATGGTGTTACATAATATTGCGTCTTCTCTATGTGATAGTTTTGAAATTACCGAATTACCAAAAAAGATTAAATCCTTAATTAATAATGATAATTTAATTGTTGTGAATTTACCAATATTAATGTATGAAGGAAGAGGATTTACTGTTAATGATTTTACTATTGCTGAAGTATCTAAAAGATTAAAAAAAGGTGAAAAATTTGCAATATACCTTGTGAAAGAAGATTTAAAAACTATTCGTGGAATTAATTTAAATTAAAAGACTATTATGAACAACCTTTACCTTAAACAATTCAGACCCTTAAAAAAAGAAGACGTTGAGTATATTTCTTTTCAACAGGGTTATACCAGAAACATTGCTGTTCTGTTGGAGAAAAAACCAGTGTTTTCAGAAAAAAAAGAAATCAATTTTGAATTAAAAATAATGCCAGAGTTAAACTGTTTGGTAGAAGGCTATTATATATTGAAAAACAGTCTTGAAACTAAAGATAATCTGCCGTTCATTATGTCTCAGGAGGTTTATGATGCACATATAAAAAGAGAACTTGAAATTAAAAATATACCTACATATCTTACTCCAATATTTGAAGAATGGTTTAATGATAATTTTAATTCTTCATTATTTGGAAGATATGAACTTAAAGATGACCCTGACGGTAATAGAGGCAGTTGGACAAAAGATGAACTTTTTGAAAAATGGAACAATCATGAATATGGTTATTATATGTCAAAAATTGGAAGTCCGGTGATTATAGTTAATAATAATAAAAGTTGTAATGATTTATATAAAAATAGTATAAAAAAAGAATCAATTATGGAAGAATTAAAATGTGGTGACGTTGTATGTCTTAAGTCAGGCAGTCCGAATATGACTATTGAGAGTATTAGTAATACAGCAATTAAAGAAGCTAAATGTGTTTGGTTTACTAACAGGATTTTATTTAAAGAAGCATTTTCTCTCACATCGTTAAAGAAAGTAGACGTTGAAACAAACCAATAATTATTATCGTGAGAAAATATTTATATTTTGTTCTTCTCTATTTACTTTACAGAGTTAAGTGGATTGAACATCCAGAGGGTGAAAGAGGTTTTTTTCTTGTAAAAAGACGTTGGATTTGGCTCTTTGGTTTTCCTCTGGTTGTTATACCAGTCATTATTATAGGTATTTACAATGAATTTATGGATATATTTAGTTATGATCAGGCTTGGATTTCAGGGCGTAAGAGAAAGTTGTCTTTCAAAGAGAAGTTGATTATGGCTGATAGATTATTTAAATAAATTGTAACTTTTTCAAATCATTCTCCGTATAAGTACTAATTTAAGAACAATAAAAGAATAGTGTTAAAGTCATATAAATATCGACTCATGCCCACTAAAGCACAGGCAGAACTAATAAATAAACATATTGGTAGCTGTCGGTTTATATATAATCTTGCCTTAGAAACGAAATTAATGGCATACAAGGGTAATAAGATTAATATAGGTTGTTTTGATTTAATAAAACAATTGCCTGACCTTAAAAAAGAATGTGTTTGGTTAAAAGAAATAAATGCACAATCATTACAACAATCCATAAGATATTTAGATGATGCATTCGCAAAGTTTTTCAAAGGACAAACTGATTTTCCCAATTTCAAAAAGAAAAATTCAAAACAATCGTTTAACATATCGGAAGATATTAATATAGATTTCGAAAACAATAAATTAAAAATCAATAAATTTAGAGAAGGTATTAATATTATATTGCATCGTTCGTTTAACGGTATTATTAAACAAGTAACAATAAATAAAAGTTCAACAGGAAAATATTTTACATCAATATTAGTTGAAAATAACATTGCAATACCAGTTAAGGTAAATATAGAATCATATAATACTATCGGTATTGACTTGGGAATTAAATCATTTCTTGTAACCTCTGATGGTCAAAAAATTGATAATCCAAAATGTTTAAAAAACAATATTTCAAGACTTAAGTGGACACAAAGTAAATATTCAAAATACGAAGGTAAAAAAGCAAAACATAAATTAACCATATTACATGAAAAAATAGCCAATCAACGTCTGGACTTTTTAAATAAAATTTCAACGCAATTAATCAAGAACCACAATTCAATTGCTATTGAAAATCTTAATATTAATGGTTTAATGCAAAATCATAAATTTGCACAATCAATATGTGATGCTGGCTGGGGAATGTTTGTTGAGATGTTGAAATATAAAGCAGAATGGCAGGGCAAGAATATTTTACAAATTGGACGTTTTGAACCAAGTAGTAAAACTTGTAATCTTTGTGGTACAATTAATAAAGAATTAACCTTAAAAGATCGTGAATGGACTTGTAATAGTTGTAATACAATACATGATCGTGATCATAATGCAGCAATTAATATTAAAAAAATTGCTTTAAAAAATAAATTGTGTATGGAATGTATACAAGAAAATCAGAACGAACTGCTGACATTAGTTGGAGTGTTGACTTCTGAAACCTAATTATAGGTAGTTCACGGCTAAATTTAAATGATTTTAATTGTAACTTTTTTGAACATTATTACGTATAACATATAATTAAATTTTATTATAAATCTTAAAAACAAAAGTAATGACTAAGTTTAAAAGATGTTCGGTTAAACTTCTCACTCTTGGTGAGAAAGCAATCAGCAAAGGCGATCTCGCTTTACATAAAGTTGTTACTCAAAGTAACAGATTTCATCTTTATACATGTTCTGATTCATATACCTGTTCTGTGGAAACGAACCTATATAATGAGGATAAACTTGCTCACATTTATATTATAAGTGAGGACAAGGATGAAGTTATTAATATTGGTAATTGGTATTATGACACTGAGGACAATAAGATTGGTCAATTAGAAAATCGTGAATCACCTATGTCATATGACAGAAAAATACTTGCTACAAATGATCTGGCAATAAATTTGCCGAGATTGCCTAAAGGATTTATTGAGAAATATATTGAAAGTTTTAATGAAAATAAACCTATTGAATTTGCAATGGTTGAATATTATATTGAATATATTGATTATCCAAAGGATTTAGGTGGTAATGTTATACCTAAAGTTGACAAGAGTAATCATATCACTATCAAAAGGGTTAAAGATAATTATACCAGAGAAGAAGTGGTTGACTTATTAAAACGTTCATATGATTTAGGCAGACAGGATTATATTGTTTCTCAGGATAATGGAGCATCTATTAATACTTTGTATGATTGGACTAATGAAAACTTATAATTTCTATGAAAACAAAAGCAGAAAAAATAACTAATTTAAAAAAAAATAAAATGGATGAAAATGATGTTAAGGAAATTCAAATTATAATTGATGAATACAATGAACGGAAAGAAAGTAAAAATCGCACGATAAACGAGCTATTTGAATCTCCGTCTATAAAGTGGTGGGAATTTTGGAAACTTTTTTTTAATGATTAAACTAAAGTTATACTGGCGAGATATGATATGCATAGAAAACAGGCTTTTCTATGCATATTAACATTGATATGCATAGATAAAGGGCATTCTCTATACATTTAAAGAACTTTTAATTAGAAATGAATTATTATAATTATGCAAACATTTGAACATTATTTTGAAATGCAGGTTGATGAAATGCCAAACGGTGCAGTCATTCGTGTTAATGATGCAAGAGGTTGTCGAATAAGAATCTGTGGAGTACCAAGAGAACTGGTTTTTAATGAACAAGGAGAAGTAAGAACATTCATTGATATTACATATCCGAAGCAAACTCTTTCTTCATTAATAAATTCATCTGAAAATATTAATGAAAATCCAAAAAATCTTCGACTTTCTAAATTGGGAGAAAAGTTTAAACGAGAAAAGAAAGTTGTTAAATTTAAAGCAGTGCCAAATCTTACAAAGAGATAAATGTAACTTTCTCTGGTTATTTTGCGTATAAGTATTATAATCAATAAAAATCATTACAATGGCAAACAAGACAAAAGAAGAATGTGATAAGATAATTGAATCAGGTGTATGTCATTTCACAATTGGTGAAGACTTAGGTCTTCGTCTTATGGAGATAGCACAAGAACATCTGACTGAAGGCAATAATCCAGTTAAAGCATTAAAGACAATCACTGAAAGTCTTACTGGCTGTCCTACTGATATTGCTTTGCAGATATTAATGGGTAAACTTGTTCTTCCTGTTGATGTAGATACACAAGAGGTAATTTGTCAAGACCGTATCGCAGGTGTACATGATCGTTTTCCAAAGATTGACCCATGTTACTGGATAGAAAGACGTAAAGAAAGTATTGAAGAACATGGTGAAAATCTTATTGCAGGGTTTAAAGAACTACAGAAACAAATCAGACTAAGTAACAGGCATCTTACTGTTGATATACCTTATGATGACATATTTAAATTCGTGTCGGGTAATGATGAAAACATGCTTGATTATCTCAGGGATAATTATTGTGAGGTTGATTTAGTTGCGAACCTGATTGAAACCACAAAAAAATACATTGAGTTCAGTATGTCTATAATTAATACAATGGACTGGATGCTCAAAACATTTGACGAATTTTCAGATAGCAAACTTTATGTTGAACATAACGGCATGAAGGGTGATTGTTCAAGGATGTTGACAGACGTAATGTTTGTTATGAAAGAAACTATAAACTTCGAGTTTGATATGAAACGTATTGATGACGTTGATGATAATGTCAGCAAATACATTGAATCAGCAATAGCAATTGATGAAATTATCAAAACAGGTATTGAGCCAGTTGATATAATGGATAACTATTCGGCAGGGTGGTTAAGTCCTGACGGAGTTTATTATGCATTAAATGGCGAAATTGCGAATATGTTGCACATACAAATTGCTGATGCATTACAGGAAAAAGGTTTGATACCAAGTAAGCCAGAAGGTGAAGTAGGTGCAGAACTTAATGCTTTTGAATGGCTTGAAACACATGGGTGGGTGAAAATTCATGAGAATAATATCCATTTTAATGGTTGTAATAACTTTCAGAAAAGCAAAAAGAATGTTGATATGACAGATAAACAAATCGAAATCATCAGGGATTACATAACTGGTTGTTACCAGTGTTTAATCAAAGCGGGTTGGAGAATGGAGAAACAGAGCATTGGCATGTTCACCAGTCTAGCTATGAATAATTTGCCAGAACTGTACAAGAAATATTTTGAATATTAATAATATTTTAAAATTTAAAAAGAATTTGTAATATATTTTTAAAAACATTAGTATTTTAAATTTTTTTAATTACCTTTGTATTTATATAAAAATAATATTATTTAAAATTAAAATGAGTATGAAGAAATTATTAGTATTGATGTTTGCGATGTTGATGTTATCATTAGCATCTTTTTCACAGGTAAAACCAACAGTCCAAAAGGACACAACAAAAACAAAGGTAAAAACAGAAGTGAAAGCTGTAAAACCTGTTAAGGAATTAAATGCAGTTAAGAAAGACACTACAAAGTGTGACACAACTGCACATATGAAGGTAACAAATAAGGTTGGTAAAAAACCAGTTAAAAAATAATTCTATTAAAGTATAATTTTTTATGACCCTGTGAATATTCACAGGGTTTTTTTTTATGTTGTAAAATAATTGTATTATTTTGTAACTTTTTCATTTTATTTTCGTATAATTGCATAGATTATGAGAACTAAACAAAAAATAAAGAAAATAAAGCATCACAGAAATTGGAGAAACGTATCATTCGTTGACCCTTTTACTGGATTCTTTCATACTGGCAGATATAGTTTGAATGAAATAAATCTAATGGAGAGATTCATTGAAGTTAAAATATTGAAATAAATACATAATTATTATGACAACAAAACCAATACGATATTATCTTAATCAGGATGCCAATGGTGCATTATGTGTCAGCAAGAAACCTATGAACCAGACTTTCTATTCGACCCCACAAATACTTCATTGCGTGCCAACTACTAGAACAAAAATTACACGTCAGGGTGTATTTGTTGGTGCAATTTGTGTCACAATTAATAATGAAATATTGGAGATCGTTAAAATTAAAGATCGCAAAGATTATTAATAACCAATAAAAATTGTAACCTTTTTAATTAAAAAAACGTATAAGTAATAATGGGTAAGACAAAATACATAAAGACAGAAGATAAACAGATAATAGTGTTTGGTGAACTCTATACGCATGATCAGTTTAGTAAATTTGAACCAATCAGCGCAGGGTTTATATATTTTAATACTGATAATGATAATCAACCTGATTGTTTTTGTTATGGTGAGAGTGTTTCACTTGGCTTGAAAGCTGATGAAAAAGAAGATACTGAACTGGCAAGAAAACAAATTTTAGGTTATGGATACTTTTAATTAAAACGATATGGGAAGACAAATAATTAAACAACCAAATGGTAAGTATTGTATTTTCAGTTCAATTGTTGATAATGTCATTAGTTATAATATGGGAGAAGAAGAGATTATCAATAAATTTGTAGAAGAATCAAAAATTGAAATTGAAAAAAATGTTAAAGAAATAATTGCTCTATTAAACAACAATGAGAAACCTTACTATCAATTCACCCATAGTTATGAAGAAATGCTTAAAACGATAAAAAATATTCATGGTGAAGAAGAAGCCGATGAAGTACGTAAAACAATTGGTGAATAATATTATGTAACCTTTTTAATTAAAACGATATGGCAAGCAAGAAATTACTTAATAAAATCACTGACAGTATTACAACTGAAACTAAAAAGTTGTTACATTGTAATCGTTGTGGACGTATCTATGATGTGACTAATATGACTCCTGAAGCAATTGTAAAAGAAGGATGGACATTACATAAATATGATATACGATATGAATCAATATTAGTTTGTCATCATTGCACAGTATATTATCAATAAAACAATTAATTAAAAACAATATTATGGCAGGAGTAATAATTGAAAAACACATTGATGAACTAACAATTGAAAGGTTTGAATTTTACCAGACTGGTGATAAACTGTATCTGGATAAATATTTCATCATGAAACGTGAAAGCACAAGAAAACATAATTATAATACAGTTGTCAAGTATGACAGATTACGTTTGCGTGACAATACTATTACAGAAGCAGAAGTGCCCTTTACAGACGAGATCAAAGCACTTGCAATAAAACGGTTCACCGATAGTATAAAGTGTCTTAAATGGAGTGAAAGATAGTTGTAACCTTTTTGGTTAAAATTACGTATAAGAGATATAAACTAATAATTACTACAATGACAGAAAATAAAAATATACCAGTTGAAAAAGAAAAAGACTTCTTTGAGGATTTCACTACCCTTCGTTGGGTTAAATGGACTACACGGCAGCCAGACTGGAACGGTAGTGTTTATGTCAGGTGGAATAGCAAGTATACCAGTAATGGTATCGTTCATAATGGTTATCTTATGTCATTAGATGGTGAGAATACAAGGACTAATTATAAAGTCTTGAAATCAGGTAAGATCAGTTTCAAATATACAGCTAATCAGAAAAGAATATTAGAAAATGCATACTGGCTTGAAGAAAAGCATGACCATGAAGAATATGAAGCATATCAAAAAAACAGATAATTTAAAAATAAAGAAGTGGATAATAGAGAAGTTGAGTTATTAAAAATTGCAATAAATTCAAAGAATAGATTTATAAGTATTCAAAGTGATGAAAATTACTTAAAAATGCATGAAGCTACTATGAGTTATGTTAATTATATTAATAATTGTGAAGATAAAACTCCTGATGAAAAACTTACATGTTTTAAAAATCTTTTTGACAGAACTGTTATCTTAAAAGAAATTCTAATTAAAGCTGAAGTATATGTGTTAATTAAAACCAAACAAAACAATTTAATAATTTTTACCAGAATTTGGAATTGGATTTCTATTCGTATCTATACACATGAATTTACAGTTTTTACAGCAGTTTCATTAACATTTCTTGCGAAAGTATTTTCTCAAAATAATTGAATTTTTTGTAACTTTTTTAATTAAAATTACGTATAAATGATCAGTAAATTATATAAAACTAAAAAACAATAACATGAGAGAGAAACTTATTGACAGGATAATCGAAATATCAAAACGTAATAATGGTTTTGGTCAGAGACTAATGCGTTGGAAAGGTAAATCTTTCAAAGGCATTCTGTTGTCAGATTTACAGACAGCAGTAACTGAATACATGAACCAGTTTACAGATGATGACTTACTGGCGTTATTTGAAATGATTGTCAAAATTGATTCAAAACAGGGTTAATATGAAAAAATACGCACAGTTACGCAGAGATAAAACAATCAGGGTTTATACACCAACACCTTATACGGTTGATGCCTATAAGGATGCTGATCTTTCTCTGAAAGATATGAAAGATATTGAGTATAAATTAAAAGAGCATACCAAATTTCTGTATGATTGTCTTAAGTTATTGCATATATCAGAAGCAACTGCCAAACAGCGTGGTTATACATTGAATATTGAGACGGGCGAAAAATTGTTTACTCTTTGTTATAAACATCATTACATATCTAATGAAATGAAAATGGTAATTTTAAATCATAAATGGTAAGACTATGAGTGTACAATCAGATAGTAAACATTACAAAGCCTATTACAAACAGGTTTTAAAGGGCAAGAGAACTACAGATAAAAGTCTGGCAAAGGTATTTGACATTATTGAAGACCTTTCAGACAGAGGTGGTTTACAGAATGAATGGGAGAATATTGATGGTGACATTCAGGATGAAATTATTGAGAAATGGAAAAATATAATTGAAAAAGAATAATGGCAACAACAGAACTCAGAATTTTTAATGATAGTTTTAACAACGTGGTTGTTAAATTCAGAAGTGATGCTCCACAAAGTTTTGTTACTGGTTTGGAGTTTAGCGGTGAATGGTATATTGTAAAACATATGATTGAAGATTGGGGTTACACAGTTATTGAATGCCCAAACGAAAACTAAATAATTATGAAAAAGAAATACAGAGACATTACAGTTAATGACAAGCAATATGCTTGGGCGGTACAAGGAATTGACTCATTGGTAATATGGTACAATAAAAAGATCGTTAAAGTTGTCGATGTATCACATATTACCGTTACTCCAAAATTTGTTGCAGAAACAATAAAGACTTTATAAATCATTACTAATTTAATAATGATTAGTAATGATTAGGAATTAAACCTTTCTTGCGGATTTTGTTTTTTCTACTTGTTTTATTATTACTTTCCCCCTGATAACTCTCATACTCTTATCAGGGGGTTTTTGTTTTTATACAATAACAGAATATTTAACGCAACATTTACTTTTAATTAAAAACATTGCAAAAGCGATTTAATAACTACTTTTAATTAAAAAAGAATTTCATGTTATTTTGTAACTTTATTATATTATCTTTCGTATAAGAGATACAAAAAAGTAATATAGTAGTAACTAAACAAACAAAAAATATGAAATACGATGTAAACCAAATTGAAGACATTGCTCTTGAAACAACCACTCTTGAAGAAGACATGGAGTTATCAGCAGATTCAACTGCTATTATCTTTCAGATGTTCTCAAAGAACATTTATTCTAATGCAATTGGTTCTGTTGTCAGGGAGATAACCAGTAACTGTTTTGACAGTCATGTCGAAGCAAAGACTGATTTTCCAGTTGTAATCAGAAAGAACGTTGACAAACTTACTGGAGAACTGTCAATATCATTCATTGATTTTGGTGTTGGTATGTCACCAGAGAGAATTACAAAGATATATCGTAAGTACTTTAAGAGCACCAAGAGAGACAGCAATGATCAGATTGGTTGCTTTGGATTAGGCAGTAAGACCCCACTGGCTTACAAGCGTTCAACAGGTCATGGTGTTGATGAATATGATAATTCATATCAGGTTGTTACTATTTTTGATGGTATCAAATATTCATACCTTGTATATGAAGGAGAGAGAAAATTTCCGAAAATAACCTTACAGTATCAGGGAGCAACCACAGAAGGTAATGGCACAGAAGTACGTGTACCTGTTTTATCAAAAGACGTATATAGTTTCGAAAGAGAAATGCTTAGACAATTATATTACTTTGAAAACATTGTTTTTGAAGGGTTTGAGACGGAAGGATTTGAAGGTGAAACAATTAAAAGTGAACTCACAAATGAATATCAAATTATACGTGGCAAGAACTTTCTTTTTAGAGGTCAACAATATTCAAACGAAATGCATATTTGTCTTGGCAGGGTTGCATATCCAATAGATTATGACATACTTAATTTAAATGATAGAGATTATCGTATACCAATTGCACTTAAATTTGAAGTTGGTGATTTAAATGTTAATGTTTCAAGGGAGTCTATTGATTACAGTGAAAGTACAATTCAAATGCTTACCAAAAAACTTGAAGAAGCAAAAGATGAAATGAAAGATATGCTTGCAAAGCAATATAGCAATGTACGTACTCTTGAGGATTATTTCAATGTCAAAGCTGACTTTGGCAAACTGCAATTCAGCAATGGCGAATCAATTTCTCTTGGTAATTTGATCAGTAAAGGCGAAGTTAATTTTGTTAATTTCAAATATAGTAACCTGATTAAAATGCCTGATGATAAAAACTTGTTTAATTTTCTTTTTGATAGTAAATTATACGGTAAAAAACCAAGTGAAAGTACTGGATATAGAAGGAGAAGAAGATTTACAAGTACACCAGTAACTGAATTTTTCGAAGGTGGATATGAGAACTTATTAAAGAATGCCAAAAATGTGTTTTATTGTGACGGTGAATTCAATCGCAAAGTTTTAAAACAAGCATATCTTAAATTCACTTATGGTACTTATTTCATCATATCAAAGAGCGAACTGGCATATAGTTTACGTGCGGACATTGCTGATTTATTTAGTGTTGCTCTGGATAAATTAACAGATGATCAGGGTAAGTTGTTACCTTTTGTACAAACCATGATTGAAATGCAGGAAGATTACTTTGAGATTGTACGCAAGCATTGTACGAACTATGAAGATATTGAAGTACCTGAAAGTTTTGTTATCACTCGTAAACGTCAGGCAGTTACAGAAGAAATGCGTAAAATTACAATAAGTGTAAGATTGTTTAGTCAATATACTCGTGATAATCAGGAGAGAATTAAATTAGACGAGTTGTTCAAATTCAAAGAGCCAATCTATTATTGTACGAAAGAAGATAAGAATATCATGTATAATGCAGTACAGATATTCAGAACACTTTTTAAACAAGAAATGATTGTTTATGATTATGACTCTTATGAAAATAAATTAAGATTTGGTGATAAAGGAAAAATTATGTTCTTAATTTCATCTAAAAACAATCTTAAGTACTTATCATTTTGTAAAGATGCACGTCCGATTAGTACTATTTATAATACCTTATTTTATCGCAAGGTTGATGTGGTCAGCAATTATTTTCAGGCTTATGATTTGATTAAGGATTATCAAGATATACCTTCAATTTATAAACATAAGTCATTTCATAGAATTAGTCTGAAATGGGCAAACAAAGCTAAAGAAGTTAAAGAATTTGTTGAAACTTTAGATAGAAGTAATACCAGAATTGGTAATAATAAATTTGAACTGGATAAATATTTTAACACGATTGCTAGTGAAATGACACCTGCTCAGAAGAAAATTGCAAAGTACATTAAAGAAATCGCTGGATTGGAGAAGAAAAATAATCCAATCTTAAGGTTTATTGACTTACCCTACAATGGCAGTGATGTACTCGCTGATGAACTGGTTGATATATTAAAAAAAGTAATGATATTCTAATAAATTAAAATGATAATTAGAAGTGTAAATACAAAAGAATTATCAATTGATTTGTCAAAAAAATATTGTGACATTGATATAATTGAACATCATAAACCTCATGGTCTGTGGTATCAGATCAATAATAGTTGGATAAATTGGTGTAAAAGTAATTGGTCAAACAGAGCATGTGAAAATAATATTAAAATTCAATTAGATTTAAAAAGTATTCTTATTATAAACACAGCAAAAAAATTAAAAGATTTTAATAATAAATATAAGGTTACCTTGTTTGCAATACCAGAACATAATCTTGAATTTAATATTATCGATTGGAATAAAGTTAAAAAGGATTATAAAGGCATTGAGATTAGAAATTATCATAAAATTAAAAATATGGGATTTACCTTTTTTTCAATATCTTTTGTATGGTTTTTGGGATGGGATGTTGATAGTGGTTGTATTTGGGATTTATCAGCAGTGAAAAAAATATTAATTTAGAGGGTTTTTTTGCAATGTACAATAATTATAATATCTTTGTAACCATTATGAAGTTTTTTTATATAATAGATTTTAATTAAAATATATTATTAATGACAACAAAGAATTGGTTTATTGAAAAAGGTTTAAGAGTCTTGGATTATCAACAGAAAGCAATTGTAGACGTACAAGAAAGTATCAACAAACGGGAAGTAACCATATTGGCAGCTTGTCCTTCTGCGGGTAAAACTCTTATGACGATTAATATCATTGAAAATTATCTCAAAAAAAATCCTTTGAATAAAATTTTAGTGCTTACTCATGGTACAACAATACTTCGTACACAATTTCATGATGTTCTGAATGAAGTTAAACCTGACTTCACATATAATTTAGTTGAAAAATTTAATGAATATAATAACAGTAAACAAGTTAATGTTTGTTTGCCACAAACACTAAAGAGTAAAAAATTAAATAGTGTTGACTTACTTATTGTTGACGAAGCACACCATTTTTATTTTGGTGAAATTATGGTAAAAGAAATTATTGAAAAAACTAAACCAAAAAAACAATTATTATTGACTGGTACTCCTTCACCATTCATATTTAGAAATATGCCAATAATTCCTGTTGCATTAAACACAATCTTTGAAGAAGATATGATAGGTAATGTTTATATTGAAATTGCAACAAGTTGTTATAATTTTAGTACGCATGACTATAATCGGGATGATGAATTAAAAAATGAAGTTGAAATTAAGCAAGTAGACACAAAGAAAACTCTTGATGATTTAGTTAATAAAATTGTTGAAAAACTTAAAAGTATTAGAGGTAATGAATATATTAATCTAATACCAGAATGGTTGCCAACATTAAAACGATTGCAAAAAACCATGATTGCTTGCAGGTCTCAGAAACAAGCAATGCAGGTTAAAGAATATTTTGATAAAATAGATATTAAGTCATCATTAAGCATTAGCAATATTGATTATGATTCTGTTGAAATAGAAAACTTTAAAAATGACATAGATTGTTTGATGCTTATTGTTGTTAATAGAGGCATACTTGGATTTAATTATCCTGAACTTGTTAATGTAGTTGATATGACAACTTCACAAAATATAGATAGAATATTTCAACTATTTTGTCGTGTCATTAGAAAACATCCTATGGACGAAAGGAAATTGTTTTTTAAAGTTGCACCAAATACTTTAAGTGATTGGTATAAATATATTATGACAGGAGTTGTTGCGCTCAGTAATGAATATTATTATACGCATTTCAATGGTAAAAATTTTAATGATATGAAAATACCTGTCAGAAAAAATACTAATATTCCTAATATTCTAAATGATGATAATATAGAATTAATAAAACCAAGAACGAGAAGGAAAGTACAAAATAAAGGAATATCACCGATAGATTTTTCAGGACTGCCAGTGTTTGAATTATTCACAAATATTTATCATAAAAAAGATTCATTACTTCATGTTTATGCCTTTACAACAGTGCGCAATGTTAGAGCAGAATTTATGAAATGCACACCATTTGGTTACTGGACAAAAGAAATATGTATGGAAAATGCACAAAAATATCAAAGACTTACTGATTGGAGAAAAAAGGAATGGAATGTATATTGTACTGCACATAGACATGGTTGGTTAGAAGATTGCACCGCACACATGATAAAACAAATACATCAAACACGAACATACTGGACAAAAGAAATGTGTATTGAAAGTGCATTGCCATATGAAAAATATACTGATTGGAATAGAAATTGTCCAAGGGAATATAAGTTTGCACATCAACGTGGTTGGATGAATGAATGTACAGAACATATGAAAAAACCATACGTAAATATGTTTGACGAATTTGATGAAAATATTGAATATCCATATGAACCTGAATTAGAAACGTTCAATCAATTTGAGCAATTAATTGATACTGTTATTAAAAAGATTGAGACTAAAATTAATGGTAAAAACCCAATAATGAAACGAAATGAAGTCATTGTGGGTAATGCAATTATAAATGTTTTAAAAAACTGGAACATACTATTCATGGAAAATACACCAGAAGTGAAATATGATAAAGGAAAAAGAATTCCAAATAAATTTGCTAAAAATAAAATTTTATTATTTTTAAAGGAACAAACTGGTTTATCAACCAGAGAAATACGAATTGCAATTAAACCGTTTAAAGTAATGTATTTTATTGAGAAAATGGATTATATTAAGAATTAAAATATATCAAAAGTATTGAATTATTATAATAAAGTCTTGTTAATCTGATCTTGTTTATTTATATTTGCAGTAAAAAATAATTTTATTGTAAATGAATATGAATGTCAGAATTAACAGAGAATTTTAAAAACGAATTAAACAGATATTACATTGAAGATTGTACATATACCCTTGAAAACAGAATACCAGATAATTCAATAGACTTGATATTAACAAGTCCACCGTATTCAAAAATGAGAAATTACAACAACAATTATTGTTTTGATTTTGAAAGAATAGCAAAATTATTAGCGCAGAAATTAGTTAAGGGGGGTGTGATTGTTTGGGTGGTTGGTGATCAAACAGTAAAGGGTTCGGAAAGTGGTGCAAGTTTCAGACAAGCGTTATATTTTAAAGATGTGTGTGGCTTGAATCTGCATGATTCTATGGTGTTTATGAAGAATAGTACAAGTTTTCCTGCCAAGAGAACAGGTAAGCGTTACAGCCAAATTTTTGAGTATATGTTTATTCTTAGCAAATCTGCTCCAAAGACTGTTCATCTTATTTGTGATAAACCAAATAAATGGAAAGGTTATGTTAATTTTGGCAAAAATACTTATAGAGATAAAAATGATAAATTGGTTGTAAAAAGTGATATTAAACCCGTGCCAGAATTCAGTCCAAGAAATAATATTTGGAGATATGTTACAACAAAAAAATATAGTGGTAATGATAATATTGCTTATGATCATCCTGCAATATTTCCAGAACCACTTGCCAATGACCATCTAACCACATGGACTAATCTCGGTGATATTGTATATGACCCTTTTCTTGGAAGTGGCACAGTTGCAAAAGTGGCACAAAAATTAGGAAGATTCTGGATTGGTAGTGAGATAAATCCTGAGTATGAATATATTATAAAAGAACGTTTGAAAAATGTATAAGGTATTTAATGATAACAGAAAAAAAGATTGAATATCTAAATTTTCATAATACAAATAAAATAATTTAAAAATATTGCATAAAATAGTTGTTTATTAAAAATAAAGATTATTTTTGTCATTAATTATTATTGTAAAATTAAAACTGTAATTAATATTAACTGTAAATTTAAAATTATGAAAAAAATGAATTTGTTTGGGATCATATGGAAAAACATTAAAATTGGAAGAATTGGACAATTTGAAAAAGAAAAACAAATAAAAAATATTTCATCACCAATTTTTTCCCCACCAGTTTTGTCCTCACCATTATTGCCAGTATTATTTCCTCCAATTGAATTTAACGGTATAAAAATGCTCGTTAAAGGATTTACAAATCCTTACATTCCTTGGACATATGACATGTCAATATTTAAAAAATTTGATTGTAACAGACCTGAAGAAAATAAGGGAGTTAAAAAAATTATTAATTCTGCTTTAAATATTGGTTGTTGGGTTATACCATTCGTTATTGTAACGGATGATATGAGAGTACAATTGGGTCAACATACCGTAATTGCTGCTGAAATATTGCATGCACCTGTCTATATCATCACAAGTGTAGAACTTACTCCAGAAGAAATTATTGCTCGTGAAATATGTACACGGTGGACAGGTAATAATGCATTACAAACATATGCAGCAACTAAAATGGAAACAGCAGAAAATCTGTTGAATTTATTTAATAATATAAATATTTCATTAAAAAATGAAAAAAAGGGTTATAGAAAATTAACAATTCCACAATTGCTTGCGATATCATATAAAAACCCTCATTATATTGGAGGTTTAGCAACTAATGGTGGTATTACATTATTTAAAACTCTTGCACCATATAATATGTTAGATGAAAAAATCTATAAAATCGCTCAAATATTTGCGCATGCTCAAAAAAATTGTATGCCGATTGGCATAACTATTAGACCACAGTATATTTCAATGGGAATACTTAAATTTATTTTTGATAATGAGGCAACTATTGATTTAGATAAATTACTTAATAAATTAAACGATGATTTTCATTTCACTGTTGCTGTTAGTCCAGAAAAATATTGTAAACAACTTCAAAATCTTTATAAATAAACTAATTTAATCATATGAAAATTATTGGTAATGAATTTGAAAATCTCATTAAAGGTATAATTTTATCCCACGATGATAAATTTTCCGAGATTGTTTTTAATAAAAATTTATTGAATGTATTAAATTTTTCTGAGTACAAACGTCAACATCCTTATGAGAATTTTAATACTCTTGATGGTTTTATCATTGCAATAAATAAAGAAAAAAATGATATTATATTATTTAAAAATTTTCCTAGATATAATAAAATTGGAAGAACTGAATTTTGTGTTGTTCATAAAGTTGACAATATAATTTATATATGGAGAATCGAATGTAAATTTCAAAAAGTTGTTGGTACTGCATATGAAAAAAATGCTGGTGAAATTTCTTATTATCGTGATAATAAAATAAATTCAAAAGAGACGCAGTTTGTATTGGTTTATGACGGAGATTTTTATGAAAGAAATCCTAATATTATTAAAGATATTTTAAAAACCATTCAAAATGACATTGACATATTATTTCTAAATGTTCCTCAATTTAAAGAATTTCTTACTGATTATTTAAATGCTGAAGCAAATATTAATGAAGTGTTTAAAAAACATCATTCTATAATAATGAAAATAATTTAAAAATATTATATAAATATTTGTTTATTAAAAATATTAATTATCTTTGTCCCCATAAATAATCAATAGTTGATTATTTTTAGTTAATTTTATTTATTAATCGTTGATCAAATATAGAATTTGGTCAACACAAAAAAATTTATTATGAAAAAAAAATTATTAGTTGAAAATGAAAAGTCGGGTGTTAATTCATCTGCACTTAGTAGCCTTTTCGATAATCAAATTAATGCGATTGCCAAGGGTGAAAATTTATTTGTTGGAAGTGGCATACCAAGCGTTCATATGCTTGTTGGTATGAGAGACTTGGGATATACTAACATCCAAGCAGTTAGTGATATAATTGATAATTGTATTGATGCAATTACCAAAAATGGAACTGGTTTAATTAGTATTAAAACCGATTTTGATTCTAAAGAAAAAAATTCAATCATTATTATTGATAATGGTTGTGGAATGAATCTTGAAACATTATCAAAAGGACTTATTCTTGGAAATGACGAAGAAAGAAATTATGACGAATTGGGTAAATTTGGTTGGGGAGGAAAAGCATCTGCATTATCAATGGGAAAATTGTTAAAAGTTATTACTAAATCACAGGATGATAAATATTATAGTGGAGTATATGATTATGATAAAGCGTTTAAATTAAATTCTTGGAATTTTCCCGAAATTATTGAATCCCCTAAAGAAGATATTGCATATTTTAAAGAAAATCTTCAGGAAGGTACTGGAACAATTGTTATAATAAGCAAATTAGATAAAATGGAAAATGAGAATTCCACACAATTAAATAATAAATTGAAGAAAAATATTGCTGAAATATTTAGAAATTTTATCACTACATCTTCAGACGATGATAAAATAAATTTTTTATTTAATGAAAAAAAACTCACTCCAATTGACCCAATGTGTAGGGATTTACAAGAAAGACCAGATTTTATGGTATTTAACCCCAATGATGATGATTATGAAGTTGAGGTTGATAATAAAAAATATACTTTTAAGGTTATATGTTATCATATACCTGAAATTATTGAAAATACTCCCGAAGCACAAAGCAATATGAGACATATTGCTTTTGGAAATTCAGGATTTTATATAATGCGTAATAACAGACAAATTCAAAGAGCATCTTGGGGAGTAATTAAAAAGGCTGGTGCTGATGATAATGTAAAACTCAGACACAGTACAGGAAATGCATTTAGAGGTGAAATATATTTCAATTCAGATGCTGATGAATTATTCAAAACAGACACAAAAAAAATGACAGTTCAGTTTCTTCCACAAGTTATTGATAAAATTGATAAAGAAGTTGGTTCATATATACGTGGTGTTACTAATTTACACACACATGAATATAAGAAAAGAGATTTGTCTGAAGTTAAAAATGATTTGGAGAATATTGCTCAAAAAATGAACAATAAACCTTCTACGCCTACCGTATTAAGAAATAAGGAAGATAAGGATATTGCTTCAGAAGCTCCAGAAATTGAACCAAAAAACACCGATATAAAGAAAAAAGAGCATTCTCGAAATCGAAATAAAAAAGTTGATTTTGAAACAGTTACAACTGGAGTTTATGCACCATTTTTAGATATAAAGAAAATGGGCATGAAAAAATATGTTTTAGTCTTTAATACAGACCATATATTTTATGAAAGATTTATATCTCTTGATAGAGAAGCAAAAGAATTTGTTTTTCATATTTTACACAGTCTGGCTTTAACACTATATTCTGAATTATATGATGTTTATGATTCTGGTGATACCAAGATCAAATTAATTCAAGAATTTTTGGAAAGATTTTCAAATTTTCTTAAAAAAGATTCTGAGGCTTAATTATTTTTAAGAAATTATATTTAAAACCTTCACATAATAATGTGAAGGTTTTTTTATTATTTGTAACTTTTTATTATTAATTTACGTATAAATATTATGACAACAAAGAGGAAAATAAAATTCACGTTTAAAACGCATAGAGAAACTGGTTCATATGCATGGCTTCATAAGCCACATCATGATGTTCTTTTAAATAAAAATTTGGTGGGAGCGATTGAGCCAGATAAGCCATTTAGTATCAGACTTATGGTCATGAAAGCAGATATCATAGAAGATGGTAATTGCAATTGCCCTTGGAAATGGATAACATTGAGGCATGAATCTGAAAATGTAGCTGATGCCAAAGTATTTTTAAATGAAGGCATTGATGCAATATTAAGTAAATACATAATAAGAATTTACGAGAAAAAGGACGAGAAATAAGAATATTAATATTAATTTTAAATAATAATATTATGGAAACAATTACAATTAAACAAGCAACAATTGAAGCAATCAATAAGGTATTAAGAAGTCACAAGAAATTTTATGTGTCTTCAGATTTTCCTTTTGCACAATTAGAAGGATTTTATTTAACCTATCAGGCTAAGATAATGAACAAATATCTCATTGAAAAAGGATTTACAATGGTTCAAGCAAAGGATGTTAATCTGAACAAACTTACAGGATGTACTTATGTTAATGTCAGGACGAACAGAAACATCTGGATTAAGACAGAAAATTTTATTAACTATAAAAAATAACATGAAGCTCACAGTAGTTAAGAAAAAACTTACATTTAAAGATTATTACATTAAAAAAGTTGCAGTCATGAAAGAGGTCGCAAAGAAAGACGGTCTTTCTCTTGAAGAATGCCTGAAACAACGTATGGGAAAGACTGTTGAAGAATATAAAGAATGGCAATTAAAAATATATAATAGAAAAGAATGTCATTCATTCTGGCACAGTGAATGTACAAACAGAGCAATTGAATGTCATCATTGTTGTCATTATTATTCAACTGCTGAGTGGGATAAAATGAGTACCAAAAAAAGAAATCAAATAAAAAACAGTTAAAATAAATCAGAATTTTGTAACTTTAGTCAGATTTTTTACGTATAATTGCAAGAATTAGATAAGAGACAATATTAAAAAATAATAACTTAAAATCAAAAAAATGAAAAAAATTAACATTAATGCAGTAAAAATGGGTTCAATGGTGAATCTTAGTATAGATGGAAAACTAACTAAAAAGAATTGTAACACTCCTGAAGAAGCAAACACATTCTTTAAAGCAATCCTTAAAGCTAAAGAAAATCCCACAGATGAAAACCTTAAAACGATTCGTTGTCTTTTAAGTGAGAAATTAAGAATTGCAATGCTTGCAGGTCTTGAAGTTGACCCTGAGACAAATGAGGTGTTTCTTGCCGGATTTAATACACCAGTACCAATGACTTTGGTTGAGGTTATCAGAGAGTATCATGAGAATGGTTATCCTCTTGATGCAATACTTAACTTTTGGAAACTCTTGATGATAAATCCTGACAAACGTGTCTGTGAAAGTCTTTTTAATTTCATTAAGATACATGATTTCTCAATTACCGATGCAGGTTATATGATCGTATATAAAGCTGTTGATAATAAGGACAGGACTAAAAGAGAAAAGACCTTCGAAGAATACGTTTCGAATCAGGTTTTACACGTAAGAAAAAATTGGAAGTGTTCACCTAAGAAATATGTTGTTTACAAATCCAACGATTCTGAAGAATATGGTATTGCCAAAGTTGAAACAATTACTGGTTGGGATGAAGATGATAAGGGCATTGAAATTATGGGTAATCTCGATGAACTTTACAAAGCAATTTTTGATAGTCCTGCTAATGACAAAATACAGCCAATAAATGTACCAGTTTATACTGACAAATACAGTCACTCAATGACCATTGTACTTGGTGAACCAGTATATATGGATAGAAAAGAATGTAACGGTGACCCTTCAGAGGATTGTTCAATCGGGTTACATGTCGGCTGTACAGATTACGTTAATCGCTACGCAGATGGTTGTGATGCGGTTCTGGTATGTTATGTAAGCCCAGCGAATGTAATTTCAGTACCAAAATCAGAGTGTTCAAAAATGAGAGTGTCTGAGTATTTTCCTGTAGCTGTGGCTACTTATAAAAACAAAAAGATCGATGTAATCGAACAGAAATATTTCGAAGATGACTACAAGGAATATGAATGGGAAGACTTGAATGAGCAAATCGAAAAAATACAAGCGGAAGAATTGCCAATTGAAGCAGCAATTAATTGTGAACCTGAATCACGACCAATGTCCGAATTGAAAAAGATTATCGAAGCTCGTATAATTGATCTTAATAACTAATTTGATTTTGTACTTCATAGTTGTTGTTTTTTTTCAGAAGAATTCTCCCTGCTCATACCTCTCAGGGAGATTCTTTTTTTACTAATGTACGATAATTAACTAAATAAATTTTAAAATGAAAAATAATACTATAATAAAAAAAGCCAAAGTGCTGGCAACTGGTAAGATCATTAATGCCAGATGGGATGCAATTCATTGTATTTGGCGAGACAATGATCACAGAGGAACATATATTAAAGCAGAACTGGAATTTATTAAACGTAAACGAAATAAATTATAAAAAGTGTAACTTTTTTCAGAGTTTATTCGTATAAGTACTATAAATAAATAATTATATCATGGAAGAAGAACTTAGTGAATTATACAATAGAAGAAAAGAACTGGCTGAAAAAATTGCCAATTTTTTTGATGGAGCAGAACCTGACAATAACGATCAGGAGTATCAGGACTTACTACAATTGTTTGATAGTATCACTGAACAGATTAGTGAAATAATTAATTATAAATAAAAAATTATGAAAAAGATAGTTTATATTATACTCTTCATTATCGGAATATTTATCGCAGAAGTACCTCTTATGGATTTGATAGAATATATTATGCTTTCAATTGTAAAGACAAACTTTAAATACGTTCTTGATGTTATTATATTTGTGGCAGGATTTATAATTAGTTTTAATGCATTAAGTAATTTAGGTAAAATTAAACATAAAAAAATAATAATATGATAGACCATTTAACAAACGGAATATTCACCGACCTGCTTTATGTAGGTACAAGAAAAGCAATGGGTTGGCTTCCATTTTCAACTATCAAAAGGTACGGGGGTGAGTATGCAATAAAAGAATTGATCGATTGGGCGAATGAAAATCATTATAATTATAAATGTGCCAGTGAAGCACGTTCAGAAGTTGCTTCTGGTGCATTATTTATTTGGGATGAAATAATGCTTGAAGAAATCCTTTATAAGTACAAAGATATTCTTACTAAAGCTGAAATTCCAATAATTCCTGAAGATTATGTTAACTATACCATGAGTAATGTAATTCGTTCAGAAGTTAATCTTCCTGCATATATTGTTATTGGTTTTACTTTTAATGATAGCCGTTTCTCTGGCAAGACGCTTGAAAAAAATATCGCTATATATGAGAATGACCCTAATTATTCATTAATTAAATAAGAAATATTATGAGCGCACCTAAAGGTCAAAGAACACTTGAAAGTATTGCAATGAATACCTTAAAAAAAGGTCAGTCATTCTTTACAACTAAGCAGGACAAGGATATTACTGCAATAAGCAGTTATTATGATAAACGGGTTAAAACTGAACGAGTGTTCGTTTTGAATCCACAAACAGGTGAAGTATCAAAAATAGTTAAAGTAACGATATTATGAAAAAAATATTTATGTTTATTGTCTTATGTTTATTTGTGCTGAATGTATGCATTCAAACACGAAAACAAGTATCACTGGAAATACTGAAATCTGAACCACTATTAAAATATGAGCAGGTAGGGCAAGCAGAAGAATCACAACAAAAATATATTATAAAGGGTGATTTCTTTAAGAAACGTATTCGTACTGATATATCTCAAAAATTTCCAGAATGGGGAAGTGCACAAGAAGATAGTACGTTAATAACAATTACAAAAGACAGTTTGGTAATATTAAATAATCAGGATAAAGACCAGTATAAATTAAACAATTTATTAGGTGAAGCACAAGGAATTAATGAATTCGATGGTGATAAATGGTTTGGTGTTCAATGGGTGGCTACTGATGATGCTGGAAAACAAACGGTTTTAATATTTCAAAAATACATATCAAAAACAATAGCAATTACTATTAGATACGGCAATATAGAATACAAATATCAAGGCAGACAGCTTAAGGAAAAATATAAACAAATAATTTAATATGTTAATTTTTTAATAATAATAATTATGGCAACAAAAAGAATGACCAGTAATGATTATGCTAAAGAACTTCATAAATTGAAGTTAGATGAAATGGCTTTAGAAAAACATATTAGGGAGAGATTGAATAAACTTATCGAACTTAATCCTGATGTTGTTATAGTTGAAAATTTCATGGGTTCAGAAAGCAATTTGCTTGCTAAAAATTATAAACATTTCATTAATGATGATATTCAATGGGTACTTCATATCATTCAGGTTATTGAAGATGATCTTGCCAGTAAACATCCGCATAAACAAACAGAGATTCAATTTCCAAAGACACAACATGAAAAAATAATGGATATTGCAAAAAGAATTCAAGCACTTAACATACCTGAAAATAATATATAATTATGAAATTTGTAACCTTTTTGATTTTAAATTCGTATAAATAGAATAATTTAATATAAATAATTTAAAAAAATTTATTATGACAGAAGACATTATCAAAGAAAAAGTTAATCAATATGTTCTTGGTGCAGTTTATGTTGAAAAAGAAAAAATTAAAGGAAATTCTTTACTTTTCCAAGAGGGATATTTTGATTCAATGGGATTTGTTATGTTAATAACATTTCTTGAAGAAGAATTTAAAATCAAGACAAAGGATGCTGATCTGGTTGAAGAAAATTTTGAATCAATCGATGCAATAACTTCTTATATATTAAGAAAATTAAATTAGATGTACAGAATATCAAATAATAAACGTAAATACAGTCCTACACCAATTATAGAGGTTACAACCGATGCAAATGGTAAAGAGACTGAAAAGATTATCTGTGTATTTACACTGTCAAAAAAAGAAGGTGATTTACTTGCAGAACAATTTATTAAACTTTTAAATTCAGTTAATATTTAAAACTAGTGTAACTTTTTTAATTATTATTACGTATAACAAACATTATGATTATAAAACATAAATATAACGGTAAAGAATATACTCTCACGAATGAGAATCTTCATGAAGGAGATAAGGTGTATGGAATTAGTTGGGGCAGAACTATTGGTGATAAACATAATCATGAATATTTTGATTGGAGATTAGTGGTCAGTGGTTGGATATCAGAACCACATACAATAACAGATATGCATTATAGTAAAGACGATAAAGCATATGAAATCAGTACTAATCATGGATACGGTCCTCGTGAGCATTACTTTAAAATCCTTTACATAGAACCGATTCTTAAACTTCGACCACCCACAGGTACTGCAGAAGCAATGACATTTATGATGGAGCATGAAATGAAAAAGCTAGTTAGAAAGTCTGATTTCATATATTATGACGAGCGTACTGCAGAAGCAGTTACAAAAACAGGTAAAAAAATTCTTAAAAAAACTATAAATAAATTAAATAAATAAAATTATGGAATATTTAACACATGAACAAAGGAAAGCGAAGTATGAATTTCAAGGGGATTATTTTAAATTTAATTCGGTAAGAGATTTATCTGAACAGGTAATTATCACCCCTCTTCCTATTACCACAGATACAATAAAATATGCTACAGGGTCAGCTAAAGGTTTACTCACTAAAGATGTGGCTTTATTTATAGGAATGTGGATGATTGAAACATATCCTCTTTTAAATGGATTTTCAGGACTTGATACAATAAGTTTTGATACGACTAATTTATAATATTAACTCTAAAAACAAAAAATTCTTATGAGCAAGAAAGCAAAAGCAGCAAACAAAGAAAAAAGACTGCAAAGAAAAAGAGCAATTAAAAATGCTAACAAGGCACGTTATGCAGAATTGCAACGTATTGGACAAAATACTAAATCCAGAAGATACTTGCATCAGTCCAAGAGACGCAAGTTAGTGAAAATGCTTGACCATAAAGATGGTTTTTGTGGTAATCTGGCATGTAAGAAATGTTTCCCTTCATACGGTAGAGCAGCTTGATATGAATATTAATTACATAATCGGTGATGCCACACATCCAATTGGGGAAGGTGAAAAACTAATTTTGCATTGCTGTAATGATGTCGGGGGTTGGGGAAAAGGTTTTGTTTTGGCATTGTCCAAACGTTGGAAAGAACCTGAAAAAGTATATCGTGAGCAAAAAAATTATACTCTCGGTAAAATAGAAGTAATACGTGTCGAACCCGATATCTGTGTTGTCAATATGATAGCACAACATGATATTAAACCAACACTTATACCTTATGGTAAAGGATTTACAACAGTACCACCAATCAAGTATGACGCTCTCAAAGAATGCATGAAGACAGTAAATGATATTGCAGTCAGAACTGGAGCAACAATACATGCCCCTAGATTTGGCGCAGGCTTGGCTGGGGGGAAATGGTCAGAGATTGAAAAGATTATTAAAGAGACTCTTACTGTTGATGTTACAATTTATGATCTTAAATAAACATGAAAGAACTAATATCATTAATCGGATTTTTCTTTATGCTTTATGGGTTGATAGTGATAATACTGATACTCATTAAATTATTATTTAAAAAAAGCTGGTCATTTATCTTTGTTTGGTATGATTTATGGTTTGGTTTTTTTTGGGATAAAAAGAAAAAATGGCTTTATATTTTTCCTTTTCCAATGTTCGGATTTGTACTTTTATTCAAAGGAAGGCATTGTACTAACTGTAAAAAACCTAAAACAGATGAAGAAATGAGTACCTATGAATGTTGCAAAGAATGTGATTCAATAGGATACTTCTCATAATAATCTTTAAAATGAATGTATAAAAATATATAATGTACAAAAAGTACATTGTATTGAAATTTTACATATCTTTACTGCCTTAATTATTAACCAATATTGTTGCCTATGAAAAAATAAACCAATGTACGAATATATTCAGAAAAATAATCATATAAAATAATATTATGAAGAACTAAATTAAAAAATATGTTGAATGAAGAAAATTTCATCACGCACGACTTCAAGTTACCAAATCATTATAATGAATTGTGCAAGGCGGAAGAAGTCATTGAAAAATTAAAAAGTAAATTTAAAAAAATCGAAAGGACAAAAACCATAAACAACAAAAATCACGATGAATTATACAATGAAATTATTAGGGTACTGGACTATGTAGGCAGACTTTCAATGTCAGCATTTGCAATTGAAGATGATATTGAACAACTTTACACCCTTCATTATGCTAAATTTCCTGAACTTGCTAAAAAACTTTGGAATGATCATTATGAAAATATTCATCATCCTTACACTCTCTTAAAAAATCGATGCTTTAGAATGCTCGAAGAACTTGACAAACTATATATTGAAACTCATGAAAAATATCCACCAAACTGGAATATCTAAACACAATGTACAAATATGAAAATAAAAAAATTTACTGAAAGTAAGGAATCTATCAGGTTACGTGAGCAATCTGAAGAACTTGGCATCAATAATTTAATTTGGGACAACAAAGATATCGAAAAATTTCACAAGAAGTTAGTTGATGGAATATCTAAACATGTACCACGTAAATATTTAAAATAAAAAATTTTATTAATAACAATTTAAACTTAAAATTATGATCGAAGCAATTGTCACAATAATCGTAGCAATCCTTGGTATCGCTGGAGCAATGGCATTGGCATTATGTTATTCTGCGCTATCTTGGGGATTTGTAACTTATAAATTTTGGAACTGGTTTTTACCAATAGCATTTCCTTCAGTAGCATTACCGCATTTACTTTATTATCAATCAATTGCATTGATTATGTTTCTCGATCTTTTTAAAATATCTTCTACACAAGTTATAAAGAAAGAATATAGAGAAGAAACCACGCAAGCAATGATTGCAGTGATTGCACCTTGGATAGTACTTGGGGTCGGCTACTTTGTCTACGCTTTTTTAATACCTAAAGTAGTATAAAATTTTAAATATTTTATAAATAATCAGGACACTAATCAGGACATAGTGTCCTTTTTTATTTTTAATAAGTCTTGACAATAATTAAATTAATATTTATCTTTACCGAAAATAATTTTTATTTAAAATGATATTAAAATGGATGGTGATAAATGTGTGGAAAAAAAAGCAACTCTTCTTAATTCTGTACTTGTTGAATTAGAGAATGCAGTAGGTGTAGCAGGTCGCAACGTTGACAAATATGAAGGGAAAATAAATAAACTCGATATACTTTATCTTGAAAGCAGTAAAGAACAGGAATTAAAAGGTACAGATAATGTTGATGTTAATACTGATACTCTCTTATATAAATTAAGAGCATTAGTAAAACGATTAGAAATTTCTAATCAAAAGAGTAATGAAATTTTAGAGAAATTAAACGAATTAATTTAAAAATAACTTTATAATAATATAAATATTATGGAACAATTTGATGAAGGCGGTCAAGCCAAAGAAGCCAAAAAAGAAGAAGGATTATTTGATTCACTTCTTAGAAATTTAAATAATGCAATGAGTCAGACAGAAGCTGATGCTGAAACATATAAAAAATATATAAATAAAATTGATTTACTTGTTCTTGAAAGTGATTTAAAAAGTCAAGAAAAAGAATTAAGTGAAACATTACCAGTGGATATACCAGATAATATTATAACTAAACTAAACACATTGCTTAGTCAATTGGAAACTATTAATCGTAAAAATGCTGAAATACTAAAGCATTTTAATACATTAGTATAAAAATAATTTTACAATAACATATTGAATGTTTTAATATAATCCTGCAAAAATGCAGGATTTTTATTTTTATTTGGTATTTATTTTAAAATATAAACTATGACAATAAATGACGTAGAAACGGGTGATTCTTTTTTGGTTAAAGGTACTGGTTTTCTTAGTAATCTAATTTATACCGTAATGAAACATTGGGGCAAAAAGAAAGGTTATAATACTGATCTTATTTATACTCATGCTGCTCGTTTTATTTGGATTGGTGATGACTTATATATTTTTGGTTCAGTAGGTAATGGTTATAATCCATTATTATTTATAGATAAATATGATTGGAACACTACTGATTTTGCTGTAATGAGACGTAAAATACCGTTAACTGCAGCAGAAGAAGACCAGACTACAGATTATGTATTATGCCTTGATTCAATTAGTATTGGTTATCAATATTGGAATTTTTTTCAGTGGTTATTTTTAATTTATTTGAATATTAATTTATTTGGCAAAGGTTCGAATAAATTTAATTATTGCTATGAAAGTGAACGTAAAGCTAGAAAAAATTTAAATCCTGATCAGTATGAAAATGTTGCTGAAACAAGTATTTTTGATTTACTTTATGATAAAAATTATGATATTATTTACAAATCAAAACAATAATAAAATCTTATTTTTATGAATTTATTACATTATCAATTACTGCAACTGCAGCATCCACAATATCTTGTTTTATATGTGATGGTGCGCAGACCAGAAGTAATACCTCATTTCCGTTTGGTTCTATCTCTGGAAACATCTCAATGCCATTCATAATACCTTCAGCAGTTTTCTTTTCTCTATGTCCTTTAGTAATACTTAAATATGAATCGAATAAGGGAAAGAATTCAATCTCTTCCTCATTTTCCATTGTCAGTGTTATTTTTTTTACTCTTCCCATTATTATTATTATTATTATTATTATTATTTATTTTTTCTTCCAATGAATCGTAAATATAAATCAAATAACATATTATTATTATAGTGCATAACATAATTAAATGATTTGTATTCATTTTTTCACCAAAAAAAGTTACATCTATTATTCCTATCATTGATGCAATTAAAAATATTATTCTCATATTAATCCTTTTAAACAACTGTTAGTATCTTTTTCACCAATTTCTTTATTGCCTTGTGCTCTTGTTTTTTCTACAAGCATTTCTTTATTCTTTATTTTATCTTTTGCCCAAAATGCTGTTGTTAATAAACACAAACAATATTGAAAGCAAATATCTTCTTTACAAAAATCCTCAATGAATTTATCAACCACATCAAATTTACTCTCCCACATAAGATCATCCATGTATGACATTATTTTGACTAACATATCATCATAATGTTTGTGACTATCCTGATGTTGGGCAATATATTCAACAGTAATCTTACTTTTATCTGATTCATTTTTGGCAATAAATGGTTTCCCATCCCATCCATATGCAACATGTTCACCCTCTTTTGGTATAGGCATAACTACCTTTTCTTCTGGCATCAATACCTTATCAATAGGTTCACCATAATTCAGCATAGCATCCAAGTCACAAATTACTTTAATAAATTTTGATATCCTACCAACGCCCATTTTATCAGTTACCATGTTCAGAGGTTCTTTGCTGATGTTCTGGATGAAATTATGTTTTTCATCAATTGTGTGTTCTTCTGATATGAATTTCTTTATATCAGACACAATGTCTTCATCAATTTGGGTTCTTGGTGCTTCTGATAATGTTTGTAGAAGACCATCGTAGAATTTATGATCAGTTGATTTGCTCATTTTTCGTCTTTGTTTTTAGCTTCGAATGCCCAACAATTTTTTGTAAAACAACCTACAAATGAGATAAACATATTCTTATCACAAATCAGATTTTCTTTATAATGTTTACAATCTGGACAAATCCAGCCACCTGCATATGATTGATGCGCAATAACTTCTTCTAAAGACACAGTTGGCATGTTTGTATAACCAATTAAAGGCACAATCGGCATGTTTGTATAACTATTGGTATTGTAATTCATATTTATTTTAATTTAAGTAATTCTTCTTTTAATTCTTCGAAAGAAAAACATACAGCATTACAAAATTGTACCATTATATCCCATCTGGAAGGCTCTTCATCAAATAATATAAAGCAAGGTTTACCTTTGCCAACTAAGTATCCTAATTCCAAATGACCTGATTTTCCTGCTGGCATATATAATACTCCAATATCACCTCTATCAATATGATGTTTATCAAATTCAAATATATGTTTAGCTGCATAGTTATTGAGTGCCTGTTTATATGTGCTCCCCCTGACTTTTTCATAATTGCGCCAAAAATCATCTGCCTCAGGTCCGGGTGAGAACCAATCATCAAAAACTTCAAAATCTAATTCCCTGAGTTTATTGGCTAAGTGTGGTATCTGTTCATTTTTTAAACTACCGATTAAATAAATTATTTTTTTATTCATTTTATTTCTTTTTAAACATTTCTTTAACCTTTTCAACACTTTTAGTTGTGAAGATGCTCAATACTTCAAACTCCCATTCTTCTGTCGGAGCAGGGATGTGTTTCATCAGAGTTTCCATAGTTCTCTGCCATTGCAGAGTTTCTTCAGGTGCTTTATAGCTGGCATCTTCGAAATTCCACTCTAAATCTTTGATTAATTCAGTTTTTTCGTCTGGTATTCTATCCAGCATTTTCATTATTATTTCGCAACAATTTCTACGTTTCATAATTATTTTTTTATCTATTATTTTATAGTGAGAATTTACCATTACGTTCACATGTGCCAGTAATTACTGTCGTTTTCTTTTTTCTTTCATCCATGAGGTTCTTAATGACTTCATTCACATCATTTAAACAATTGATATTCCAGACAGTTTCAGTACTTGGAAAAAAACAATACTGTCTCCATCTGGAAAACCATTTGATCATACCAATTATTTCTTCGTGATGTTTATTCATTACTGCAATCACTTTCGTTTTTTCTTTCTTTTCGAATTCAACGAAACAAAGATACTGAGTTTCTTTCAATATATCCATATTATTTTAAATTAAATATTTTAAAATGTCTTTAAATCTTCCAAATATTCTTTTTTCTGCTTCATCTTTATCAAGAAAACCTACCCAATCAATTTCTTCTGGTTGTAGATTAATTTTGGACATATCTAAAGATTCTGGTAAGAATACTGGAAAATACCAAACTGTTTTATATAGTTTATTATTTTTGTCTCGATATTCAATAAATTCGGGAAGTATATCTTTAGGAAAACCTTTTTTACTAAATTCAATACCGATTTCTTCTTTAGTTTCCCGAATAGCAGTATCAAGTAAACTTTCTCCTTCATTTATTTCTCCCTTTGGTATGCTATAACTTCCATACCAAGGAGCATTTGTAGGATGAACCAAAAGTATTTTCTTATCGAATATTATTACAAGACCTGCAGAGGTTTTCATTATTTTATTTTTTTATTAATAATATAAGTCATATAAGCACTTCCACTACCTGTTAATGCGCCTCCAATAATATCTGTAGGGTAATGGACACCTAAATCCATTCGAGAGTATGCCACCGTACTTGCGTATGCGTAAGAAGGTATAATAATATACCATTTTGAATATGTAAGACTTAATGATGTTGCAAGCATAAAAGATGTTGAAGTGTGTCCAGAAGGGAATGAAGGGTCGAGACAGGTTTTGCCTGCCTTATTTACAATGATACCTTTATATGTAACAAACGGACGCTTACGTTTAATCAAATATTTTAATCCTGCTGTAATGCCCAAATTAATTACGGTTGCAGACATTACAGTACAGGCATTTCGTAATTGTCTGTCACTTTGTTCAATAATTCCAATAGTTGCTATTGTAGCCGGAACAGCAATAATCATATATATAACAGAATTTGACATAACTCTGTAAAATTCATCAGAAGGCATTGCCTGTGATGAATTAATAGAATGAAGTATTCGAAAATCAATATTTTGAGAAAA
>OCZT010000757.1_pt1 | contig 32780 bp, 63 predicted proteins | sample 1539031 | NCBI WGS metagenome assembly OCZT01 (sample SAMEA3539308, study PRJEB22396) | soil metagenome | biome: tundra; feature: field; material: soil | place: USA | collected 2010-05 | depth 0.15 m | reverse complement strand
GAAAGTGAAACAGCACCTTTGCTACCGCGATTACGCATTCTTTTTGTGGATTGCTTGTGATGCATGAACAATGCATGATAGATCATCAATGATACCAGCACTATATGCAACGTGCATCATGCACTGTGCATGATGCTATGCATATGCATTGCTACATCACACCACGCAATACACGCAACGCATCATCAGCACGATCAAGCACAGGCAATAGATTGAGATCACCAGTGCGCTCATAGTGTGTGCGTATTAGCGCCTGCATTTCTTTGTATGCACTCATCATCACATCACCAGCATCGCGCTTTGTGATCTTAGTTGCAACGCTATTAGCAGCAGCCATTGGCTCTCCTTGTGTGTGCCATACGCGATCGCGTATAAAAACGTTCTATACGCGCACGCGTATATTAAGCGAGGCCTTTCTGCTGTTTCATCAGCAGACCCCATGTTGCGTCTATGACTGCACGCGCACCTGCATCAGTGAATGCAGAAAGATTCTCTGCAGTCTTCTCTTCCGAAAGCGGGCTTGTGAGCGCCGCATCTTTCTTGATCTCGACTTGCACAACGTTGTTCAGTGCGGCTTTGCCCACAGTGTACACAGCTTCAGAGATCGACATCACTTTGCCTCTTTGGTTTTAGTAGCCGTAAAAAGCCTTCACGATCTTCGCGTGCGCGGCCCACTTCTCATCGGGCTCATTCAACATGGCGGCGAGAATGCGATGGCGCACAATAGCAAAGGCGCGCATGATGTGCCAAATTCCTTGCGGTGTCATATGACCAACATCGTGAGCGCGATCACAAGCGCAATCATCGCCGCATAGAACAACACTTCCATCATACGCACGCCTCAATCACACCCAGAGCAATCGCTTCAGATCCGAGCATATAGGTTGGCGCCGATACAAGCGGCCCATGATCCTTGATCCATTGCTGAACACGCGGCGGATAGAAGCGCTCAATCAATTCTTGCGTGGCAATTGGATCGGGCTTCCCATCATACGAGGCCAAATGAAAACCAAATTTTGCAGTGGGCAACATGCACGCTGCACCAGGTGGCAATGCCAGAACAAGCGTACACGCCGATATGCATTGGCCTTCAAGGCGAATGAGCACATTTGCATCAGCCACGCGTTCAAGCCAGCGAATGTAATCACTGACCATGCCACCGGGATCATCACGCACCACAATAGTCGCACGCGCAAAACGTTTCGGGGTGAGCACAGGCAGCGGCACCACCAGCATGGCCGCTGCAAGCAAAGCGGTCAGCACGGCCCAGGTGATGTGCCTGAGGCTGCGCATGACTATTGCTGATACGGCTTCAGGTCGTCGGTGCAAACGGGCACCAACTTCGCGCCAGGCCCACCCGCAGGTGACGCTTCAACAGCATCCGCAAGCGTCTTCAACGAAACCTTGCCAGCATCGGAAGCGACAAACGCTTCACATGCGACTTTGGTTTCCCATGTCTGCCCGTTGTACTGCACGTTGACTGGCACAGTAGCGTTTGCAAGAAAGATTGAAACGATCAAATAAAACATCATGTATTCCTTTGCGGCGGTAATAGTCGATAGGCCTTGGCCACACAAGCCTGTGCAGCCGTGATTGGACCGAACGATTCGCGATAGAGCCCGATGCATTGTAGACCACGCGCTGTATAGATCAGCAGCTTAGTGATCGCCCACAATGCCCAGATCTTCACGGCGTGATACCAACAATCTTCGATAGCAGCACATCATCGAACGCCTTGTAGCTCTGTGTCATCCAATAACGAACGACGCGCCGCAAATAGTCCGAAGCAGCATCACTTGCCGCATAGGCTTGGAAGCCGAGGCCACGACGATCAACATCCTCATTGGCCTGTGCATCGAGATGTGGAATTTCGAGACGTGCCGCTGGGTTCACACTCGCCAACAGCGTTGCCCTCGTTGCCTCGTCCCACTTAAAGAACTGCCCATCGTTGGCGTGGTTCTCGACAAGGACTTGAGCACTGTCACCACCGAGCAATGCAGCCACATCGACTACTTCACTCATTGATTGCGTATTGGAGCCGAGCACATGAACAACAGTCATCTGCGCGCGGCCTGCATCGGCCTGATCCAACAAACCAGCGTTGCGCATGGTGCGCAGCGTTTGTGAAAGCAAGCCGGCACGCATATCAATGAGACTGATACCACCACGCGACAGATTATCGAAAATCTGCATCTGTCCTGCAACTGTGCCGATGTCAGTGATCACGGCATCATTACGAAAGCGGCGCAGCGTGGTCTTGCCATCGAGTGCGGACTCAGTATCAAAAACTGTGAATGGTGATAGTCGCTCGCCAATCCAATCAATCAGCAACCGTGACACCAGTGTCTTGCCAACGCCACCCTTATCGGCACCGACGATTATCAATTTGCCAGCTTTAGCCACATTGGGCTCCTTGGTTATAGGTTCGATCTTAGCCGCCTCGATCTGGGTCAGCATGCTCTGAGGTTCACTATGGACTGCACCACCGTGATATACACGAATTGACCTCTGCATGCCGCGCGCGCCGTGGCGTTGAATTGGATAGGCTGCCTTCGACACATCAGCGCCTCGTTGCCATGGCTTTCAGCATTGCTCGAGGAAAGCTTGCTTGCACCAACTCAATCATTGAGCTGTTGAAGTCCGCGTGGAAAGGCACGGCCGCAGGCACAGGCACTTGTGATTTAAGAACGTACATCAGCTTGAGGCCGCGGCTCTTGCCCTTGCCTGTACGCTTATAGATCACAGGCCCGCGCCCGCGATCGATGATGAATGAATTAGCAATGTCACGCGGCCGCGGCTTATCACCTTGTGCTGTGTGTGGGACATTGGCCTGCACGGGCACAGCCAGCTTTGCTTTTTGTGGTGTCTTAGTGCCACCCGTTTCATGCATCGCTAAATGCGCGCGGCCGAGACGATCGATGATCACAACCTCGAGGTCTTCCTTGGTGGATGGCACAATGATTAGTGCAGCGCTGAGGAAGTTGTGGTTTGTCTCGTTGACGTGAGATGGCCACGTTTGATTAGTGAGCACGGCCTTGGTATCGAATGCAGCATCGTTCAGTGCGAGCGAAAGAGCAAACGGAACCTGGTCGCGTGCAGCCACCGCAAGGTGGTCTGCGTAATTGACGAAGTCCTCAAATTTGAATGACAAGTCCATTGTGTCACCCCATTGGAACAAGCATCCGTGAGCTGACCATGAGCAACAGGTCGCGTGGACTGATTAGGTGGGCAGGTGACGCCAGGACAAACTGAAACCAACGACACTGACGCAAGGCCAGCGTGATTAGCGCCGAACAGATCGCGTGGTTCATTGTGTGTTCGTGGGCTGGCAAGAGAAAACCAAAGATGGCCCGCCAGTCATATGGCTCGCCGATCTTTGATTCAAGAAACTCATAAAACAATTTGTTCTGATCAGCCGTCGCATCAAGTTCGATGTACAACTCGTGCGCCGTGTGCGCGTTGTCATAGCCGGGCTTGCGTTTCTGCACGCCCGCACCCAAGTGTGCTCCGAGGAGAAATCCATCGGGCGTGAGTGCTTCAACATGCGATGGTGTAAAAGGCACCGCTGTTTTGGACTGCATCACAATAAGCTTCGAGTTCAAATTGGTGCCCTGAACGAAACGAATGATCATTCACGCTGGCCCCAAATAATTGGGTGGAGGTGGACCAAAATCTTTATCGGCAGTTGGCGACGCGATTATTTCTAGTGCGCTCGCAATGCGATCGAGATTGGTCAGCAACTCCACCCAGCAACACGCGGCCGCTTCATGATCATCACGATCAAACGCCTTGGTGACGTAATCGCGGATCTTGTCGCGGCGCAGGTTGGCTAACGACATGCCATTTTCATGGTGGTGCTCCGGGGTTGGGTTATGCATCTGCTATTCCATGAGCCTCTACCTATGATTGCCAGACTCGATTTTTGATTTTTTTGCTGATTTCATTAAACAATTTTGGGTGTCTGCGGCTTTAAGGCATTTCAGCATTTGCTGAAACTGTAAACTTCCTGTTGCGTTAAGGGCCCTTAACGTAATGCGGAGATTACACCCCCTATTCTCCGCATCAAGGCTGCAGATACCTCGCCGCGTTCCGCAAGCTTAGTGGATTGTCACTAAAATAACCAAGCCCCGTGTTGCACCGATTGCACAACAGGCCGCGAACCACACCCGTGTTGTGGTCATGATCGACGCCCAGCCGCCTCACCCCGGGCAGGGAGTCACAAATAGCACAGCGCCCGAATTGCTTGATAAAAAGCCGGTCATATTCTTCGGGTGTGATGGCATACTGTGACACCAAATGACAACGGCGAGCGGCGGCTTTAACTTGTGGTTTCTGCCGGTAAGCCTCACGGCGCGCCTTCACTTCCGGCTTGGCCCGATATGCGTTGCGACGCGAACGCCGCAGTCCATCAAGGTACGTGCTCATGAATTATATTCCTCTTCCTCTTCCAAGTGTTGCTCGTCCCACTGCTGCGCGGACATGTGATTGAGAGCGGCCCACAAAACCTTGTCCTTATTACCCCCGACGTAAAGGTGAGCCATTGCATCGGTGTTAGTGCTGACCTCTTCATGCCACGCCATCAGCTTGGCCAAATCAGATGTGGGTCTGGTCGCGCGCTTGCGCATCACGCGCATCACCGTATCGCGCTGTGCCTTACCGATCACGACACCCGGATAGGCAGCGATGCACAAATCATCAACGCTGAACGAAAGATCGGGGAACCGCGTCAGCAGCGCCACAATAGCTTTTTCAATCCTGCCTACGCGCCCACTCATATCCAAGCCTCCACTGCAATTAAATTCACCGCATGAGAACAACACACATGACCCAATGAACCACCGAAGTCCACAATGTCGTGATGATTGAGTAGCATCACATAAGTGCCGGGCATTCCTTCAAATGCGCCGGCAGTCGCTTCGACGCGCTGGCCCTTTTTGAAACGTTCAGCAGACAATGGGATCACAACATCATCAGCATCTAGTTTCAAATCTAGCCGAAGCTTGTCGATTGTGCTCTGTGGTACAACGATCGGGCGATTGTCCTCTGCATGCTTGGCGTAGCTCATTAGAAAACCATCGACGCCTTGCACCTGCAGCAGCTTGTGCCAGTTGCCGCGCACATCAACGAACAGATAGCCAGGGAAAAGCGGTGTGAGCTTCTCGGTCTTTTGACCCCGATGGAAAGTGAAGCTGCGCTCTTGCGGCAAAAAGGTTTTGTAGCCGGCCTTGATGCAACGCTTCTGCAGCATCTTGCCTGTGCCAGGGCTACCATCAGCACCTTCACCCGTTGTGATAATTGTCCAACCAAATGTCGTCCTCATACAACAACCCTCCGCTTTGAAGGGTAAGCCCACTGAACCAGGCCTGGTGTGAACGGGTGCTCTAAGTAACGAGCAACCAGTCGGTGCCACGCTGGCGTTGCATTGCGCCGCATGCCGGTGTTACAGCTAGGACAGACCCAGCCGCGAAAACGTCCACTGGCATGGCAGTGATCCAAATGAATAATCGTAGCAATGTCACCACAACATTCGCAATGTGCTGGCACCGGTCGATTTGGAATTTCAATTGGTGTCTTATAAATGGACACAAGATTCCGCGCCCGACCTTCAGGCGATGTACACCGCGACTTGACCTCAGGTGTTGCGTGTCTCACCTTATCCTGTGTCTTGGCCTCGGACGTTGCCCGCCACACCTTGAGCCGCGCCTTCTGCTCGGGCGTTGCCCGATGGGCTTTCGCCCGCGCCCTGTACTCGGGCGTTGCATTCCGTGCATTAACCCGCGCCTTATACACAGGCGTTGAGTGTCTCACCTTGTCCCGCGCCTTAATCCGCGCCTTAGCTTGTTCCGCTGTCATCCGAAATTGATCCTTGTTGTTTTTGAAACAACGTTGTTTCAAAGACTTTTGTATACATGCCCAAATAGTTCGCGTCAACACTTTCCCCCAGATAAACCCCCAATAGTGCCCCCCATTGAGGGGGGATCCGATTGGGGTATCATTTCCCCCCCCCTCCCCCCCACACCCCCTAGTGAATTGGGGGTGGGGGGTAGGGGCTTGGGTGCAAACACCTATTTCCCCCAGTAATCCCCCAATTAAAAGGGTTCATTGGGGGGGCTTCCATTGACCATCAACAACGACGACAAACTGCGCCGTTGCATCCTTTTTGTGTGACTTCGAATCTTTCCATTCCAATGTACGCAGGATCTTTTTATTGAGCAAAGCAGTGATGATGCCTTGGAGTTTTTTTGTCTTCTCGGTGTTCACGATCGGAGCGATGGTGTCACCCACCCACATATTTGGGATTGGCCCCCTTCCTCTCCAATGACGCCATCGTGGCTCACCATCCACTGCGGCCTTGATGGCTTTGATTTGTTCAGGCGTCAAATCTTTTGCTACTGGTAACGTGAAGTGCTCGACAACACCCACGGTTTCTGCATTGATTGCGTACGGCGGATCCGTGAGATGAACGCTGTCGATGCGATACCATTCACTTTCCTCGATCGGTGGTGCGTAGTTCAGCTTGCCACTATAGCAGCTGAAGACGCGTCGACGCTCCAGCTCAATATCAAGCTCCTCTGCCTGTTTCTCTGTCATCGTCTCAAGAACGCGTACCGATCGGCAAGCATCAACGAATGACGAAGCGCCGCGCGCACTGTCCACTGTCGGGCTAGCACCATCGCCCGACATCTTGCGTGTATGATGCCATAGGCTGATGCCGCAGCCACCCTGTTGTGCTACCTGTTCAAAGAACGTCACCACCTTTGCGATTGCGACGTTGTCATTCTCTGCAATTTGATGCGTGCGAACAAACGGGTCGACGCTAACAACGCTGATGTTATTGGTTTGTATATAATCCAACAGTTTGTTGAACAGAACATCTTGTCGCTTGACCTCACCAGGATTTTTGGTGGGCTTGGCAATCACGAAATTCACTTCGCCCTTGGCCCAGACCTTCAGGCGGCCTCCGAGATCGTCGGGCTTCAATTCATATTTACGCATTGCGGCCTCTATTCGCTTGCCCATGCGTCCGATGTTGTCTTCGAGATTGATTAGCAGAACACCAATCGGTTCCTGCACGCCCTGACCTACCAGGTCCTTGCCGCTGGCCATCGCAAGAGCCTCGACAATGGCTAGTGTGGATTTGCCGACGCCACCCGGTGCAGCGCTGCCGGCCACCTCTCCACGCATGATGTGGTGGCCATAGAGCCAATCATCAGCCGGGTAAACCTGCCCAAATTGGAATACACCGCTGGACATTTCACCGACTTCAGCCTCTTCCGCCGCGGCCGCGGCCTTGTGTTCACCCTTCAGGCGATCGAGCCAAGTGTCACACATGCCGGCAATCTTGGAGCGCTCCTCTTCCCAATCCCATCCCGCGGTGTTGGGTAGATCCTGCGTGTCAGAGAGAACGCGATCGATGACAACATCACGATCGACGCCATCATTCAACAGAGTGGCGGTCGCCCTGACCTGTGAAGCGTGAACGTTGCCGCTTGCCATATGATCGAGCACATCGCCGGCGTCGACCTTGGTTTTCGTCACATTCTCGCCGTATTGGGTGAAGGCGTTAGGAACCTCAGAGCCGGTCGCTGGTGCGTTTTGCCTAATACGGGCTGTCACCAGACCCAAGAGCCACTTTGGAGCCTGTGTGATAGGGGCTGTGTTGATCCATACGTATTCACCATCCTTGCGCATGCTGGGTGGAGCAACCACCATTCCAGCGGTGCCCCGAAGATCGCAGCCGGGCGCTATTGTGCCGGCGCTGTTCCACACTTTGGCCGTTTCGTTGGCCGGCATTTGAAAATAAAAATGCGTGCTCCCGCTAGGGGATTGTGCTGTGAGTGTTGTAGGCAATGGCGTATGCTTGGTCTCAAGCGCTCGCAGGCTTGCGGCACCATCCACATTGTGTCCCTTGGGTGTGTCAATTTCCAATACAAAAAAGTTTTCGCCGGTGGGCAAACCTATATTGGCGTTTGGCCATTTTTTCCAAAGTCGCGTGATCTCAGCTGCGTCGCGGGTCGCACCCCATCGAACACCGCCGCGCTTCTTGCCGGCGACGTAAGACTTTTTGGAATTAGGGGGCACTGGAAAAACAGACCAACCTTTGTTGGCGTAAGCGAGCGCAGCCTTCAGCATTGAGTTCTCACCCATGTAAGCCGCCCGCCACATAACCAATAAGCAGCATTTCGGCATGGGTTCGGTGACGCTTATTTTTGTTCTGATCCCCACGCGGGATCCAGCAACAATTGGTGGGGGTATAATTTCCGTCGTTGTCGATCCGTTCAATTGTGAAGCCCGCGGGGCGCGGGCCCATGTCCGTTACAAATGTCCAAAAATTATTCCAGCGCGGGGCAATCGTGATCCCACGTCCACCATAGTTGGCCCAAGCTTTCCCTGTGGTACAGTGACAGCGCTTCCGCATGCCAGCCCAAGCATGGTACAGCGGATGACTGTGCCGACCGTCGACAATGCGTGACGTTTTGTTGTGGCGTTTTTGATATTCTGTAAAGTGCTTGTGGTATGATTTGGTGGCTTGCGCTCGTCGCCGCAGACGATTGCGCGCGTAGTCTGCGCGGTTGAGCGCGTTGCGATGGTTACGATAGTCTTGATCCTGCATGCGCAATGCGTGATTTTTGCGTGCATTCGCATTGGCCGCAGTTCGATTTTTAATTGGCATTTGTGCCTCGCTGAAATAAGGAGGCAGGGGCTGGCACTAATAACTAAGCCAGCCCCGCCCCTTGCCCGCGGTGACGTGGCGATAAATGTCTGGGCCACGTTCAGTCCGGGGGTAGTGTCAACCTATAGGTTGACACATCGAGGTGAAGTGTCAACCTCTTTGTTTACGCCTTGCGAGACGACAGGCGCTTTTGATTCGCCGGCTTCGCCTTCTTGTTTTCCGCCTTGCCAACGTCATCGAAGACCGACTTGTCGGCCCAGCCAACGACTTTGAACTGCGGGACTTTGATGCGGCCGAACGATTTGTTGGGGTGGATGTAACTGTCAACGCCCAGCGTGATCACCGGCCAAACGTCCGGCTTCTCTCGCATGACCTTGCCGTACTCGACACAGAGGCGGCCGATCGCACCGATGCCGCCCTTGCTGCTGCTGGTGAAAGTGTACAACTCACCGGTCTTGTCATTGCCGCGCATGAGGGCGAGGTTGGAAAACTGCCAGGGGTCGCGTGACTTTCCCTGGTCATCGACTTCCCATTTGTCCTCATCATCGTGGCCGAGGGTGTCGCGTCGCGCAGCTTGGAAGCCAGCGGAAACGGCGCCCATCAGCTGTTCTGCCGGCTTGTTATCCGACCAGCGCTGCCATCCAACGAGGATGGAGTCCATGTTGACGACAACTTCGGTGCCCTCTTCGACCTCGTCGTTGTCTTGGCCTGCGGTGTAGTCACCCTTCGAAAACTTCAGCAGCTTTCCGACGATGTTGGACTGGCTGCCTGCGGCCTGTCCATACTCTTGGAAGTAGTTGCGGTTGTCGTCTTGCGTGCTCACTGCTTTCGATTCTGCTTTCGCCATCTTTACTTCTCCGTTTCAGGTTTTCTAGTTTTAGCTTTCTTGCTTCGACTAGCTCGTTTGGCTCGCGTTTGTTTGCGGGCCGTAATGTGGTTATCCGAAGCGTGCGCCGGAACAAACGCTGCATCTGCCGCGCCGGATTTACGTTGTTGGGCTGCCGTCATCAATCGCCGCCTGATGTCCAAAACATATTCGGCTTCGCGTTCAATTAGAATACAGGAGAAGCCTTCTCGCGCACATGCACTCGCCAGCGTCCCGCTGCCGGCGAAGGGATCAAGCACCACGCCTCCCGGTGGTGTTATGAGGCGGCAGAGGTAGGCGATCAGATCGACCGGCTTGACTGTGGGGTGCTTGGAACCGTTACGATCTTTCTTGTTGGCCTTGGCGTGGTAGAAGAAGCGGGCGGCAGAGCCGGAGTCACCTGCACCGAAATCGTTTGTGCAAAGGCCGTGGCCGTACATTCCGCCGCCTATGACCTCGCCGATATTTCCGCGCGCATGATCAGAATCAGGAAACGCCCCTACCACTTCCTCGCTTCCGTCAATTATTACGTTGGCCGGCCAGCGGCCGGTATGCGCTGGCGTTAATCCACCTTCGACGCATGTGCGCCATCGCGGGTCACTCTTACCGCGCACACATTCCGGCATTTCTTCGGCACCGACTCTGCACCCATCTATATTCAGCGCCCCCGTTCCCCATTTAAGAACATTGGCTGCTACTGTTGGCTCACTGAGCGGTTTTCGTGCGAGCACGCATGGTTCGCAGGCAGGTTTTAGAGCAGTGCCCCAGCCTTGCCATTCGATTGCTGTGTCGGTTGCCGGTGCCGTGACAAGCGGATTTCCAGCCGCTGCACCATAAACGCCGTGCTGCCCCATGACAGCGCCATCGCGAGCAAAAGAGCCGTTGGCGAATTGACGCTTACCAACAACTTCCCGCTCCGCGCCCGCCGCTCGATCAATCCCCTTGCTCACGTCATGCGATTTAGGGAATCCTGAGCCATAGAGCCATTGGATTTGATCGCGAATTTCAAAGCCTGCATCCTCGACCGCGCAAGCAAGCCGATGGTAAGTGCGCGAGCCGCCGAAGGCGAGCAGGTGTGCGCCGGGTTTGAGAACGCGAAGGGCTTCGCGCCAGAACTCGACAGAATGAGCAATGCCAGTGCCATCCCATTCCTTGCCCATAAAGCCCCCAACGGGCTTGTTATCGCCATTCACACCCATGCGTGTGCGTCCATAGGGACCAGTCCCGACAGGCGGCGGATTGGTGCGCTTCGCCTGCGTCAATTCGTAAGGCGGATCGGTCACTATGGCGTCGATGCTGTCGGCGGCCAGCGTAGGTAGGACGGTCAGACAATCGCCGTGTAGGAGCTGTGGTTTTTTCATTCTTACTTCTCTGTTTCAGGTTTTCTAGTTGCTTGCTTGCGACTAGCTCGTTTGGCTCGCGTTTGTTTGTGAGCCGAAGGTTTGTGCGGCGGCACCTCGCGCGTAAAGTAGATGGCCGCGGCGAGGATGACCACTGAGAGGGCTGCGAGGGCGATGATGAGGCCGACGGTGGTGGTGTCCATTACGATTTCTCCTGTGCAGTCAACGTGAGACGGTCACCGGGCTCGCCGGATGATTTGAACTTGTCGATGTCGACGCCGTTTGTAGTGGCCGCTAATTTTAAGCCATCATAATCCCAGATGTCGCGCGCTTTGACATCCGCCCATGAGACGAGGCCAGGGATCTTGCGGATTTGCTTGTCGCGAAGGCGCGTCTTGATGGCGTCTTGCGCTGTGCGATATGCGATGTCGTGCGCTTTGGAAGACTTTTGATGCCCAACGGCTTCGCGCACCATGTCTTCGATCTCGACACGGAATTGCATGTCCACTTCGGCGGGCTTGAATTTTTCACTCGGAAGGTTGCGGCGCTCAATGCCGCAAGCTTGGAGATGTGGACAATGTTCACATTCCTTCCCCCCGGCGATCCAACCTTCAGGCTGCAGATCAGTGGCGGCGTCGGCACCGAGGATGAAGCCGCTGCGCTTGCGTGCGCCATCGTATAGTGTCTGGTCAAACTTGACCGGAAACTCCGTGATGTTGTCGAGGAACGAAGCGTCCAGGTAGCTGATGATCGCATAGACCGGTTTGTATTTGGTCGTTGCGCGCACGGCCCCGAGCTGTGCCTGGGCCTGCATAATGTGGTGGTGGCGCGCCTCTTTCAAATCGACGCGCGGGTCGATCGACTTACATTCCAAAATCACACAGTCCGATTCGATGTCCTTGATGTCCAAATACTTCAGGGCATCGCGGGGCACGAACAGGAGGCCGTCCGGCGTTGCCGAGATCGGGCCGTCCTTGAAACTCTTTTGCTTGGGGCCGCTGAACTTCAGCTTGCCCTTGTACTTTTTCTTTAGCGCCGGCTCCCACAATTTGTTCTCGATCAGGTTGCCGCGCTCTGTCGCGCCCCAACGATCGACATAGCTGGCATCTTTCTCGTGCGATTGCTTGGCGTACCATACGCGGCGAGCGCACGTTCCAACTTCCGAGGCTCCTACTGTTTTTGTTCGGTCCTGCTTAAAAACTCGTTTCGTAATGAATGCATCTAAGGCTTCGCGGACTATCATGCGTTTTTCCTTACAGGTTTGACCGCGATGAAGGTGCCAATGAATGAGCCGGCAGCGATCGGGATCAACAAAAGATGGTCCTCGATGTACCAGATGACGCTCACAGCGCCCAGCAGAACGATGCCGACTGAGTAGGCCGAGGCTCGCCAGCGATGATGGGCGGCGACGTGAAGGGACCAGCGGGCCCAGACCACATCTACGCAAAACGAGAGCACGAACATGAATGCCCATTGCGCCGCCGCGGTGTATGCTGTGAGAACGTGCCAATTCATTAGCTTATCAACGGCCCGTGAACGATTTGGTTTCACTCGCAACATGTAGCGTTTGCGCGGGATAAGCCCACTGGATAGACCCTGTCTGGAATGGTTTTCTTAGAAAGGCGGCACGCAAGTCGTGCCATCGTGCGTCGTCATTGCGGCCGGTGCCGAGGTTGCAGCTTGAGCACACCCACCCACGAAAGCGTCCGCTGTCGTGGCAATGATCCAGGTGCAACGTTGTCTTCGATGTTTCGCCGCAGCATTCACAGCGGTCAGGACGGGGGTGATTCGGGATTTCAATCGGCATACCACAGACGCTTGCCGTGCGTCGCGCTCTCACTTCCGGCCTTGCTTCGATCATGTGACGCCGTGCCAGGGTGTCGGCCATTGACTTCCGCACATACCGGCGCGAGGCGAGGCCCGCCGTTACTAAATCGTCGTGGATCATCGTGCCCCTTCGGGGATCTTGCCAGATTCCATTTTTGCGAGCGCCACATCTCGGGGCATCGCCGGGCTTTCGACCTCCCAAGGATCCCGATGCGCCTGTGGCGGCTTCGCGCCGGGACTGTGCTTCAGGACGACGCCGCCCTGGTGGCGCTCGAGCCGCCACAGATTATTCGTGCCTTGAACGTAGGCGATGCGGACGGTTGGTTCGCCCTGACGCACGATCGCTTTGCGCGCGCCCTTCGTCATCGGCGGCACCGCGGGCATGCGCTTTGCAAGATCGAGGGTCAGTGCGGCGAAAGCATCGGCGGAAGGAAGCATTGAAGACATGATCAACTCCTATGGGTTCAGTGATGCGACGAGAATGATCAGCGAGCCCACGGCGATCATGGTCATCACGATTATCTCGAGGTGATACTTTTCAAACCTGTTCATTTTGGAAAGTCCTTTTCGTCAACACTACCCCATGTGAGGCCAACAGCTCCATCCGCACGCATGGGGACATTGAGGAGCACGGGGTTGCCGCGCAGATCACATGGGTTTTCCATAATGGCCTTAAGCTTGATCAACGCGGCAACATGCTTTTTGTTTCGCGGGTTGAAGCTGCCATCCAGTTCATCATGCACCGTAAGGTGAGGAGGGCCGAGAGCGTCATCATCGAAGACGCCGGCCTCCCATGCATTGACCATCGCCAGTTTCATGATGTCGGCGGCCGAGCCTTGTGTGCGAGCGTTCAGCGCTGCATACGTGCCGGCGCGCTGCCAGCCCGAAGGTTTGTGGGGCTGCTTATTTGGATCCAGCGCGAAGTAGCTGCGCGACCGCTCCCAATCGTCGTTGGTTTTCTCCAGCAGACTGAAGCAGCGTCGGCGATTGAGAAGCGTGCGGATGAAGCCGGTGTGTACGGCCTCATCGGTGCAGTACTTCGCCAGCTCTTTCATGAAGGGAACGCGCGCCGCGTAATCTGCGAGAAATTTATCCGCCTCTGGCAGGGTCATGCCGAGATCGGCGGCCAATTTCTTTCGGCCCTCACCGTAGGCAATCCCGAAGTTGACTGTCTTTGCTCGCGTGCGCAGCTTTTTGTCGTAACCCTCGCCCCAGAGGGCAACGGCGATCATGTGGTGGAAGTCGAGCGTCGGGTCTTCTCGGTAGCGCTTGGCAATATCTGCAGCGCCTTCCAGGTCGAGGTCAGCAGCATCATGCGCGAGGAGACGGTATTCGATTTGTGACCAGTCGAGTTTCCACCAGCTCTGCCCCTTCTCGGCCACGAAGGCTTCGCGTATCTTGCGGCCTTCCTCTGTGCGCTGTGGAATGTTTTGAAGGTTGGGTTTCGAAGAGCTGAAGCGTCCGGTCACAGGTTTGAGTTGATTGAACTGACAGTGGACGCGACCCTTCACATTGCCATCGATGATGTAGGCCTGCAAAAATGTGCCGCGCAGTTTGTCCATGTGGCGAACGTTGCGAATCAAATCGCAGAGGCCTGCGTCGTCCTGCTGTTGCTCGAGCCAGGGAGCGCGGACTGATGGAGCACCTTTCGGCGTTTTCGGGATCTGCAGTGGCTTTCCGTTGACGCGGCACTTGCCGAGGACCGCCAGTACTTCGTCCTTGACCATGCCGCTGGGCGCCATATGCACACCGGTTTTTTTGGTGATGGCGTTGATCGAGATGAGTTGGTCCTTGCCGAGATCCTTGTGCAGTTTTTTGGCGTAGGGAATGTTGACGCAAACACCGCGGCGGCGCATTGCCAGCAGTAGCGGAATGAGCCGCGACTCCAGATCAAACAATTCCCACAGGCCGAGCTTGTGCAGCCAAACTTTCTGCTTCCGAAATATGCGCAGCGGCAGCGCTATATCACCAATCGCGTAGGGCGCAACTACATTAGGCGGCGCTCGCCAGATATTCGACTTGGGGTTTTTCTTGTCGATGTTGGTTTTGATCCAGGCTAGCAGTTCGTCTTCGTTCTTGCCGCCCTCGCCGTGCCATTCACCGATCGATGCGAGGTTGTACTTCAGCCGCGTTTCATCGATCAGAAATTCCGCGTTGGCAACGTCATAGAAGGGACCGACGGCCTTCACGCCGGCCTCCGCGAGAAAGTCTAAATCATATAACCAGTTCATGCCGATTTTTGGAATCGGCAGCTTCAGAATCTTATTGAGCCACGCCAGAACTTTTTGCGTGTCGAGGTTGGGTCCGTGTTCATGCGCAATCGGATAATAAGCGCGCAGCAGTGGCTTGCCATCTTTGTCGTCAGCACCTATTGAAACGCCGGCAATGAAACCGCCACGTCGCACCCCTGGCCCGAGGGTCAGTAGTGTCGGGTCAAAAGTTTCGGTGTCACAAGCAATGACAGCCGCATTTTTGAGGGACGGGAACGTGGTCATGCCAAGAATGCGGCCGCGGCGGTGTGCAGTGAGAGTTTTAGCACGCCCATTGAGACGAGGACTGTGCCTCCTAAGAGCGCTGCGCCGATCATGATCATGGCGCCCATGCAGCCAATTGCAATGATCCATTCAAGGCGGTGGTCATTGATTGCGACTTCGACTTTGTCATGATCACCCCCGACCACGACTTTGACCTTGTGGCCGGCGCGCCGCGATCCTTTGGGCGCGGGCAGGTGGCGTGATGATCGACGTTTTTGCATTTCATACTCCTGAGGGTAATCGATGGGATAGGGCATTTCATTCGTTCCGCAGCATGGCCGTCATTTTGTAATCCAGAGCACCGCTAAACAAACGACACCCATCAACAGGCAGAGGCTCAGGTTGTAAGCAATCCAGTACAAAGTCATTCTGGGTACCAATATTCAATTTGAGCTGGGCCTGATGAAGCCAAGTGCCAAATATAAAAGGCGTGATTTGCCGATGGTGAGCCCGTGCTTCCGGGGATCCATCGGATCCGCTTTGTGATGACGATCTTGCGATCGAAGCGGCCGCACATGCCGAAGAGGTGTTCGCGCCCTTTCGCTGTGTCCCATTCACTCGGCAGCAGCATCGCGACGAAGGGCGCGAGCGTCAAGGCATGCTCGACAAATTGCTGCGCCAACGAGTATGGCGGTTTGGTGATGATTGCATCGGCGTAGGGACAACGAGGCGCGCGTGCCTGTAGGAAATCACCACGGCCCGTTTTTTCCGAGAGCGTTGTGCTTTTCACAGTGAGGCCAGCGGCGCGCAGGACGCGCACCATCTTGCCACTTCCGGCTGCGGGCTCCCAGACCTCGGCGTCCTCGGGAATGTACGGAAGTATGATCCGCGTCACCCAGGGCGGCGTTGCATAGTTGTCCGATGCGATGCGATCATAGCCGCTGACACGTTGGACCATTTATCTCTCCTTTTTTTCGACCCGCTTCAAGCGGCGAACACGCGCCGCTAATGCGACCGCTGACGTGGCCGCGTTCCACACCCATTCTGGGCTGTCGCCGTTCGCTGAACGAAGTGCCAATACGTGGCGCTCGACCTCTTTGGCCGCTTCTTCCATAGCGGCGTTCCACTCGTGGTCTAAGATTGCGAGCATTAGTTCAAGACCCTCTTCGGCGGCGGGGCGCCCTGAGCACCAGGCGGCTGTGCGTTGGGGGACTGTGAGTTCATCAGGACATAGGCGTCCCGATCTTCGCGCGTTTGGAATAAATCCCAGAGACGCTCGCCGCAGTGCGCGCACTTCTCGTTTAGGTTCACGATGCTGATGACTTCGTGCGGTGGTGGGTAGGTGACTTCGGCACCTTGGGCCAGCTGAAACGTGATCATATAAAACATGCCACCAACCACCTCACCAACGATTTGGCCGAGGCGGAAACTCTGGTGATCGGCCGAGCCTTCAACGAACCACCATCCGACGAGTGATGTGTGGCGCGCTGGCGTCGGGCCTGATGTTGCGTTCATTTGCTGCCTGCTTTCAAAAAGTTGGCGACGTGATCCCAGTCCCAATTCCGTGGCCCGCCGTGGTAACATGCGACGCGATATTTCATCGGCAGGTAGAGGAGGCCTTTCTCGTCAAGGTCGCGGGTGGCAGCGCCAGGTATGATCCACAAATTGTCGCCGCCCTGACGAACAGCGATGAAGGTTCGCCCGCCGTAGCGGGCGCGTCGAAGGTGCCAGCCAATTTGAAAAGGCCAGCTTGTGCTCCTCTTGATTTTGTTGGTCGTGGTCTGCTTATACTCGAGCCACCCTTCGCAGCCGTTCTTGAAGAGAAAGTTGGAGTCGGCTACGCCGCGGCTTGTCTCGCCGGTTTCAATGGCCGTCCAAATACATTTTTTGATGTTCGCATGGAAGAGCGAACGAAGGCCACCATCAATTTTCGTTCGCACGGATCGTCCTCTGTTGTTGCGCGACCTGAACGGCGGCCGCAACTACGTTCGCTTTCACTTCGGCTCGCTTCTCTTCAAACTTCGCTGTGAACGCGGCGACTGCTTCGTCGGGCAATCCATTCCAGCCGTATTTCAGGATGCTGCCCGGTCCAAGCCACTCATCGAAGTCCGAGCCCAGGGTCATTGACCCCGACGTTATTTGTCCAGCCTCGGGGTCGACTTCGCGGACAGCGGCGTTGATCGCGTCGATGAAGTCTTGCGGCATGTTCATAGCCCGATGCTTTCCTTCAGATGACAGGTGCATTCATCCTTGGTGCATGACCACTGCGCCGCGCCGAGCTTCGGGCATTTCGTGTTGAAGAGCGGCACCTGATATTGCGTGTACACTTGGGCCGTTTCCGACGGGCCGTATGGGGCGGACACTTCGATCTCCGTCAGTGTGATTTTGATTTCGGTCATAGTGTGCCTGGGGGGTAGACCCATTCAATCGGGCCGGACGGGAATGGCCGTTCTACAAAAAGGGCTCGCAAGCGAAGGCGTGTCGGGTTGTCCATAATACCGGTGCCCACATTGCAACCTTGACACACCCAGCCCCGAAATCGTCCGGTATCGTGGCAATGGTCTAGGTGTAACCCACGCTTCGAAGGAGAAATTTCACCACAACATTCACACAGCATCGGGCACGGGCGATTGGGGATTTCAATCGGCATTTGCGTACGCCGGGCAATTCGTTGGGCCTTTACATATGGTCGGGCTTGGTTGGCCCGATTTTGCATTTTGGCGTAGGGCGTTGCATTGTACGCGAGCCGATACGCTTTAGCTGCAGGGGTCAAACGCCACACCGCTGCCCGGGCTGTGCGCCGAGCTTGGATTTCTGTTTTAGTCAGGCCGAGGGATTTCACAATAAACTGAGCCCCAAATATCCGATGCCGAAGCCGGCATAGGCCAGCGCAATCGGCCACTGGCCGGCGCCGGCCTGGAGACCAACGGCCACGCTGCACAGGGCAGCGATTGAGATGTTGACGACCATCATGGCAGGGTAACTCCTATCCACACCAGTCCCGCCCACAGGGCAACGAATACCAGCGCCGGCACGACGATCACGACAAGCCAGCCGACCGCGGTGCCCATGTTGTCCTGCGGTTTCATCATGTATCAACGTGCCCGTTGGTGATTGGTTTCATCCGACGTAGGTTTTCTCGCCTTCGAGCCGGTCAATGCAGGCTTGCCAATATCCGATGAGGTTGGCGTCATTGGCGTCGGCCGCTGCCGCCGCATTGCGTCGGCGGTAGTACGCCTTGAGGTTGGCCATCTCGACTTCGGGTTCAGGTTTTGGTTTCATATGAGCCACTGCTTAAAGTTGTCGCCGGTGATTTCAGCGGCGAGGTTCAGCTTTTTGCGCATGGCTGTGATAAACTTTTCATCCACAGTGCCGCTGCATTGGAGGTCAACGTATAGAATCGGCTTGGTCTTGCCGACCGCCAGTGGCCGGCTTTCGCCCTGCATTCTATGCTCGAGGTTGTCTCGGTTGCTGTAGAAAACTACGATCGATGCAGCGGACCAGTCGCGGCCCATGCCGCCCGCTGCCGCGGTCGCCACCATAAATCGGCAGCCGGGCCGTGTCTGAAAGTCCTTCTCCTCGGCCTCGCGCGTCGTTCGGTTGCCACCCCAGAAACGGGCGACACTATCGTCGCCAAATTCTTTGCGCAGCGCCGCGGAAATCTTGACAACGTCGGCGTCGTATGAACAAAACACGACGGCCTTTTCCGCGGTTTCGTTGAACAATTCAATCAGAGCCTCTGTTCGGTGTTCCTTGATATCGTGCGTCTCGCCGTCTTCATCGACCGCGCGGCCGAGGAGGATCTGCTGCAGCCGCAGCATTTTGACGATGACGATGTCCGCTGTGACTATCTCGCCGCCCTCCAGCGCTGCGTAGCTGTAGCGTTTCAGGTCGTTGTAAAGACGGCGTTGCTCGTCCGTTATACGCACTTCGCGGATTGAGTATAAGGACTTGGGGAGATCCGTGCATTCGCTCAAGAGCACGCGGAAGCTATGCGGCGCGATCTTGCGCTGCAGCTCGTCCAGCCGCTTGTAGCCGACGACTTCATGGACGATCTTGGTCGCAAGCGACTTCGCGCCGTGTGCAGAAAACGGATTGTCTGTCGGCTCTTTGCCGGCACCACCCCTGATATATTTCTTTCGGAAGACGCCGTAGCGGTAGGTGAAGTGCTTGTAGTCCTTGAAGTCAAGTATCGGTCCCAGCCACTGCATCTGGCAGTAGATATCAAAAGGTGACCTCGGGGTCGGGAGGCCTGACAGAATACGCCGGCACTTGGCCAGCGGCGCGATACTCAGTAGAAACTTGGTGCGGGCAGCCTTCGGATTTTTTATTAGGGTGGATTCATCGATGACCATCATGCAGCGGTGTTGCGCAAGTAGCTTTATTACGAAATCGCGTGCGCGCTCAGTGACGAAGGCTTCTGCATTGATCAGTAGGATGCGTGGGCCTTTGAAGGCAAGGAAGCCTTTGACGTGGCGGGGCAGAGCCTTGTCACTTTCCCATGTGTATTGCAGCGTCGCGGCGCGCAGATCGTCATCGACATCGTCGGTTATTGCTTTTTCCCAGACCTTGTAGACGCTGCCCGGGGCGACGACCAGTAAATCACCGATTCCGGTGTCCGCGGCGACAATGCGCTGCCAGTCATTGAGAATACAAAAAGTTTTTCCAACGCGCATCTCCATGAAGAGGGCGGCATATCGTTTGCCTTTCAAAAACTCCAACGCTTCGAGCTGTTTTTGCCGCGGTGGCCGCTTGAACTTCATGATGCATCCTGTGCGCGGGGCCAGGCTGCAGCCTGGTACCCTCATGAGCTAGTCCAGGCTGCAGCCTGGTGATGCTTGATGCGACTTATCCCGAGTTGTGCTTCCGCGCTAACATGCATGAACCGCCAGCAGAACGCATCGGCACCGGGAGCCACACCGCTTTTAATCGCCCTCGACATCTTTGGGCGAGGAGGAAACCTGCACGGCGGTGTCTCGTAGCCACTCAGCAATGGGCCGAGTGTTTTTGCTTGCGTTGCACGACAGGCAAATTATTTGCGTGTTGGTTGGCACATGATGCCCGCCGCGCGAGAGCGATAGAATGTGATCTAGAGTCGGTGTATTAGTTGCTGGCCATGTCCCGGTCATTTTGACGCGACAGTGTGGACAGCGTTGATTAGCTGGCATCGGCGTGACGTGCGCGACGTAAACTGCACCATATTTTAGGACACGGCGTTTGCGGTCGCTGGCGTGTTTGACGGCTCGGCTTCTAGGCGTTTGTCGATCAGTACGGATATGCAATTTGTAGTTGGCCGCTTTTTGTGCCAAGATTTCTCGTTTGTGCTTTTGGTAATAGTTTGCCTTACGCGCCAGGATTTCGCGCCTATGTTTGCTGTAGTAGGCCGTCGCCGTTGCTTGAGCCGCCGCTTTGTTTTTCATGGTTGCACCCGCGGTTTAACTGAGATAATCAGGTCCGAGGCGGACGTTTACGGCGTCTTCACTCGGGACAACACGCATGGTTATGGCTGGGTTCCATCGACTCAGCTTGTGTCCATGTATCTCGGCCTCTTCGCGCGTAGCGAAGCGCATGGCCGAATAGGTGCCCCACGGCAGCGTACCCACTTTTACGTCAACTTTGAAACTCATAGCCACCTCCTGCGAAACCGTTGCCACCATGACAGCCGCGCCCGCGGGCGTTTCTGCTTACCAAATGCGTTGACCGGCGATACGTAGTGCGCCGGGCCCGCAGCTGTGAGCGAGTCAATCACCTCTTTCGTATGCGCCATCGCAGCTGCATGATGTTTCTGATGGTGCATCTTGTCGAGGTTGCGCTTGAACTCCATAACCCTTCGCGCGTTGCGTTCGCGGTCGTGCTCTTCGGATGTCAAGCCGTTGTCGTCCCGGTCGTTTTTCATAGCGCGATCACTCCGCTTGTGTTGCGTGTATTCATTTCAGCGATGACCAAGGCGAGGCGCGGCGCGGCCTTCGCAGCGTATGCGAATGACCACTCTTCGAAGAGACGCTCCTCGGAAAAGGTCTTGAGCGTGATCTTGTACGCTGTGTCATCGTGACGCTTGGTCATGGCAGGTTGCCTAGCATGCCGACACGCTTGGCATACTTGATAAGGTCGTGAAGGACCGACGGATCCAGATAGATCACCTGGTCGTTGCCATCGCCCGTGCGCAGCTTGATTTGCCATCCATCGAAGGACGCATAAACAGCGTCGCCAATGTAGTGCTCGTCCCGCGTGGTCATGACTTCCCTCGCAGCTCCCGGCGAGCGCGATGAACGCGGGTCTTCATTGTGCCGATTGGCACCATGCCGGCGCGCGCGGCCTCGCGATAGGAAAAGCCGGAAGCACCGACCATTGTCACAGCGTCACGTTGAACCGGTGGCAGTTGCTCGATCGCCTCGCAACATTCTTGCAGCTCAATACGATCGAGTTGCTCTGGTGGCGTGGTCATCATAAGCGCATGATAGCCGTCAACGTCTTCGACTTCGCGCTGGCGCTTGCGATACTCTGTGTTGAACTGATTGCGAAGGATGGTGAAAAGCCAAGCCTGCAGCGCATTGCCGCTCGTGCCCGGCTTGAACGTGGCGAGATTGGAGAGCGCACGCACCATCGTTTCCTGCACCAGGTCATCCGCGCGATCGGCGTTCTTACAGAGCGAGATCGCAAATTTGCGAAGCAGGGGCAGTGCGGCGACGAGTTCTTTTTTCATATCAGCTTCCTTTTTCTTTTGGACACGGCCAGGCTTCAGCCGCAGCAAACGCAAGAGCTTCGTCCCAGTCCTCAGCCAACGCCTTTGGATTATCCTTGAGGTACTTGCGAACGACCTTGATATAGATGCCGACGTTGCCATTTTCGGGGAAACACACAAGCTTCAGTTGGTCCAATATGTACATGGTCGCGTTTACGGAACCGAAACAGAACCCCGCCTGCATTGCTTCGGTTTCAGTCAGGCGCTGCCCGCTGACCGCACGCTCGGTTAGGTCACAGCCCCTCAGGCGAAAGGTGGCGCTGTTGTTTGCCTCGGCCGCATGCGCGCTGTGCGCCATGATCGCGGCGAAGAGTAGCCCCGCGGCGATGACGAGAACGAGGGAATTTTTTGGTCCACTCACGGCGAAGAGGATCAACAGCAGCAGAACGGCGATGACTATTAGCATGACACGTCTCCGTTTGAAGGTTGGCCGGCGCATTTGTGCGCCGGCGAGGGGTTCAGAATGGATAGGGGCGAACGCCATTACCATAGACTTGCGCATGTGTATTGGTAACGCTGCCGCCGTGTGTGGGCTTCATCGTATAGTCCACGATCGACCGCACACTATTCTTAAATGTTGCGATACCCGAACATCGCCGCAAAAGATCAGTTGAGCCTTCGTCCGCGATATTCGTTATGTCCATAGCGGCAAACCCCCCATTCTCAAGTGCATGGATAGCCGAAGCAATCGCCTCAGCACTATCACACGCAGAGAGCGTCGGTGTGCCGGCCCAGGCCGGACAAATAAGTGCAGCCAGAACGGCGGTAGTTGCGAGAAGCTTTTTCATAACGTGTCCTGTTGGGTTGGCCGGCGCATTTGTGCGCCGGCTGGGGTTGCAGTTTACGCAGCGGCCTTTGCGTGGTCCGCCCAGCTTTGCGTGATCATCCAAAGCGCTTTGTTCAGCTTCAGATCCTGGTCGATGCCGTTGATGGCGCGGGTGTGGCGCCGTACGTAGCGGCCGCGGGTGTCGGTGCCGAAGGCGGGGACGCCGCCGCGGATGACGTTTTCCTGAACGACGTTGAACGTCTTCCAAAGATCGTTGCCGACATCTTGCGTGCGCCGGGGCGAGAGCAGCTGTTCCGGCTTCACGTTGGTGGTGACGTTGCCCTCGGCATCACCGAAGCGAACGAGGTGTGCGGCCTTGGCGTAGTCGAGGCGCTGGTCGTCATTGAGGTTGATCTTGCTCCACTCGAGCGGAGCCTCGATCGCCTTCTGGCCTTCCGCTAGCACCGTAAACGTTCCTTCGATCACCTTGTGAAGGGCGTCGCCAGTGTGACGGACTGCGATGTTTTCGAGCGAAGCCAATGCGGCCACCAGGCTATTGAGGCAGGCGATCTTGAAAAGCCCGCCCATAAGATTCCACTTCGATGAGCCGTCGTTCGCGTTTTTCAACAGCATCTCGAAGACCGTGTCACCGACGCGGTGCTCGACTGCGTCATTGAGTCGGCGGATGCGCAGCAGGTGTTTGCTGAAGGGTCCGCCGTCAGCGCGCTTGGCGACGCATTGCTTTGCGCCGACAACGCTGAAGCCTTCTTTGGCCAAGGCGCGGACGGCATCGATCGTTGCGATCGGGGCGAAGCGCGCGGACTTGTCAGGGCGCGCGGTGGTGGCGAATATCGAGGGCGCTGCGCGGCGCAGTTCGTCCTCTGTCATGGCGCGCCCGGTATCGAAGCGGGCGCTTTGGGCATAGACTGTCATTGTTGTTTTCCTTTGGGTTGTCGGCACCATGCCGATCAAGGCGCGGACCTATCCGCGCCTTGGGCTGCAGGGTTAAGCTAACTCGAGGTGGCCGTTGACGTATTGCACGGGCCGGCGGGGTTCGAGTTGCGTGGCATTGATCCAGTGGCCAACGCTGAGGTCCCGTGTGGCCAGCGAACGGCGGAACCATTCCAGCCGATTTGCTGCGTTTTGCTTGGCGCGGGCGATATGAACGTCGAGGTTCCGATTGCTGCGCTCGTCGCCGGCGTATAATTCGGTGCGTTTCATCATGTTCGGTTCCTGTTCTCGTTTTCTGTTTCTCTCTTCTACCCCTATGTGGGGGTGCCGCCCGCCCGTGTCAAGGGGCGTTGAACCGGCGTCAGGCGCGGCCGCGCATCGAGCGGTAGTCGACCGCGATCCAGCCGGCGACCGCGGCGTTCAGCTCCTCGATTTCACCAGCGGTGAGCTTCAGATGCTTCTCCAGGCGGGCGATGTTTTCGTCCAGATCCGAGATCGAGCCGACGAATGCGCCGAGATGGCTGTTGCCCCGTGCGTCGATGAAGGAACACGTCACAAATCCATCGGAGGTGACAGAGGCCTGCCCGACGAAAAGCATCCGCTTGGTTTGGCCATTTTTGTTGAAAGCGCAGCGTAAGATTGCTCCGAGCTGGGAACCATTAGTGGCCGCGAGAACGCGGTCTTGAAGGGTATCAGTCATGGGGCGTTTCCTTTGTTGGTATCATTGCCGATCATGCGCTGGGGCTCAAGCCAGCGCATGCGCAGCCTGATCAATAGTCGGGACTTAAGCCAAGATCATCTTGACGCTCTTCCAAGCTTTCGACGTGCGGTGCTTTGCGTGATGTGCGCCTCACTTTCTGCCGATACCGGCTGACATAGATTTGGAACTGTCCTTCGTCGTGCGAACCGTAGCCGATGTCGACGGCATCCGTTTTGATCGCCTCGCACAGACCGCGAGCGGTCAGAGCTGGTTCGCCTTCGCCACCCCAGCCCGACTTGTCGCAAAACAGAGGGTCGCCAACCTCTTCCCATCCGCGCGGGACGTAGTCACCGAGCATCGGGATCCGAATGTGCTGCCGCATGTTTTCGACAGTCAGAGCGTGGCGAATGTCTTGCGCGGGGACGAAAGGCCGCGCGCCGCGGTGCTTTGCCCGACTGGTCGCGTCACTGTTCATGGCGCGGATTGTTTCAAGGTCCATCATAGCTAGGTTTCCTTCTCCAGGGGTGAAGTCAACCGCACTTAATCGATGCGGGTGACGATTAGCGACTGAACGAAGTTTTGGGCGGTGTGGTCCCGCAGCCACCGCTTGAAGCCGAGGGCGAGCAATTTCTTTTTGCAGGCCAGTAGCGGGGTGAAAGTGCGGGTAGTGCGAACCACCTGCGCTTCGAAGTGGCGTCCGACCTCGTGGCCGGCGTCGATGGCGGCGATAACCTTCGGGCGGATCTTGTCGGCCTTCGCCTGCAGATGGTCGATCTGCGCCTGAAGTTCGCCAAACGTGTCGATGATATGCACTTTTTTCTCTCTTTCTCGTTTTCTGTTTTCATTGCCTTGGATCTTAGATAGGTACTCGCCGGGGGTTGTCAAGCCCCCCGGGGGTCTTTATTTCAGTAGCCTGCGTCGTCAAAGCAGGTGCTGATCGGCAGCAAGTTGTGGGCTTTGGCGTAGGCAGCGGCCTCGTTATCGCGGTCGGGGTCAGCAGCGGCGAGCCGTGCCACCTTTTGTGTCGCCAGCTTGGCGTAGTCGATCGTCGGAATGAACGCACCCGACAGCCGCTCGCCGTGGTTTTCGGCATTGACGATCTCGCCGCCCCCTTCGAGGTCCTGACGTTGCCGGCGTGCTTCACCCAGCGTCGCGCCGGGCTCCAGTATGCTACAGTTTGCAGACATTTTTGTAGTCTCCATCGGACTTGATTGTCCGCCACTGCGCCGGGCCTGACCGGCGCAGTAGCTGACCATCGTGTTTTGACGTGACTGTCACGTCAAAGACTTTTATATACCCGCACCATTATTTCGCGTCTCGCGGGTATATGCTCCATATGTGATCCACGAGCTGATAGGCAGCATCAGCACCCATCGAGCCAACGAGATTTTTAGCTGCCTTCAGTAATTGCGCCGGGGTTTTATCCTCGACCTCTTTCGTATCGTTTTCACGCTGCAGGGCTTTCCGAAGGGCTGCCTTACCACGCACTTCTGCGAGCGTAGTGTCGCCATTGCCAATGTGGATCAGGGTGTCAGCCCACGGTCGATCCATACCGCAACGTTTCGCAGCTTGCTCCCAGGCCTCGCCGGTGCCTGTGATATCTTTTATTTTCGCTAGCGTGACGCCAGCAGAAATGTAGTGATTTTCTGCTTGGCCGAGGATCACGTCGCCTTTCTCTTCGGCGTCGTGGCCTTTTTCATTTCGAACCCGCACCTCATTTTCGAGGGGCGAGAGTTTAGCGGCGCGATCCACTACCAGCAGTTCGCCCGCCTTTTTGCCGCGCGACTTCACGTCAGCAAGTTTCTTTTTCGTCGTCGTTTTTAGACTCATGTCTATCGCCTTTCTTGGAGTGTGATCAGTCGCCGTAGACGACCAGTGCTTCGACTGCAGCAATGCGTTCCGCTCGTTCGGCGCGGACCTGCACGTTGTGTGCCTTACGGGCGTCGAGAAGATCGCGCGCCAGTGTGGCCGCGCGTGCTTCCGATATGGAACAGCCCGGTTTCCCGTTGATAGGAAGCATGTGCGCGTAAGGCTTGATATCACGCGACACTTCCTGCTGTTCAAGTTCAGTGAGTGGTCGCCGGTTGTGCGCGATGAACTCGCTGTAGGGACGTACGTTATCAAGTGTCATTGTACTTGCCCCTCCTTGGGGCGGTTAGATTTCCGTTTTCGACTTGAGCCATTATCAGCTCCCGCAGCGTCCCGACTTAGAGGCGCTGAAGGCGCGGATGATCGCTGCCGCACGCATCAGGCTAGCCATGCCGCCTGACAGCTCCGGGTTTAACCGAATACCCGTGATCGGCTCAGCTGGAATATCGGCCTGAGGCCGCCCGTCCAACCCGGGGGATATTAGTGTGGGCGCGCCCCGTATGCCAGTACCCTGGAGGGTCGCGCGTTCGGGGTCACGACACCAGTCACCGCCCCTCTTCCCAGATCTGCAGTTTTGCCTTGACCCCCAGATGGGGTGCCCCGGGGCCCTGTCAAGGGGTCCTCAGGCGATCATGTAGAGGTCGGTCTCGGCCTTGTGCAGCGTCTCTTTCGCCTTAGCGATATCGCGCGGGTCGATGCGGCAGCGCTCCATCGTCTCAATCCGCGCGCGCCAGGCCTTGACTTCGGCGCGGAGCTTGCGCTTTTGTTTTTGCTCATAGCGCGCCTGGGCGGCGGGCCCGAGGTCAGCTGTGATCGTCGCCGGCGCGCCAGGGGTGCGCGGCGCGCGCGTCGGGTCGGCAGTCCGCGGCGTGCAGATTCGGCAAAGCACCCGCGGGATTGCGCCCGCAAGGGTGTGGTCAATTTTACATTCCATCGTTGTCTCCGACTAGCCCCCTGGTGTCGCATTGCTCCGCGCGACCAGGCCAGGGGCGAATTGGTCGGGACCGGCTTGGCCGGCCCCGGGCAGTGTGTCCCGGTCGCCTATCGGCTAGGGGGGATCCGGTGCTAGGGCAGTGTGCCCGAAGGTCGTTTCCTGCTGCCCCCCTAATATGGGGTGTCAAACCAAGAACGCAAGACGGGGGCGATCACGATTACGTGATGACCCCCGCCTTGCTCCAAGTCCCGCCTTTTAGTTGTGTCCGGGGTCGCGATCAGACCGCGGGTGGATGTGAGGGTGCTCCTCGAGGAAGCACCGAAATCCTTTGTTCACCGATCGACGCAGCATGTGAAAGCTGGTGCTCGAGTTGGGCCCGTCAGCTCGATCGTGAACGCGCTTGTGTCGCGTCGCCGGCGTGCCCTGCTTGAATCGTTTGCGCATAATGTTGTAGGCCATCGCCTCCGCGAACATGCGCATGCGCGCGAGAGCGCCTGGTGCTTGTGCTTGATCTTTCATCGCGGTGTTTCCTTGTGCAAGGTGTTGGCTTCAATCACGAGCTGCCAAAAGTGACGATCGTCATCCGTGGTCGCCGCGGATTTTTGATACTTCGCGTGGGCAATGCGACAGCGGCGCGTCCATTGCCGATCGCTTTTCAGGTACTCGCTCAATCGATCTGACATATTTATCCCCACAGGTTGATGCCGTTCATGTTCAGCATGCGTTCATGCGTGCGGACTGAACGCTCATAGTCGTCACAGATTGGATTGCACGCGCGTGCGAGCCCGATCGGCTCGGGCCCGAGGACAGCGACAAGAAAATCATACTTGCGGCGAAGCTCCGTAGCCTCGTCATTGTCAACCTGGGCGAACCACGGCGGCGATCGCCAATAGTTTTTGATGTCCGCCATTGGACTCGCATGAAGAAGCGGAGCAAACGCAATTTCCTCTTTGACGTGAGGAGCGAAAATGTCCGTGTTGATCTCCCAAAAAATTTGCTTGCCGTAAGTGTGTCCGGCGTTGAAAAGAACGGGTTCATTGTTGCCCGACGATTGGGGGAAGCGGATCCGCGTCGGCGTTTCGTCGTCCCATTTCCTGCTGTTCAAAAATAGGATCAGATCGGGCGACGCGACGAAGTCAGCGTCCCAACGGAATGACCATCGGTGCTTGCCGCGTTCCATGCACCAGTGCAAGAAGGAAGGCAGGGAGTGCGGCGACGATGCCGGCGTGACCAGCGTCTCATAGCCGGCGCGCGATATTTGTCCGTCGTATTCGTATCGATTGCCGGTGGGGCGAGCGCTGCAGATCACAATGTGATGGGGGACTGTAAGACCAGCCAAGCTGTTGCAGCTCTTCACAAGCTGCGCGTCGTCTTCCTTTGCAACGCGCATAATAAACGAGATGCCTGGAATCATGTTGGGCTCGCACCATTCGGCCAATCAAAGACGAACTTTTCATCCGGCAGCCTGACGCCATCGGGCTTACTGTTCGGGCTCGTGGCCCGAAGTTGGCGCAGCTCTGCACTCAAGTGCCGGATCTCTAAATTCTCGGCGTTCGGTATGTTCGGCACGTTCCGAACGACGTGAAAGGTGGGCTGCAAATATTCCTGCAGCGCGCGCTTGGCCTCGATGCGCGCCTGCAGCAAGCGCTCAAAGGGCGTGCCCGGGCGATGAGCGATGCTTGTCGGAGCATCGCGAACCGACATCGCAACTGAAACCATCATCTCCTCGAGTGCCTCGAGGAGCGTTTCGATTTTTGTGTTGGGTTCGGTCATGGGTGACCCATCCACATCATGGCGACGATCAGAGCGCTGCCAGCGCCCACGATAAGCCCGAGATAGAAACCTAAAAATTGGCCGGTGCCGGTGCGCCGACGAACGGGGATGTCCTGCACTAGGTCGCTGGTGGCGTCAATAGGGTTCGGGCGCGCGCCTTTCGGGCAGGCACCAACGCGACACGATTGAATCAGAGCCTCTCGATAGCATCCGCAGAGAGGACAAACGTAAATTGATTCCGCGTGACCCGCCTCATCGAGGTCGCGCGCCGCGACTTTGGATTTGGTTTGGATGGTTTTCTTTTTGGTGGACATGCGTGCCTCTGGGTTGTGTGCTGGCCCCGGTAGCGAACCGGCCAGCCCCTACGGGCGTCATACCCCGCAGCTTCTCGGCACCCTACAATGGCGCTCGATACATCATCAACGTGGTCCGCAGGCAAAGGTTTCAGACACAAAAAGGAACTAGGTGCCGAGTAGTGCGTTGATGCGGTATGTCAGCCCCCCGCGATCAGCGCCGCCGCTCCCGAGGTGAGTATGTTTGGAAAAACATGCTTCGGCGCTGCTACAATCCCACTTATCCGAGCTATAGGTTTTATGGTGCCCGTGGCGTCACAGTTTGCGCGATCTGGCGCGCCAGCTTCGATGCGTTCATTGCTGTGCCCCCGGTCGGTATCGGGCCTCGTCCATCGCTCGCCCATCGTCTCAGCAGGCGCGAAGATTTAGGAGACTATGGGCCCGACAATTGTGAGTGGAAAATTTTCAACTATAAAGGTGGACGAGACGTGCGAGATTCGCACGGGTCCGTCTCGGAATATGTCCGAGGGTGCCGGTGCGCGGCCTGTCGCAATGCGCGCTTACAGTACGATCGAGCACGCCCCAAACGAAAAAAGGCCCCGCAGCTTTCGCTGCGAGGCCTAAGTTAGGCGGTTTTGATGCCGCCTCCCAAATGGAGGAGAGCGAATGCCCGTGCATGGGAATGCACGAACCTGTGGAAGACGTACAGGAAATCGGCCCCGTTGGGGCTAAAATCGAGTACAGTCTAATTGCGGAAATTCGCGATAAAGGGGAATTAGAAGCGACTGCGGTCGAACCCGAGTTCTTTGCAGACCTGATCGGCATAGCGCCAGAAGGCTGCGTTGTGTTCGCCACCGCGCCGCAGTGTGGGATGGCGGAAGAGATGAACATGAACCATTTCGTGCGCCATCGTTTCAATCAGGCTGGTCATGCGGCCATGGAATTTCGGATGGATTGTGATGACAATGTGCTTTTTGTTGACATCGTTACACCAACCGAAATGGTGTTGGTCTTTGCCGACTACAAATCGCATTTCCTCGGCGTCGGGCAGGTTCCACTTATCGAAGGGCTTGCATTCATCGAGCATCGCGTACGTGGCGCGCAAGATCGCAGGGGTGAGGCGCATCGCACGATCTCCTACCAGTGATGAATGATTCCAAAAAGTCCTACGGCGGCGGCGATGAGTGCGCTGGTAAACGCGGCGATTAGCAAGCCCAGTGATTTGCGATCGGCGTCGCCTTCTTTTTTGAAGCCGCGCTGTGCCTCGACCAGGATCATGCGACGATCAAAGTCGGTCATGTCCTTTTGCAGCACGCTGTGGTGGATGTCGTATTCGTTTCGTGGCAGTAACGTCTTGATGATGTCGTTGACCATTGCTCGGAAGGTTTCGTACTGGTCTTCCATCGCAGCGCGAACTTCGTTCATTCCGTGCAATCTTTTGTCGAGGGCGTCAGCGGTCGCCTTCAGTTGGTCAGCGATGCTCGTCGCTGTCGTCTTCAGCTGGTCAGCAAGTCGTGCAGCAGCCTCGACCGAATTGGTATTGATCTGCGCGAAGCGGTCCTTGGTGTTGGTGGCGCGCTCGTCCAACAGCCGGTCGAGGGCATTCAGGCGAACAGTGATCGCGTGCGTTTCATTCTCGTCAGGCATTGTAGCCCCCTATTCGGAGGGCAAGGCCTCCGCGGTGTGTGCGTTGCTCGCCCGCGGTGGCGGGGCAATGCTGTATTTCTTTTCTAGGAAGAGCTGCAGCTCGGCCAGCGAACGCCATGCGAGGTTGGCCAGGTGCTCCTCGACCGCGTCGTCTTGATCTTGTGGAGCATAGGCCAGGAGGTGGCGTGCGGCGCAGTCCTCGTGATCAGCTGATTTGCCGCGCGACCAGTGCAAGGGCTCGCCTTTGTTGTGTTTCTCATTGCCATCGTATGAGACGCGCGCGAGACGGAAAAGCGCATCGCGGAAATAGTCGAAGACGCCCGATTTGACCGGATATTTTTTGCGCTCTTCGGATGACAATCGCTCGATCAGGTTTGGTAGGACTGCAGTCACAAGTCGCTCCTATGGTCATGGCTGGCGTGCCATTCGCCGTTGACTTTGTAGAGGTAGAAAATCTGCGCGCCGATGGCAGCGGCTGTGCATTTCTCAGCGGTAGCCCCGAGGGAGCTTTCCCATCCGGGTAGAAGGGCGACGGCGTCAGCGTGCGCGCAAATCCATGCGAGATCGTCGCCCATGCACTTGCGTATGTTCAGCTCGACGCCGGCAGCCTTGAGCTTGCGATCATTGTCTGCCGGGTTGAACACATCGAAGCCGCGCGCGCGTAACCACGCAGCGGCGGCATCAAACATCGGGAAGTTCAGATCAGCAATTCCGCGCATTTTTCCAGCCAGGTAGAGTGCGGTCATAGGTGCGCCCCCCGCGGCGGGTCCTTCCATAACCGGTTGTGTTTAAGAGCTGAGATCATCCCATCAGTGACACCATACTTTTTAGCAAGCTGGCGATTGATGCCGTGCTGCCCGGCGTGCAGCGCGCGTTTGATGTCTTCAACTTGCGCATATGTTAATTTTCGCACACTACTAATTTTTGCATACGCGCGGAAGGCACGACGTACTTGTGATTTGCGTCGTTGTCCTAGATACGTCCACAACATCGCGGCCAAAGCGTACGCTTTCCGACCAGAGATGACATAGTCAAACGTCGGCTTTACGCCCCAGCCTGAGGGCTTATAGGGCCCACTGACGCCGCCCATCCCAGCCAGTGTTTTGAATTTTTGTAGCACGTCCTTATCACACATTTTAATGCGGATTCGCAATGGGCTCGATTTGCGGTTGTCTGCGCGCCGATACGGCGCGGCGATGCAGCCTTCGCCCTCAAATAATCCGGCGAGCCAGGCCAGATGTTCTCGGGATGGCATTGTACGTGGTCCTCGGGTAGGTGAAGCTGGGAGAGAAGAGCGGCGACGAGCTACCAACCTCGTCGCCACTCATTCGTCTTCCCCCCGGTTGTCGACTATTTGGTCGCCGTAGTCGGGCCAGGGATGCTCTGTGTTTTATTCTCCGGTCTGGTTTCGTCCGAACCACATCTTGCCTACAGCAAGGGTTGTGGATGAACCGAAGAGAAATCCGATAATCGTTGTTGCCCAGTCGCCAACGGATCCGCCAATCGCAGCGGTGAACCCTTCGTGGCCCAGAATGATTGGCGAGAAGACGTTATCCCATAGGACTACTTTCCATTCATAGCCAATCCAAGGCAGCGCAAATCCGATCAGCATGAACGTGAGAAATTTGTTGCTGGCCATGATGGACAGCTTGCTCGTGTTTTCGTGCTCCGCTGCCACCGCGGCAACGACAAGCTGGGTCGCGACTTTTTCGTCGCCGCCAATACGGGCACGCACCAGCTGAACCTTGGCATTGAAGTAAGCCGCTGTGATGCTTGATACCAGGGTACTGAGCCCAGGGATCAGTGCGAGGATGGCCATAAACATTAGTGTTTGTCCTCATGCAAATGGTCGTCATGATCGGGGCGGGGAGCGTCGAGATCAGTCGCCCGGTTGCGGCGTAGCATTTCTGTGATCATGCCGCTGA
>OCZT010000756.1_pt1 | contig 32793 bp, 33 predicted proteins | sample 1539031 | NCBI WGS metagenome assembly OCZT01 (sample SAMEA3539308, study PRJEB22396) | soil metagenome | biome: tundra; feature: field; material: soil | place: USA | collected 2010-05 | depth 0.15 m | reverse complement strand
CGCCGAGGGGAAGCCCCCGAGTACCTCTCACACCCTTACTGAATGTTCCGGGCTAACGCGCCTTCCTGCACTCCCGGACGTCGGTTCGACGACCAACTCCAAGCAGGTTTATGCACGGGGGGAGGGCTCCACACATCTGCCGCCGGTTGTCGAAGCGGTCTCTGCGCGGCGACGGATAACTCGGGCTCCGTCATCAGTTGATGGTTCCTGTGTCGGACGCGTGCCGACACGGCTTCTCACCCGGTAGGTCCGGGCGGATGACGAGTCGCCAGCGGCGCCCGGCGCTAGCCCAGACGGTCTCCGGCGTGGCTCTGGCCGCGAGCGCAATGACCCGCGCCACGCTACGGCGACCGACAACGCCTACACATCCAGACTGGCTTAGTGTGTCCAGCGGCAACGGCGCGACGATTGTTCGAGCGGGCGTCCCCCCGTTAGCCGGCTCAGCGAGGACGGAAAGTGAAGTTGGCGTATACGCGTGGACGGCGGAGCCGGGCCCCAGGTTGGTCCCCAGCCGGGTCAGCTGGGTTGAGAACTTGTCGAGGCGTCGGCGGGCCGCCACCTGGTCCGACGTCAATCCTTGGGAGTAGCCGAGCGCGTAGGCACTCTGCGTCCAGGTGTGGCCGTCAGAGGTCACGGTTACGGTCGTTGTGTCCTGATCGGTTATGCCTGGCTGTCCGAGGTTGGGCGGATGGTTCGTGACGCCAGCCGCCTGGGCTTCGTTCACGATGCGATTCACGGTGCTAACCGGCACGTCTCGTTCCACCAGCGAGATCATGACTGGTACCACGCTGGCGTTGTCCGGGGATGCTTGCACCGAATAGATGCGGCCGTCCGCGTACACAGCGACCTGAGAGAGCTCTTGAAGGAATGCGGCCTCTTGGGGCACGTAGCCGCCGCCGACGGTCTCTGTGAGCACCAACCCTTTGAGCACGTGGTGACCGCCACTCAGACCGCTCGTTAGCCCAGTCTTACTACCACCGGTGGTCACCGTCACGGTCGATGTGACGGTCTTGACGGAAGCGCCGCAGCCGACCGTCGTAATCGCGGCGGACGCTCCGAGAAGCATCGCTCGAGGCGTGCCGCGACCTCGCGCCTTCGGCGCATCAGTTCGACGTTTCATCAACGAAACGACCTCGAGTCATAGCCATCCGCGCCGGCAACGACACACGGACGACCAATCCAACGAATCCGCACTGACGCGTCAATAGCACCGGTCCACCTCAAAACATGGTCCTCCCGTTGAGCCTGCAGCAAACCTCGCACAACGACGCAACCTGGGCAAGCAGCACGGGCCTGGTCGATCAGCTTACGGAGACCACCATCTTGGTCGCCGCAAGGGTCCGGATCATCTCCTGTGCGGGGTTAACGGGGGAAAGCGCCTAGCTCGGGAGCGATGATTAGGATGGGCGTGGTTAGTCCCAGTTTGATTCAGATGGGAGCAATTGTCAAATGGACTGAGGCTGGTTGCCGGACGAATCGCAGGTGGCGTCGGCCTCGGCGCCCGTGCGCGCTCGTGGGCGAACTCGAAAGTGCGTTGCTGCCGGCGCCAAGCTGGACCCGGACGATCCCTATGTCGCCGAAGCGATCGCGCGAAGCGAGACGGTTAACCGACGAAAGCGATCGCGCGGACGATGGAAGCCGGACGTTCGAGATTGGGCAGCGGCTGCGCGTCATCACGTCCGGGTGACGATGCCCTCGGGGCTGCGGGCCGACATCTCACTCAAGCCCGCGACCGAGAACGACATCGCTCTTCTTTCGGCTTTGGCGGGCGATCCGGCTGTGGCCCCGCTTCTGATGGCTGGCGCGGGCGATGCGGACCGGCTCCTTGCGCTGCTGGCCGATAACCGAACGGACGGACCGCCTGAGGGATTGTTCGTGATCCGCTCGCCCGCCGTGAGCTCGTAGGCGGGCTGCTGATCTCAAGCGTACGCTCCCTGCCTAGCGCCGAAAAGCGGCAAAACAACGGACCGGCCCCCCGTGTTGTGTGCAGGTCGAACCGTTGAGATTGGTCGACCGCGGGTGTGTCAGCCGTTGACGGCGACGCGGCATATGCTCAGCGAAGTGTCGTTCTCGTTTGGCTCGGGTTGGGTGTCGAGCCGAGTGCTACCGGCAGCCACCGGACCCACCGCCGTTCGTCGAAAGCGATCGAGCCGCCCATGAGGCAATCTCAGTGAGCATCTGCGTGCCCGAGGAGAACGAGCCGTCGGAGGGCTGGGCGAGCATGCTCAGCACATAGCCCCCGGATCCGGTGGAGACGATCGCGGTTTGGCGCACCAGATAGCCGCCGCCGTTCTCCGGCCCCCAACCGCCTTTGAACGCGAGCGTCACCCCGGCCGGATAGCCGGCCGAGCCGGCGCCCCAGCGCTGATCTGAGGTCACCTGCCCCATCAGCGAGAGCACATATGAGGTGTCCGACCGCGACAGCAGGCAGCCGCCGGCGAGCGCGCGGTAGAAAGCGACCTCACCACCCGCTGACCATTCGCTCTGCCCCCAGGTCGTGAACCCGGAGCTGTTCGGGGCGGTGTTGATCACGGTCTGAGCATCACCCGCGCGCCGCAGCGTGTTCTGCAGCGCCTGGCTTGCGCCGGCAAGGCCGCCGTTCGAGCTCTCCAATGCCGAGAACAAGGCTTCCGCGGCACTGTTGTCCGACGCTTCAAGGGCCGCGGTCGCATCGGCCCGCTGCGCGGAGCTGAGCGCGCCGCCCCCTCGCTCCAGCTGCGAGAGCAGCGTCGTGAGCACCGGCACCTTCATCGTCGACCATGCATGGCCCACCTGCAAGCTGCCGTATGTGACGGTCGGGCCTCCGGACAGCGATCCGACCGCGATCCCGCTCGCTCCCGGCAGGCTGCTTGCGAGACGCTCGAAGCTCGCCTGCGCGCCAGTCCTGGCCGCCGGGCTAGTAGTGGCAGGCGCAGGCGGCTTTCGGTGACGGCGGCGATGCGCGACCGGAGCCGGCGCGACCGGAGCTCCGCCGGTATCCCCGATCAGCGTCTGCGGTGCCTGCGGATGCGCGACCGGGGCGCTGAGCGCGGTGGCGCTCACTGTCGTGCTCGCCGGATGATGCGAGGGACGCGTGAGCGCGAACGCGAGCGCGCCCATGCCGAGCAGGTCGATCGCCACGACGGCGGCTATCAGCCGGCGCCGTCTGACCCGGCGCCGGCTTGCCGTTGCGCTCACCAGGAGACGGAGGCGTTATTGCCGCCGCTGCACGTGATCCCGGAGCCGGCCGGAGCGCAGTTCATGGTGTAGGTCTGGTTGGTCACCGGGGAATAGACCTGGAGGGTGTTGGTGTCGCCGGGAGCGGCCAGCCACGCATCATGAACGTTCTGCGCGAACGGGCAGGATGTGTTCGGCCCGGCGAAGATTCCGCCGCCGCAGTTGGTGCCGCTCTGAACGGGTGCGGCTGTACTTCCGCCACCGGACGACGAGGATCCGCCGGACGAGCCTGCGCTCGACGCTACGCTGGGCTGCGCCTGCTTGTGCGCAGCCCGCGCTGCGGCTGCGGCGGCGCCGCTGGCCCAGCCGATCAGGTTGTCAGTTCCGGTGAGGCTCGTGCCCGCTCCGGCGGCGACGACCTCGATCGGCACCAGCGCGCTCTGAGCGTTAGTGACCAGCGTCCGCAGCTGCGAGACGCTGCCGCCCGCCGGCGAGCGCAGCGCGGAATTCACCGCTCCGAGATAGCCGTTCTCCTGCGTGAGCGCCTGCTGCAACTGCTGGGAGAGCGTCTGATCGGCGCTCGGGACGGTCAGAACGTTGACCGCTCCCTGGGCGGCGACGACCGCCGAGGAGGCCTGAGAGGCCGCGTTGCCCGCCGAGGTGATGCTCGCCGTGGATCCGTCGAGCGACTGCAAGGCGCTGGAGAGGTTGTTGTTCGCAGCGATCACCGGCGCGAGCGCGGCGGTCAGCTTCTGGCGGTAGACGGTGACGCTGCTGCTGCTCTGGTTGGAGTTGGAGCTGCCGGAGCTGCCGGTGAGGATGATGATCGCCGCGACCGCGATAAGAACGAGGCCGAGCGCGCCGGCGGCGCCGATCAGCACCGCCTTTGAGCGCGGCTGACGCTCGGATGGGGGAGGGAGCGGCTGTGGCGCGGGCGGGGTCTGCGGCGCGTCCACGACGCTGCCGCACCCCGGGCAGAACGGACCGTCACCGGCCAGATGCCCGCACTTCGCGCAGTACCGCGCATGGTCAACGAACGTCGCCATGTCGCGGTCGTCGGTAGTCGCCATACCAATCCCCCTTGCTCTGTTGCCGTTGCGCGCCGCTGCCCTGGGCGGTTGCCCGCGCGCCACACCGTTCGGGGATGCGACGGCCACCGGCATGCTGCCCGCTGTGCCCCTTCTGTAAGCGCGATCATACGCCCCGCCAGCACCGTTTTCCAGTGCGGACCGTACTGATCGCTCTGCGGATAAACGCGGAGCAACAGCCGCGCGAGCAGCTCCGCGTCCTTGCGATCCGTTTTCACACGATCTGAGCGCCCACGCGGGGTCTTCCCCGGAGCGATCACGTCCATCCCGATCCCCGCCTTCACCGCCGCGCGATAGAACCCGAACCCGGTCGGGCCCGCCTCATAACACGCCCTGACCGGACCCGGCAGCGATCCCAGCCACGCGACCGGCGCTTCGAACCCCGGCCCGAACCGCATCCTCGACAGCTCGCCCGTCATCACATCGATCGCCGCGGCGTGCGCCGAGCGGGCATGGACATCGAACCCAACCCACGTCATCGTTCCGGTCATGGCCGGACCTCCTCACATATCTGGGGTCAGCCGGAGCCACTCTCCGGCCAGACAAAACCCCGCGAGGAGCGTCCGGCCACTCAGCCCGGCAGGCAACCCGTGCAACGGGCGGCCCACGCCATAGGGTCTAGGACAATGCGAGAGTGTTCACGGATGCCCTCGACCCAGTCGACAAACTGCGGAGCATGCTGCAGCCGAGCGTGCCAGCGCCTGAATGCCTGCTCGGCGAAGGGCCTGGGAGCCGTCGGCGTGCCCGAATAGCACGTTGTAGGTCGCGTTGCTGCTGAACGGTGGGTCGAGGTACACCAGATCGACCGATTCGTCGGGGACGTGGCGGCGCAGCACGTCGAGGTTGTCGCCGTAGTAGAGGACGTTGCCGGACGGCTTGGCCATCCGGGCAGGCTATCGGCCGCTTCGGCTATGCCGCCCAGCGGCACGGCCGGTGAAGCGCGATGATGGAAGCGTGGAAGGCGGTAAGAACGAGGGCGAGCGTTACCGGGAGATCATCCGCCGCGCCAGAACGGTTCGTGAGCGCGCTGCCGAGTCGCTAAGACGGTTCCGCGCGCGAGACCTTGAGGAACAGGCTGGCGCCGCTCGAAGGCGGCGAAGGTTTCGGCGGAAGGATTGACTACGCCGCGAGCGGCAGGGCCCGCTCGGTTGCAAGCCGCGTTGTGAGCTTCGCAAGGATCGTCAGGTCAGCGTGGAGCCGAACCCGATCCAGTCCGCGAACGCGGAGCGGGAGCAAGGCCCACTCATGCTTGAGGCGTCCGAACTCGCGCTCCACTGCTCCCCGCGAGCGGTAGAGCTTGCGTGAGCGGTCGGACTCGCGCGGGACGAGCGGATGAAGGCGCGATGCCTTGTGAGGGACGCGGTCGACCGGCTGACGCTGGCGACGTTGACGCAGCCGTCGGCGGCGAAGTTGTCCGGGCTTGAGGATCAGCGCGTGAACTTCCAAACGGACCAATCGGAGCGCGGCGAAGACACATAGAGGCGCACCGCCCCAGGAAGGGCCGCACGTGCAGCACATAGGGCCGCTAGCGCCACAGGCCGCCTCAGGCCGCGCCCGCCCGCGCTGCGAAAAGCGCCGTCCGTCCAGCCCCCCGCGCGCACGCGCGCAAGCCTGCAAGGGCCTGATCGCGCCGTCAAGGCGCCTTCAAGACGCCGGTAGACACCGGTTGACGCCCGCAAACGCTGGCGAGGCTGGCCCGGGGTGATCGCGGCCCGGGGACGGCATCGAGGGTTCGAGGGGGTCGAATTGGGCGCCCGCCAAGTGATCCGACTTGACACGCTTTTGGCGAAGCGTGGCAATTATCGCCGAGACTGACACGCAACTCCTCAAAAGCGTGACTCCTGCTAGAATCGGAGGCCACAGCTAGACCCGCACCTAGGAGGAACCACCCATGAGCACCAACAAGGGCAAGCGATTTCCTGCCGAGCCGCTCGACGACGCCGAGGTCCGCAAGCTGATTGCGGCCGTGCGTGGCTCCGGCCCGTTGGCCGTCCGCAACCGGGCGCTCGTCGCAGTGCTATACGGCTCAGGGCTCAGGGTGGCCGAGGCGCTCGACCTGCATCCGCGTGACGTGGTCGCAGGGGGGCGCGAGCTGAACGTCCGACACGGCAAGGGGGACAAGCAACGTTTCGTTGCACTGCACCCCGAGGCCGCACCGCTGCTCGGGGCCTGGCTTGCCACCCGCGAGGCGCTCGGGCTCAACGGCCGTCAACCCGTCTTCTGTTCTGTGGCCGACGGCGACACGCGCAAGCGCGGGCAGGCAATCGACGCGAGCTACGTGCGCCGTCTACTGCCGCAGCTAGCCAAGCGGGCCGGGATCGAGAAGCGCGTCCACGCGCACGGCCTGCGCCACACGCACGCAACTGCGCTCGTCCGCAGCGGCGCCAAGCTCGACGTGATCAGCGGCCAACTTGGTCACGGCTCGACTGCGACGACCGATATCTACCTGGCACGCATCGCACCCGAGGCGCGCATTGATGAGTTGCAACGCTTGTGGGCGCAGCGCGAGCCGCTTTGATGTTTGTGTACTTCCGCCTGTCGAACGGATCCGTCGTGCCGTACCTGAACTGGACTACCCTTGAGCGCGACGGAGCCGACGCCTTCGGCTGCACCACGTTCGACCTCTACAAGGAAGTCGCCTGGCGCTACGGGCGGATGCCGGTCGGCGCTGGCGAGTTGGCGAACTGGGGGATGGCTGTTGGTTTGTGGCGTCTGGAATACCGGCCGATGCTGTGTGAGTTCCGCTACCGTCGCTGGCCAAGCCTCCCGCCTTCTCCCGCCGACGAGGACGAATGATCGTCCTGCTCGCATGCGTCGCGGCGCTTTTGTACTTCCCTCGGCTGCGCCACGCCGTCGGCGAGTTCGTGTGGGGTGCGTTGGCCTTCGTAGTGCCCCGTTCGGTCACTGTCGCTTTCGATTGGCGCGGTTCGCGTGGCTCGCTCTCGCTATCGCGTGCGAGCACCAGCGCCGACGCGGCTGCTGGCACCGGCCTCGCCGCTTGTGCATTCGCCCAGGAGCGAGCGCCGTACCGGCGTCGACCAGGGGGCGCGCGCCAGGCACGTCTACATAGGTAGCGCGCCGCATCTGCACGTCGTCCGTGAGCCCTGCTCTCGGCGACGGTGGCGTGCGAAATACTTGCGCCGGACTGGTGCCGACGGCGTAGGATCCCGGGATGCTGCGAAGATCACGGAGAGTCGGCGCACGACGCTGGGCGGTTCCTGTCGCCGCTTTGGTTGCGGTGGCGGTGGCAGCCCCCGTGACCGCGGCAGCCTCGACAGACTGGAAGCCGGGAGTTCTGGCCAAGCGTGCCGTCGCCAAAGACCTGAAGCGACTCGCGCCCAGCTTCCAGTCGTTTCTGAGCAACGGGCGTTGCCACGGCTCGTCCTCGACGCAGCATTGCGTGGTCACCGGATCAATCTCCAATGACGACGTGCGGGCTCAAGTGACGCTCACCCACCGCTCGTCGAGCGTGAAGTACACGGATCACGTGTCGCTGACGGCCGTCATGGGCGGGGGCACCGTGAAGTACACCTACCGCGGTTCGATCTGACTGAGACGAGCTCAGTCGCGGTCGGGGCGAGGACTCATGGTCGCGCGCCGGGCCCAGGAGCGCGCTTACGTATGTGGCTCCGGCGTCTCCAGCCCGCGACGCGAGCGGTGCTTGCGGCGACGCGGAGGTCGAGCCGGACGAGCCCTTCGTCGCCGATGCGATCGCGCGATACGAGTCGCGGGAGCAGCGAAAGCGATCGTGACCGGAGCGCGTCCGAATGCTCGGAACCCGGCCACGCGGCGCACGCTTGACCCCGCTGGTCGCTCGCACGAAGGCGAGGCTGGCGCCTGGTCCGCTGTCAGTTCCCGATGATGAGCCTGCGGCGGGTTTTCGCGCACCTTGCGTGGCCAAACTCTGCGCCGCCATGTTCGGAGCAGCGAAATCCCTGCACCGTGCAGCCATGGAAGTGGTAGCCGGCGTAACACGCATCGCCTGCGTAGCCGTGAGAGGCGAACACGACCTCCATCACATGCCTGGCCTGACGGCAGCTCACGTTCGCGCTCGCTCGCACTCGTACCGGATAGCCGGGGCTGGTGTAACCGCACGAGCGCGTACTCAATGCCGCCGACACAGACCCCGCCGACAACAGCATGATGATCGCCCCAGCCACCAGGACCGTCCATGCTTGATGCCAGCCGACCGCCGTCATCTCTATCCGCTGCTGCCTCATCGTGACCCCCTCTTGGTAGCGACCTCAGTGCGGCTACCTTTGGCTCACAGAAGCCGGGACAGTAGCGGGGGGTCGGTCGTCTCCGACGGCACGGAGACCAGCCGGACGTGCCGTGCACGTTCTGACTAGCGGGTCGTCGCCATAGGAGTCGTCCGGTCTGAGAGCACCCAGATCGTGAAAGCGCTCGCCCGCGAGCCTCCGGCCGCGGCTGGATTACGCCTATACCGGTAGCGCGGCGGCGGTGGCCGCTTCGCTCGACGAGCAGCCACCTGGTGGACGGCAACGCAGCGATCGCGTTCGTGGCCATTGCGATCGCCCCGTGACCGCGCACGTGAGCGCTCAGTTCACGCGCAGCCGTCACGCAGGCAGCGCCGACTGTCCTATTCGGGATCGCGCCTCACCAGGACGCAGTCATGTAGCGATGCTGACTCGGAAGGCCTTGTAGGGGCGATTGTGTACGCATCGGTCGGTCGCTCCGCCACCGCCCCCTGTGAGGATGTGGCACTGAAAGCCGCGGGTTGCGGAGATTCGGCGGCCAGCCAACCAGATCTGCGTTATGAAGGGCATGAATCGCCTCGCGGCAGGTCATGTTCCGGACGCTGAGGTCGAAGACGTATTCCTGGCCTTTTCGGAAGTCGAATAGGCCGAAGTAGCGGGGACGACAGGATCGGACCACGCTGGCAGTTGCAAGAGGAGTCCGCTGGCTGGACGAAACGATGGGCCTCCGTCCCATCGAGCTCGCGAATGACGGCGTCACGCTAGCGATCGCCAAAGTGGCGACCGCCAGCCCGCTCACGAGCCATGCTAGCCATCTGCTCGGCCGATGTAACACGCCCTCAGTATGCCTTAGGTCTATCTCCGTGTCCTTTCGCCCCTTGAGCGCCCGAACCTGGCCAAGGATAAGGATGCAATCCGTTGGAGGTTGTCCGGGATCTCGTAGAACTTTGAATGGCGGTCCTCCCGCCTCGTCCGCGCCGGTTGGGAGCGTTCGGGGTGTCAACAAGTCCGCGAGGACAGGAGAACCGCCATGAAGAAGGTATCGGCCCGAAGGTCGTCACGACCGTGGAGGCGTCAGAGAGTCCGCTGCCTGCGGAGATTCAGCAAGCGCTCGGCGAGGTCGACGAGGTCGTCGGCCCGAAGGGCAAGCACGACGCGGATCGGACCGCGAAGCGTCACGGGCACGAGGATGGGTCGATGACGCTCGGTGGGCGGCGCGCGGCGGTCTGCCGGCCGCGGATGCGCACGGCCGATGACGAGCACGAGCTGTCGGTGTCGACGTATGAGTATTTCGCCGACCGTGACCCGCTGACGCGGGCGGTGATGGACCGGATGCTCGCCGGGGTCTCCACGCGCCGGTTTGCCAGCGTGGGCGAGCCGGTCGGTGAGGAGGTCGAGCAGGCCAGCTCGGCGACGGGCAAGTCGACGGTGTCAGAGCTGTTCATCGAGCGGACCCGCACCGCGCTCGGTGAGCTGATGGGCCGCCGGTTGGATGACGTGCGCCTGGCGGTGATGATGCTCGACGGATTGGAGATCGCCGGCCGGGTGCATGTCGTCGCGTTGGGTGTCACGACCGAGGGGGTGAAGGTTCCGCTCGGGCTGTGGGAAGGCAGCACGGAGAACGCGACCCTGGCGCGCTCGCTGCTGGCCGACCTCGTTGACCGCGGCCTGGATCCCGGGCAGGCGATCCTGTTCGTCCTGGACGGCGGCAAAGCGCTCAGACGGGCGATCAAGGACGTGTTCGGCGAGCGCGCGCTGGTGCATCGCTGTCACCGGCACAAGGAACGCAACGTGCTCGATCTGCTCCCCGAACGAGACCGGCCGCGGATCCTCGCCCGGATCCGCGGCGCGTGGGCGCTGAAGAACGCCGTCGAGGCCGAGACCCGGCTCACAGCGCTCGCGGCCGACCTCGAGCGCTCCTGGCCGGACGCGGCCGCGTCGCTCAGAGAGGGCTTGGCGGAGACGCTCACGCTGATGCGGCTCGGGATCACCGGCCGGCTCGCCAGGACACTGTCCTCGACGAACCCGATCGAGTCGATGATCGAGATCGTCCGCCACACCCAGCGCAACGTCAAGCGCTGGCAGGACGGCGACATGCGCAAGCGGTGGACCGCTGCCGGGATGCTCGGAGCCGAGCAGCAGTTCCGACGGATCGTCGGCTACAGCGACCTCGCCAAGCTCGTGACCGCGATCGAACGACGACACCTCTCCCTCGAAAGCCAGAACACCCCGCGACGCCCGGAGGTGAGAACCGACACCGTCACCACCGAGGACGCCGCTCAGCTCGTTACCGTCTGACCATCACAATCCCGGTGGGATCGCCGTCAAAGTTCCACGACGAACCGGGCAACCTCGAGTATTGGCCGTCGCCCTCAAGCTTTCCAGCGTGGTTATCGCAGGCGTGAGCTACCTCACCCCTTGTGGCGCCAGACCGGCCGCCCCACACGCTTGGATATGCGCCGCGGTATCGGTATGCGTCGCCGAGCGCGTTGCGGCACGTCGTCCAATCACCGCTCTGAGAGCACCGATATTCGTAGAGCCAAGACCAAGCCAGGTCTCCGTCGCCAAAGCCCTCGGTCGGTACGCCGTGCCAGATCTCGAAGGCCGCGCACGGGAAGTTGCTCTGGATGTCACCGTGGACGCGCCAGGTTCTCAGGCATCCTGGCGAGTCTCCGTGCCAATGTCGGACCCACGAGTTGCCCCCGTACGTGGAGCTCTGTGGTGTCCCGAGATCCCCAGGACCCAAACGGGTTGACGTGGTCGTCGGAGTTCTGTTCGCTGCGGCACCGGAAGGTGCTAGAGCAGCGCAACTGATAAACGCCACGAATTCGACTCCCGGGTTCCGCAGATGCGAGGCACACGAGCACGCTCAAAGGTGGCCGTGAGCAGGGCTTTATGCCCGTTACCCGGATTCGGGTCGTGTGTCTACAGAGCGAGGCGGGCGGGGTGGCCGCCTGGGTGGGCTAGTCGGCGGCGCTGGCGGCCGGGGTGAAGTCGTAGAAGCGCGGTGGTTCGGGCAGTTCGAGCGCTTTGAGGATCTGGCGTTGGTGGTGGGTGAGTTCGGTGCGTTGAGCGACGGTGCCTTCGTTGGTCGAGAGCGTGACGAGGTGCATGCGGTCCAGTTCGTTGCGTAGGTTGCGCCACGTGTCGTTGGTCTCGGTCTCGGCGACGCGTAGTAGCAGTAGCGCGAGCCAGCAGAGTTGGACGTGGGACTCGATGCGGTCCTCGCGGCGGTGGTGCACGGGGCGCATGTCGATCGTTGACTTCAGATCGCGCCAGCCGCGTTCCGCTTCGTATAGCGCCTTGTAGCCGAGTGCGATGTCCTCGGCGGTGAGGCTCTCGTCGCTGGTTCGCAGGAGGAACTTGCCGTCGAGCTTCGCTTCGGCGGCGAGGGCGGCGCGGTCGATGCGCAGCTTCCCGGTTGGGGTCTGGCGCAACATGCGCTTGAACGCGGGCTTGGTACCCAGTGCGCCGTAGAGCTCGCGGCGTTTGGTCGGGGTGAGCTTGTCGCTGCCGGCGATCTGCTCGGCGAGGCGGGCGAGGATCTGCTCGCGGATGACCTGGTCGCGGCGTGCGCGTTCGGGGTTGTGGCAGATCACAAACCGGTCTCGGTCGGTGCCGTCATCGATCCGAACCTGCTTGACGCGCAGGCCGCCATCCACGAGGTGGTAGCGGCCCTGGCGCTCGAGCGCCGCGGTCGCTTCCTTGCTGCCGTGGCGAAGTTTCTCCCCGACGATGTAGTGCCCGCCGCCGCGTTGCAGGTAGCGGCGGTTGTGCTCGCTGGTGAACCCGCGGTCAAGGACCCAGATCACCCGGGAGAGGTTCCAGTCGCGCAGGTCATCTCTTGCCTTGCGGATGATCTGCTGATCGGAGGTGTTACCCGGGAACGTCCACACCCTGACCGGGATCCCCTGGCGCGTGACAGCCATCCCGACCACGACTTGCGGCAGATCGGGGCGATGATGCTTGGAGTACTTGCGCAACCCCCGCTCGCGGACGCCCGGCCCGCCGGGCTGATCCCCGTCGTCCCCGTCGTCCTCGTCGTCCTCTTCGATCAGTTCATCGGGGAGCCGGTCGGTCTCCCAGTAGGTCGAGGTAGTGTCAAAGAACAACAGGTCGACCTCGAGGTCGAGCAGGTTCGCGACACTGAAGAACACCCGCTCCTGCAAGGCCGGCAGCACGGCGTGCAAGAAGTCCATCGCCCGGTAACACGCATCGTCGGAGACCTCCGCGAGCCCTTCCACGAACGCACGCTCCGCGACCCACCCGCAGCCCGCGAGTTTGGACAGCGGCTTGACCGACAAGCGGTTGGCGACCATCGCGAAGATCGTGCGCTCGACCGCCTCGGCCTCCAGGCGGCGCCCGCCGGCCGCAGCGATGATCGCCTCGCCGATCCCGAGGCGCTCCCACAACCGGTCAGCCAGCCAGCACGCGCCCATCGTCCGCGAGTCCAGCACCCTGACCTCGCCGCCGCCGCCGGCGCTCGCGGCGGCCGCGTCGGCCGGGTCAAGGAAGCGACTGATCGAGCGCACCAACCGCGCCAGCGCCTGGCGATCGACCTGATCGGCACGCCCGAAGCGATGGATGATCTGAGCGCGCGGCACGCCGGTCGAGGGGTCGCGCTCGTTCTGCGCCAACGCGAGGTAGGACACCGAGCTCCCGTCCGCGTTGCGGCGCTTCGTCTCACGCAGGTACATGCACCTACGACCATACCCATAACAGCATGCACTCGCAAGCTCCATACGCCAAGTCGTGTGCCTACAGCTTTTCGCGCCTACGAGACCATCAAACCACCGATTTGCAGGACAAACACCACGACCTAGCCCTCCAGATGCCTACGAACTGCGGAACTCGGGCGACTCTTGCTTGGGATTTCGCTAGCAGCTCAAACGCTGTCGATGGGACGCCGGCGCGGTATAACGACTGTCCGCTCCGTATCCCCAAGACAGCCATCTTTGAATGCGCCACCGAGTTCTTCTACGAGCGTCCAGACGGAACCGACGGCACGCGATGGTTCTTTGCTAGCGGCGCCGTGCAGTGGGTTCACGTCCAGTGCCACGACCAATAGCCCCAAGGATCTCGAGCCCGTCTTGTCCACCGTGGACGAACGATACCGGCGTTCGAACGAGCCGTGGGTGGCTCTCTGATCTGAGCTAAGACTAGGTGTTCTGCGTGAAGGTCCAGGCGACTGTGCGTCGCCCTCCGGTGCAGGTCTCCTTCGCCTGATACTGAACGGGGCTTCGAGCGAGAACCTTCCGAGTGCAGCGCCATCCGCTGAGATGCCCGTGATGCCTGGCGACGGCAGCGCCGACGCCGCAGTTGGTCTGGTTGACCCAAAGCCAGGTCAGGTACGTGTAGCCGTAGCTGCGACTGTTGCTGACGTGACAGGTAGCAGCGCTCCGAGCCACCGGCGCTCGCGCTCCCGCACCCGATGCCGCCACTGCCATCACCAGGATCGCCAGCAACGCCATTAGCGCCCGATTCGACCAACGAAACATGAGATTCCTCTCTCTGTGGGTACTGAGCCAGCGATATGCTAGCGGTGTTGGGTAACGTTCACGATGCGCTCGGAGCTGCCGGTCCGCGGGCAGCGCACGCAACCCGATCGTTTCCTCAGCGGATGATCCGGTCGGTGAAGAGTCGGCGTGCGACCAGTATTGCGGCGATCCGGTCGCTGGCCGTCGAGAGGTGGATTCCGTCGCTTTCATGGATTGTGAACCCCTGCCCGTGGTAGACCATGTAGTCGCGGTAGCGGTTGCCTGGCGTGAAGAACGCGTTCGCGTCGATCAGGGCGACCCGTCCCGGGAACCTCCGAGCCGCCTCGGAGATCCCGCGGTTGACTCCGTCGAACACGTACTGGAAGTTGCCCGGCCGCGGGGTTGGTAGCAGGAACCAGTACACCCGTCCCGAGTTGCCGCGTAGCAGCGTGCTCATCATTTCGGCGGCCAGGTTCGCGTAACCGGCGCTCCACGCGGGACCGCAGCACGCGACCGGCTTGCCGCCAGTTCCTCGGACGGCAAACCCGTCGTTGGCGCCCATGAAGATCACGGTCACGTCCGGCTGACTACTCAGAGCCAACCGACGCGCTTCGGTCTGCCAGTTGAAGAAGAACGAGTTCGTCAGCCCAGTGCTGATGCGCGCGTCGCTGATCACCGACACCCGGTGAGAGCCGAGATCCTGCCCGAGCAGATCGTCGAGAATCTGCATCTCCGAGTCCCCGGCGGCCAACAGCCGAATCCGGTCGCCCGGATGTGACGCCCACACTGTTCGGCTGGTCTGCTGCCCGTAGTCGGTCTTGACGGTGACCCGCCAGCCGCCGGGACGCGGCGTGGGAATTCGCAGCAGATGCCGCGGCGAGCCGAAAGGCAGCGTCGACGCACTGCATGCCGGGCGAGCGCCGGGCGCCGCCAAGCACGTGATGATCGGCGCGCCACCGATCCCCCACCGGTCGCGTACCGCGACCCTCAGCGATCCGCCCACCTTTGCGCGCGCGCCGATGTTGAAAACGAGCCGTTTCGCGCAGGACGGGGTCTGAAGGGTGCTGCTCACGCTCGCCGCCGGCGCCGGCGCGAGTGTGGTGACGGTCAGCGTCCGTGTTCTCGGCGCGCACAGCCACGTGAGCGCCCGCGGCAGATTCAGGGTTCCGGACACGGGAAGCTGCGCGTCCCGGACCGGGATGTTCCGGCCGGAACGCTGCTCGCTGAGCGCGACGCTCACGCCGGGCGGGCCGCTGATCGAAACGCCGATGTAGCCGAGCTGCGAGGCGCTCGTGGCGATTGTCAGTCCCGGCACTTTGTCCGCCTTCACGATTCGCCACTCTCGCCGCCGAGCGGTGGCTCGCGCACGAGACCGTGTTCCTGGAGGGCAGGGCACGTACGCGTACGGAAGCGCTCGCGCCAGCAGCATGTTGAGCGCGCTGACGCCCGCGAGGGTCAGGTGAAGGCCGTCGGGCTGGAACCAGTTCCCGTGTCCCTGACTGTATTTCACCCAGTCAAGCAGCAGGATCCGGCCGGGATGTCCTCTGACTGCCTGCCGGTCGGTGGCGGCCTCCGAGCCAGACCCACCGCCGAGCTCACGCGGGGTCACGAGCACTAGCAGCCGGTTGCAGCACAACAAGCGCAGCGCGTCGTTGATATCGCCGCCGCTGACCGTGCCGTTCGCGCCAAGCGCTATCACGACCATGTGCGGAAGCGTGCCAGCCGCTCGCATCTGCCAGAGCATCGCGAGCGCTTCTGAGAACTCGCGACAACCGTGCGCGTTGGCGTCATACCCCTCCCGGGACAGGCCCGGAAGCGACAGCAGCATCGTCGAGTCGCCGATCGCCAAGGGCGGCGCCTGTCCGCCGGGATGGGATGCGGCACGGGCGCTTTCAACCCCGCCGCAGCTGGCACGACCGGCTGCCGGAAAGATCAGCAGGAGCGCTAGCGCGCCAAGCACAACTGACAGGTGCAGGCTGAGCTGGCGTTGAGCCGCCCTCATCGAAACCTCCTCGGGGACATCGGCGGGGGCTGGTTGCGCATCAGCGGGTGAAGTCCTGATCGACCGCGGCCAATACGAGCTTTGCGGCGAGCGCCGAGCCGGCGTTGTTGAGATGAATGCCGTCCGACTGGCGGACGATCTGCAGCTGGCCGCTAATGCTCATCGCGTCCCGGTACTGGTTGCCGGGCGTGAACACCGGCACGGTATCGATGATCCGGATCTGATCGCGCCACGGCTCCGCGGCTACGTCGATCGCGGCGTTGACGACCTGCGAGATCTTCGCGCGGGCGCTATCGCGTGGAGTAGGCAAAGTCAGCCAGTACACGCGGGCGGCGCCCGCCTGCCGGTAGGTGTTCATCATCAATCGGACCCGCTGCGCGTAGATCGCCGCCCACCCCGCGCCGCAGCAGTTGACCTGCTGGCTGCCCGGGCCGGGCATCGAATAGCCGTCGTTGGCGCCGATGAACACCACAACCGCGTTCGGGTGGTAGTGCCTGGCCTGGTAGGCGGCCAGCTTCCCCCAGTCCACCAGCACCGTGGTGGAGATCCCGGTGCCGACATGCGGATCCTGGATCACCCGGATCCCGTCGGGCACGAGCGACTGCGCGAGATCCTGATCAAGCGGCTCGGACATCGAGTCGCCGGTGACCAGCATCGTGTGAAGCGGCTGCCTAGGCGGCGGGCTCAAACCGAGCTGGCTGGGTGTGAACGCGTCCGGGGTGACCGGCGGAACGGCGCCGACAGCCGCGAGCGAAGAAGTGGCGGTGAACCCGCCTGGACCGTTCAGGTTGGCGTTCGGCGAAAGCCAGGCGGTCACGACGTGAGCCACGTGCTGCAAAGGAAGCTGATCGGCGATCCACGCGGCCGGCCGTCCAACCGCGAGCACGAACACGCGACCGACACCGGGATTCATCTCATCGCCGGCCTTGCGGATTGACGGCCCGCTGGACAGGATCAGAACCGCTGCGGCGATCAGCACGGCCCCGATCGCGTCACGCGCGCGGAACTTGCGCGTGCCGGCCCGGTCGAAGCGCTCCATCAAGTTGTCGTCGGGATGCTGCGGTGCTGGTGAGCTCATCAGAAACGGAAGTAGATGAACGGTGGGACGCCCTGGCTGGGGACCGTCGCGGCGACGAACAGTATGAGAACTCCCAGCGCCGTGCCGAGCAGGACCGGGCTGAGCTTCCCGATCCGATCCTGAACGTGCTCGACCGGGCTAGCGGGCAGCAGCTGCGGCACGATCGTGACCGCGATCGCCAACCCCACCGGCACGCTCCACAGCGTTGGCGACCCGGGCGACCCGAGGCGCGATAGGAAACTCCAGACTTCTCCTATCCCTTGCGCGCGGAATATGACCCAGCCCAGCACGACGAGATGGAAGGTGACTAGCCACCGCAGCCACCCCGGTGCCCTGATCTTCCCGTGAAGGACACGCTCGGCGATCAGTCCAACCCCTTGATACGCACCCCAGATCACGAACGTCCACGCGGCGCCATGCCACAGTCCGCCGAGCACCATCGTGATCATCAGGTTGCGGTAGGTGAACAGCCGCGAACCGCGGCTTCCGCCCAGCGGAATGTACAGGAAATCGCGCAGGAACCGCGACAGGGTCATGTGCCAGCGCCGCCAGAAATCCCTGAACCCGGTCGCGCGATAGGGACTGTTGAAGTTCTGCGGAAACACGAACCCCAGCAGCAGCGCCAGCCCGATCGCGATGTCGGTGTAACCGGAGAAGTCGCAATAGATCTGCGCGGCGTACGCGTACGCGGCGAGCAGCACGTCTGGCGCGTGATAAGCCTGCGGGACGCCGAACACCGGATCGACCACGGTCCGGCCGAGATAGTCGGCGATCACGACCTTCTTGACGAGCCCCATGGCGATCAGCAGAAGCCCGGAGCTGACAGCAACCCGCTCAGGATCCCGCGGGCGGGCGAGCTGCGGCAGGAACTCGCGGGCGCGGACGATCGGGCCGGCGACCAGATGCGGGAAGAAGCTCAGATAGACCGCCGTGTCGATCAGCCGCGCGGGCGTGATCAGTCCGCGTTTGACATCCACGGTGTAGGAGATCGCCTGAAAGGTGAAGAAGCTGATCCCGACCGGCAACGCGATCGTCAACAACGGCAACGGCATTCCCAACGACAGTCCTTGCAGCACCCGCGCGAGCGACTGCGCGAAGAACGAGTAGTACTTAAACACGCCGAGTGTGAACAGGTCCCCGGCGACCGCGACCGCGCACAGCCCTCCGCGCGCGCGCTCATCACGGATCGGATGAATCAGCTTTGCGGCGAAATGGTTCCACAGCGTGACCCCGGCCAGCAGCAGGCAGAACGTCGGGCTCGCCGCCGCGTAGAACACGTAGCTGGCGACGAGAATGAACGGCTTCCAAAGCGCCGGACGGGCCATCAGCGCCCAGGAGATCGCGAGGACGATCGGGAAGAAGATGGCGAACTGAACCGAAGGGAAAAGCATCGATGGTGACCTGACCGCGCCGCGCTCTGCGCAGCCGAAAACGCGGACAGTATCCGCTGCCAGCAGCGAACGTCTGCCGGACCATCAACGCTCACTGGGAAAGGCCACTTCCGCGTTGCGTCGGACGGGCCGATGAGCCCGTTTGGCCGGCGGTTAGATACTCTGTCGCGTTCGAGATTCGCCGCACGCGAAAGGGAACGAAGATGACGCTTGGGAAAGTCAGGGCCTTCTCGGGACGGGCGGGCGAGCGGCCAGATTGGAGGATCGCCACGGTTGGCGTGCTCGCGACGCTGATCATGCTGTGCCTTCCCGCCCTGGCGATGGGCGCGATCACCGTCGGGCAGCGTATCGACGGAGTCAAGCTCGGAGACACCGAGGCGCATGTCCGTGCCGTACTCGGCAAGCCGTCCTACTGCGAGCCGTGCGGTAAGCGCGATCTAGTCTGGGGATTTCAGAAGACGCTCGTCGGTCGCGTCGGATTCGACCCACACGGGCACGCGAACGGAATGTGGACCGCCTCCCCCACGCAGGCGACGAGCAAAGGTATTCACCCCTCAGGGCTGACCGGCAAACCGCGCGGGTCTTCGCTGACCCAGGCAAAGAAGGCCTACCCGCACGCCAAGTGCACCCTGGGTCCGAAAGGACCGGGCTCGACCCTGTGCGAGCTGCGCTCCCGCTACCACGGGCGAACCGTCCTCACCGACTTCCTGCTGCAGAAGGGCTACGGGGTGATCGAGATCGACGTCGACTACGCCTCCGCCGGCTAGCGCTGGCTGCGTCCAGAGACGCTGCCGCGCTACGGCGCGCGTGTGCCGTCGCGCATTGCGCCGCCGCGCTTTGCTCCGAAAGGGGGGCATGGTTGCGGAGCAAACGCCAGCGTGCTGGCGACCAGCCGAGCGTACGCGTCGATTCCGACCTGACCGCCGAGATGAATGCCGTCAGGAGCGAACCAGCCGTACTGCCCAGCGCTCAGACGATCCCAGTCCAGCAGGATGATTCGCCCGCGATCCTGGCGTGCGGCGGCGCGGATCACGCCCGGAACGTACGGGAGATCGCCGTGATGCGGGGTGACCATTGCGAGCACCCGGTTCGGTCCCAGGATGCTCAGCACCTGGTCGATGTCGCCTTGGGTCATGTACCCGTTCGTTCCCAGGGCGAGCACGACGAGATGCGGAAGCTGACCTGAGCGAGATTGCAACCATGCGATTCCCTGAGTCATCGTCCGGCACACCATTGCGTTGACATGAAAGCCGAGACCGGCGAGCTCGCCGGAGGCGTCGTCGAGCACCGAGTCGCCGAGCGCCAGCGGCGCCGGCTGCCCGTCGAACGTGCCTCCCCGCGGAGCGCGGTCGGTGGTCTGCCCGCATTGAGCAGACGCGCCTGAACAGAACACGCTCAGGCTGAGCGTGAACACCGCAGCCGCGACGCGCGGTCGACGTGTCAGCATGCCAGCCGTCCCATCGGCCCCGTACTCTTTCACAACGGACAAGCTTCCCGCCGCCAACACCTCTAGCGCAGCCCGGCCAGGCGGGACGCGAGCGCCGAGATCAACATAAGATGCGCCGATGCCGGCAGGTTTCAGGCGCGCTCTCATCTTCGCTGCGGCGCTCGCCGTGCTGCTGTGTGCTGTCGCGTTCGCCTCCGTGCAGATGCCGGTGTTTGCGATTCCGGGGTTCGCGGACCGCGGGTTGCAGGTCGCAACGGTCAGCCGGCTCTCCGACGGCGGAGCGCTTCTGGCCGGGTCGATGAGCGACCGCGCGCAGTCCCCGCGGTGGCGGCCTGTGCTCGTCCGCCTTCTGCTTGACGGCAGCATCGATCTCGCCTACGGCAACCTCGGCATCTCCCAGCCGCGTCTGGGACCGAGCACCAGAGCGATCTCGCTGGCCGCCAACCCCGGATCAGCCGACGCTTGGGTCGGCGTTATAGGCCCGCAGCAGCGCGGCGGGATCATCGCGCTGAATGGCACCGGATCTCGCCAGAAGCATTTCGGCCGCGGCGGCATCCTTCAGCTCGGCGCCGATAACGCTCCGGTCGCGCTCGCCTGGGCGCCCGGGCAGCTGCTGATCGCCTCCGGCAGCAAGCCGTGCGCCGGATGCCAGCTGACGGTCGTGAACCCGTCGACCGGCCAGGTGACCGTCAAGGGCACGATCGCTTTGGACGGACCGGCGGTGAGCAAGGCTTGCGCGCGCGGGGCGGTCACCAGCGCGGTGCTGGTAGGTGGACGTACGGTGCAGCTGGCGTTTCTCGGCGGCAAGGGCTGCGCGGCACAGATCGTGACGGTCACGATCTCCAGATCAGGCCGGCAGGCGTCGCTGAACACCACCGTCGCGACGCCGCTGACGCTCCCGTCCGCACCGACCGCAAGCCTGGACGCCGCGTTCGGTTCGAGCATATGCGCGGCCGCATCAAGCCAGGCCAAGACTGTGCTCGGCGCGCTTTCAGCTCGGGCTTTCTCGCCTCTCACCGCGCCGGGAGGCCGGCTGGCCGGGCTGGTCGCGCTCGGCGGTGGCGCCTGCGCCGGGCTGATCACCACCGCTTCCGGGTTCGGAGGGGTAGTCGTTCAAGCGTCCGGGACGCAGCGATCGGTTACGCGTGACACAGTCCCCGGCTCGGTCAGGCCGCTTTCGATGTTCCGCTGCCATGCTCATCTTCTGGTGATAGGCGCGCGCGCCCGACCCTCCGGCGTGCACGGCATGGTGGTCGTGATCCCGGTCCGGCGCGGACCGGGCGCCGGCGCGATGTCCGCGGACGTTGCACTCGCGAGCGGCCGCTGCGCCAGCTGACAAGACAAGCTCAAGCCCCTATGAGGTTATCCGCAGCTTCCGGCCTGTGGTCCGGCAGGCCGAGGGGAGCGTCTGCCGGTTCAGGCCTCGCCGTGTGGAACCTGTCAAGTCGATTGAGAATTGAGAACCTCCCCGATCGAATTTGGGGATATACCGTCGTCCGTTCCCGGCCCGACCGACCAATCGGATTGGGGCTCACGCTCCCAACACATCTCGATGAGCGTCCGTTTGAAGCTGTGTCCCTTCCGCATGCCTCGCGCACGCGACAGCCCCGTTCGTGGCTGCCGCGCAGTTCGCATCCGGCAAGCTTGGGCGATCGTGGGAGCCGGCCCGATGTCCGGCGTCCGGTCACTCGCGTGAGGCCAGGAGGACGCCGCGCTCGGCTTGACGCGGCCGGCGGGCTACCACAGAGCATGAACTCGGGCGCTGAGAACAGCGAGCAGTACGGCGCTCACGCTGATCTCCACGCGCCGGATCGAGTCCGACAGGCCAATGGGCGACACGGTAAGACGGCCCAGCCGCGGCTTCGGGGACGGATGCTGCTGCTGCTTGGTAGTCGTGGACAGAGAAGTAACAGTGGTGGTGCTCGGCGGAGGATGTTGCGTGGTGGTCGTGCTTCCGGTCGACGGCGTCGTCGACTGCGTGCTCTGCGAACCCGGGGTGCTTGACGCGTCTGCGTACGGAAGCGTGGTTTCGATCAGCTGGGCGAACGCGTTGATTCCGGCGCTGCCGCCGAGATGGACGCCATCAGGCGCGAACCAGTCCGGGTGAGCGGCGCTGTAGCGGTCCCAGTCAAGCACGCCGACATGGCCGGCGTATTCGACCTCCGCGTCGCGAATCACGGTGTCCGCTTCCGGGGCGACACCGTTGTGCGGAGTCACCAGCGCCAGGATCCGTGACGGGCCGAGGATCGCGAGCAGCTGCTCGATGTCGGCACGGGTCACCGGACCGTTGGTGCCAAGTTCGACCACAACCAGATGCGGAAGCGTTCCGGCCTTGGCTTCAAGCAGCGCGATTCCCTGTGACATCTGCCGGCAGACCATCGCGTTGACCGCGAACCCGTCAGCGGCCAGCACCTTGGCGGCGTCGTAGAGAACCGAGTCGCCGATCACGAGCGGCGGCGGACCAGCGACAGGCGAACCGGTCGGGTTCACCGTGATGGTCCGCCCGCATTGCGCAAACGCCGCCGGGGCGTAACCACCGCCTAGCGCCAGCAGCGCGATGAGCGCTACGGTCAGCTTCAGTCGGTGTGCGGGCGACCGGCAAAGAAACGGGCCAACGATCCAGCCGAACCTGTTCCGGGCTGGATCGGAAGCGGGCCATGTCCCCCGCGCTCTGCACGAACCTAGCGCCCGGCGGGTTTCGTCGTCGAGATCGCTCACCTGTCGGCTCCGGCCGTGGACAGCACCACCACCTCAATGACTCTCTGACGCCGAGGCGGCCGTCACTCTCTGTGTTGCGAAGCGTACCGTGGTGGGCTGGTGCCCACCACGGTACCTGCAAATGGCGTGCGCGTCGACTGGCGGCCTGAGCTGCGCGCCGCGCCCAAGCCGACCGGAACCCGGGAGTCGGTTTGCCTGCTTCTCGCGCGCAGCTTCCTTGGTTGCGCCGTTGAACGTTCCACCCGTCCAGCGCGCAACTTCTGTCGTTTCAGTCGTACCCGCTTACGGCGTCCCGTCCGACGCTCTGAGCCGCGTCGTCGTTTACCACGGCGCGTCGGGCCCCGGGCGCGACCAAGAGCGCCGTGCTCGCGGCGCTCGCCGACGCCACCGCGATGACCGCTGGTGAGATCGCCACCGCGACCGAGCGGGGACGCGCCACGGTCAAGACCACCCTCTCCCCCCTGGGGATAGTCAGCCAGCGTCACCCAATCGGTCTTGGGGATCAGGTCGATCAGCGCCCGGATTGACTTGCGCTGCTTGACGCCGATCGAGAACTCGACGCCGGCGCCCGTGGAGAGATCCTGTTGCGCGCCGACTCCGGGTTTCACAACGCCAAGCTCCGCGCACGACTCGCCGGCAAGGGCGTGTTGTACTCGATCACCGTCAAGCTGACCGCCCCATCGCTGGCGGCGATCAGCCTGATCGCCGACGATGCCTGGACGGTCCTGGCTGACTACCCGAAGACCGGGGAGGCGCAGATCGAGACCACGTTCCGGGGGGAGCGGCTGATCGTGCGCTGCACGCGTCTGACCGGCGCTCAAGCGCAGCTGTTCCCGACCTGGCGTCACCACGCGGCGCTGACCAACCGCACCGAACCACTCCCGATCGTGGAGGCTGAGCATCGAGATCACGCCAACGTCGAGCTCGAGATCCGCGACCTCGTTGACCAGGCGCTCGCGCACGCCCCGTCCGGGCAGTTCAACGCGAACGCTGCGTGGACGGTGGTCGCGGCGATCGCGCACAACCTGCACCGCTGGACCGAACTGATCGGCCTGCCCAACACCACCCCCCGCCGCGCCCGCACCAACCGCCGAGAGCTGCTCGCGATGCCAGGCCGCCTCACGTGCCACAGCCGACAGTGGACACTGCGCCTCCCCGTCCGCTGGCCATGGCAAACAGACTGGCAAGCCGCGCTCACACGCATCCGAGCGCTCCCCGCCGTGACCTGACCGCCCGGGCAACCTCGCCCCGGCCGCCACCATAGCCTCTCGACACGACCGCGGCGACGGAAGCTGCGCTGCTTTCGGCCCATCAGGTGAAGTTTCAGGCGAGTGGTCCGCCGGTCGCCCATGCGCCTGACCGACCGGACCCGCGGCCACTACTTGAGAATCTAAGACGTGAGCAGGGCGTCGGAGATCTGGAGGCCGAACTAGCACCTTTCGGGGCCCCGCCGGTCGCTCCAGCCCCAGAGCACGCAGACGAGCGAGCGTTGTATCGAGAGCTCATCAACGCGGGCAACCAGACCGTCCCGTGGTGGCACCTAGTCCACCGCAGACGCGTCCGTCAAAATGCGCGCGACGAAGCCGGTCGCCAGGCTGCGGCCGAGACCGTAGCCCGCGGGGCCGACCGGGACGGGGTTCAGCAACGACTGGATCGTCAGGCCGCACTGCTCGCTGAGGTCCAAGGAGCTATTGATGCTGCCGCCCAAGAGTGGGTTGACGGCGAGATCGAGCGACTCGAACGGATACGCGGTTCAGAGCAGGAGCGTTTGGACGTCGCCTGGGCGCACCTTTGCGCGAACGAACCCGACGCGGTTGCGTCAGCCTTGCGCGCTGCCTACGACGAGATCGACGACATTGACGTCGTAGGAGCGGCTGACGACGGAGCGGTCGAGGCGGTGGACGTTCCGAGGATGGAGGATCTGATCGCCGAGCAAGAGCCAGCACTCACCCCCACTGGGCGTCCGACCGTCCAACCCCGTGGCAACACAAGAAGAAATGAGCTCTACCTACTTGCCCCGGATAAATGGGCCGGTCAGGCGGCGATGTGGAGGCCGCTGGGGGTGCGGTTGACGCCGATCGAGACGGCGACGGCTTCGAGGAGGCTGGCGGCGATGAATCGGGGTGGAAGGGGTGTGGAGGTCAAGCAGCGCGTAGGCGGCTTGCCGGTGGTTGATGCGGCGCTGGTCGCGGAGTTGGGTGGGTTGGAAGTCGAGGAAGTGCCCGCCCCAGGCCGTGCAGCGCGTGTAGGTGACAGGCATCTCAGGCCAGCGGGTCGCGTTCGCGCTCGTCGGTGGCTTCGACGTCGGCGATGACGCGCTCGCCCCAGGCGGTCGATACACCGACTCTCCCTGGTTATCCGATCGTCCCTGATCAAAGGGATCGGTAGGCAGCGAGCGCGCTTCGTGTGAGCGAAGGCCAGCGCCGCCGAGAGTCTCGATCAATGCGAGATCGCGCCCGGCAGCGATCGGTGAGCAGCGCGCCCGTGGCGATCCGGCAAGCCGGGCCCGGGCGACGGTCAAGACCTGCTCCCAGGCCTGGCGGTCAAGTCCCTGGCGGGCAGGCGCAGTGTCATGGACGGTCGGGATCTCGACCATCAAGATCACGGTCGCGTCGATCAGCCCGACCTGGTGCAGGTGGCGCGCGAGCTTTCGCAACGCCGCGCGCTCCTTCTTGACCGTCGACATCGAGCAGCGTCGCTCAAGCCCGTCTAGGTAGTCGACCAGCGCTTCGGGCGTAAACGCGTCAACTGACGCGGGCGCCGCATCCTCGTGCTCTGAGAGCCAGCCGGCGAACCGCTCGTAGATGCCACGGTAGGTTCGCTGCGTCGCGGGGCTCTTTCGCATCATTACACCAGCCGCCCGCTGAGCGGCTAGAGAAAGCTCAACGCTCCTGACCGCGGGCAACGTCAAGCTGGTCGCGCTGACGCCGACGCCGTCGCTGCCGCCGGCGGTCACAACGCCCGCGCTGATCGACCGGTCGTGTCGAGCTCGAGCTGAAGCGGCGAGGCCTCGGCCGGCTCCTCGCTAGCGCGCGGACGGCCGCGGCGTGACCAATGCACCGCCACCTCACGCGCGCGACAGCTGTAGTAGCTGACACCGCGATCAAACGGTTTGATCGCCAACCCGCCCGCCGCCGGACCGGTCACAAACGCCAAAAACCGTCGACCGGAACGATGCGCCACCTCGACGATGTCACCCGCCTCGATGCCCTCAAGACGCATCGGCGCCACCCCGATCCTGGGCATCTTCGGCCGCTCGCCGGCGGCCAACAGCGCCTGCTCAAGCCGCCGCGAAACCGCCCGGCAGTCCTCGATCGCCCACACGCGATCCTCATCGAGGCCGCGCGCCCATCGAACCGCAGCCAGATGCCCCGCATCGTCAGCCTTGATCTCGCGGTGACCGCGGACCCGGCCGGTACCATCATCCACCGCCGCCAGCGCGTGCGAGCCCTTGTGCGTGTCCGCCCCGATCACGATCATATGACCGTCCCTTCGTTTGGTTGACGCCGAATGAAGCGGATCTCCGGCGGACAACTGTCACGCAAGGCGAAAGCCACGCTTCTATCAAGTCACGCCGGCGGTCCTTCGGACGGCGGCGGGCGACACAAGCTTTGCCGGTCAGGCCAAGCAGTCGACACAGGCGTCGAGAGTCAGCCCGCCGCCAGCCCGAAGGACCTACCGGTCGGGTCGGACGTCACCGCCCAGCCAGACAACAACTCTGACAGTGACAGGCGTCAGGAGCTCGCGAGCCTGCCGCGCGACGTTTGCCCTCAGAGGGCCACTGTTATGCGCGCTCCGGTGTCACGCTCGCGCCCACCTTCTTCGGCGTTGAGGCCTGCCAGTCGCGGACCATCCGCACGTAGGACGCTTCGGCCTGCATGGCGAGTGCTCGTTCGGCTTCGCGCATCGCCTGGTTGGTCGACCAGATCCCGGCGGCTTTGGTGTCGTAGCGCTTCGCGCCGGCGGTCAGCTCGAGCCGCCGGAGCTTCTTGGCGGTCAGTGACGGCTGCTGGTGGGCGTACTGCTCCTCGCGAGTGAGCAGGCACCAGAACAGCACCGTGAGCTTGCGGGCGGCGGCCACGGTCGCGATCCCGTGCCCGCGCCGGGCACGGATCCGCTCGTAGAACGCGTGCAGCGGGCCGGGCTGGCGCACGGCGCTGAACGCTGCCTCGACCAGCGCCCACCGTGCTTGCGGCGAGCCCTGCTTGGAGATCCGCCCGCCACGCGCGGGCGAGCTGCCCGACTGGCGGACCTTCGGATCCAGGCCGAGGTAGCCAACCAGCTGCCGGGAGGTCTTGAACCGGCGGATGTCGCCGATCGCGGCGAGGAACGTCGCGGCGCAGATCACGTTCACGCCCGGCACGCTCATCAGACGACGCGCGTCCGAGCACGACAGCGCGTAGCGGGCGATCAATCTCTCGACCTCCGCGATCTCCGCGTCGAGGAACTCGACCTGGCGCATGCATCCCTCGACCGTCTCGCACTCCTCGACCGGCAACTCGAGCTGGCGCAGCCACGCTCGTCCTTTAACACCGAACAGATCCGAGAACGGCGGGCGGCCGATCAGCTGGCGCATCAACATCGCGTGGATCTCGTTCTTCGCCCGCGTCCGTGCGCGCATCAGCTGCTCGCGACGCGACAGGCGCTGGCGCAACACGCGGGTGAGCTCATCCGGCATCCACACCGCGTCAAGCTCCCCTGACCACAACAGTCTCGCCAACGTCCTGGCGTCCAAGCGGTCGGTCTTCGCGCGCGCCTGCGTGATCCCCGTATCACCAGGCGAGACGACGATCACCTTCGCGACATACGGCTCGAGGATCCTGACGATCTCCCACGCACTACCGGTCACCTCCAACACAACCCGGTCAGTCGCCAGCAGACTCTCCGCGAGAACCTTCAGCGCCTCCGGCGTCGACGCGACCCGACCCGCGGAGCGGACCTTCCCGTCCTCGCAGATCGCGATCTCGCAGAAATCGAGGTGCACGTCCAACCCAATCGCCCTACCGACAGCACTCAGAACCGCAGCAGCCACATCTCCCTCCTCAAGTTCAGCCAACAATGGAACCGGAGAACCGTGGGCACAACGACAACGACGGATACGCGCTCGCAGCGCAATCGGGCAAGTCGCAGGGGCGGCCACCGAAAAGCACGGGCTCGAAGCCCATCGTCCAAAACGGGGGCTCCGGGGGTGATCGTAGGTGACTCGGGGGCTCTGACCGGCTCGAGTTTCGGGGCCTGAGCAGGCTTTCGTCGCTGCTTGCGGGGGGTTGGGGGACGCGCACAGGTTCAGACCGTAGGTTCGCGGTTTCTGAGTCCTGCGAACTGGAGGTCCGTCCCTATGCGCGTCACGAGCGCATTCTCTCGTCTGCTTGCCCTGCCCGGAGTGTGGGTTCGCTCGGTCCGTTTCGAGCCCGATCGGGTGGTGGTCACGGTCGCGTTGCGAGCTCGCCTGCTTCGTTGCCCGAAGTGCTCGTACTCCACGCGTCATCGCGAGAATAAGCAGCATCACGACTCGGTCTGGCGCCACTTGGATCTCGGGGTCTGGCGGCTTGAGGTCCACGCCCGGCTGCGGCGGCTTGTGTGCCCCGAGCACGGCGCGCTGGTGGAGGGGGTGCCGTTCGCCCGCGACGGCGCCAGGTTCACGCGCGACTTCGACAACCTCGCGGCGTGGCTGGCGACCAAGACCGACAAGACCGCGACCTGCCGGCTGACCCGGATCGACTGGCACACGGTCGGGCGGATCATCAAGCGCGTCGCCGACGAGTACCTGGGCGAGATGGACCGGCTCAGCGATCTGTTTGAGATCTCGATCGACGAGGTCGCCTGGCGCAAGGGACACCGGTACTTGACGCTGGTCGGTGATCACCGCCGCCGCTGCGTGGTGTGGGGTTGTGAGGGCAAGGGCCAGGCCGCCGCTGATGAGTTCTTCGCCGAGCTCGACCCGCCGCCCGAGGATCCGCCCGCGCACGCCGGGCAGCCGTCGTGGGAGCCGGCGCCGGCGATCATGGTCCCGTTCGGCCCGTGCCCGACCGTGCCGGCCGGGGACGGCATCCCGGCCGCGTGGATCGAGCCCGGCAGCGACATCGACCCCGTGATCTTCGCGCGCGCGAACAAGCTCCGCGCGGTCTCGATGGACATGACCGGCGGCTACGCCAAGAGCGTCCTGAAGCACGCGCCGCAGGCGACGATCGTGATCGACAACTACCACGTCGTCGCGCTCGCCTCCAAGGCGCTGGACGAGGTCCGCCGCGAGCACTGGAACGAGCTGCGCACAGCCGGCCAGACCGACACCGCCAAGCAGTTCAAGGCAGACCGCTGGGCGCTGCTGAAGAACCCCGACCAGCTCACCGACCGTCAAGCCAGCACCCTCGCCGCGATCCGCGCCGGCGGCGGGAAGGTCGCACGCGCCTGGGCGATGAAGGAGATGGTCAGAGCGATCTTCGCCCCCGGCCTCACCGTCGAGGCCATCGACCAGCTGCTCGACCGGCTGCTGGCCCGCCTCTCGCGCTGCCGACTCCAACCGTTCATCCGGCTGGGCAAAACGATCCGCAAGCACCGCGAGGGCATCCTCGCGGCCCGTCGCCTGAACTTGAGCAACGCTCGGGCGGAAGCGATGAACAACAAGGTGAAGCTGATCGTTCATCGCGCCTACGGGTTCCACTCCGCCCAGGCCGCGCTTGCACTTGTTCACCTCACCTGCGGACCAGTCACACTCACACTCCCACACGACCAAGCGTTCGCCTGATTTCACCTACGATCATGCCCGGAGAGCCCCAAAACGGCCTGCCCAGCTACGTTCTCCCAGAAAGCCCCTATCCCGATCACCGGACCGTAAGCCCGGTCCCGGACGGAGCGTTCACAAAATCATTTTCATGCCCCGAAATGGGGCACCGCGCCGGATGTCGACGCTGACGTGGTCGCGACGATCGGGTCGTGGCAGAGCACTTCGCCCTGCGCTAGCGATCGGCACGATCGAGGTGTCGCCGAAGTAATCGCCGGGAGCCGTCCGGAGCAGAGGCGAAAGCGATCGTGGAGCGCTTGTCGGGCATCAATTAGCTCTACCTCGTCTACCCGGAGGCGCTCCGACGACCCCCCGTCTCGCGGCCGATCCCAGGAGGCGCCCGAGCATCATCGTGTTACGACCGAGGGTTGCCCACGTTGTTCTCTCCGAGGACCCCCGCGGTGGCCCTGCCTGCCCCGTCGTCAACGCTGGACGCGGTGTCGTCGTCGATATAGGGTCGCCACCATGCGCCGAACGCTGATCCTCCTCCTACTCGTGACCTCCATTGCCGTCTTGCTCGTCGCGACCGCCGCGGCAGCAATCGAACCGATCGTCAGTCCCAAGGCCGACCCTTACTACCGTTTCGGCGGCCTGAAGGGGACCAAGGGCTTCGGTCGGGTCAAGCCGCGCGAGATCTACTACGGCGGCGACCCGACCGGATTAGTCTGCCGCATCCACTAGCACAGCTGGGGCGGGCGGGTTGCTCGTGGCACCGGCGTCGGCTGGTACGTCAGCGGAAACCAGTCAGTCGCCCAGGGGCACGCAGCGATCGCTACCGTCATCGCGTCCAAGCTCGGGACGTGGAAGGGCCGGCTGGCGTACAACCGGCTGACGTGGTCGTTCCCCAACCACGGACGCGACCGACACCCTTCCTGTTCGTAGCGCACAGGGTGCTCGGGCCACTGCGGCGCAGGCGGTGAGTTCTGACGATCGCCAGGTCGCCATTGCATTCGCTCGGCGCGAGCCGGCCAGAGATGGAAGCGGTCGTTGACTCTGCGCGCGCAACCGACGCCGCTCAGGTGAGAGCGGCCGCGATCGCAGCCGTGCAAGCGGGGCGACGTTCCGAACTGGGCTTGTTTCACGGGCTCTGGCGCGGTACGTTCTTGGGATGGTGAGGGCGTGATTTGGTCGAGGGGAGTTGTCGCGCGAAGCGTCGGACTGAGGACGCTCGCGTTAGGTATCGCCGTGGGGGTCGTGGCGCCGTCAATGACGGCACCGGCAGGCGCCGCTGTTTGTAGCCAGCTCTTTCAAGGCAGTGCTCACGCTGTGTTCAACCACCTCCTGCACGCCCACCTACGCCCTGCCCCGCTTTGGCCCACCTACCTCCCACCGAGTGGTAGGCACGCACATTGGTCTGTCTACGGTATTCGGGGAGCTCCGCTCTATCCGGGTACATCCCCGGATCCCCTGGCAAGCGGACCCACCGCGTACAGCGTGGATTACGGGGTCAACCCATCTTTTTGTACAGGCGGAGCCTATCGGGGCGCCGGTTTCTCACGGACAAGCACGCGGTCGTTCCGTAGAGCTGTCCAAGACTCGCGCGTCAACAGCGCTCCCCGTCATGTTCGGCTCGGAGGACGCAACGTAATCGAATTCCGGCCGGGCAGCTCTGAGACCTTCTGGGGCTTCCTCGGGCAGGGTGGCGCCTACCTCTTTTACAGCAAGGACTTTGGCGGACCGCCAAGTAGCGTCATCGGAAAAATGATCGCATCGCTCCGACCGATTACTCGGCTAAGACCTCCGGCGTAGGGAGGATCCCCGCGGATCGTCCCACACCCTATGCCGTGGCCTGTCTCGCGGCGTCCGCGATCGCGGACGCCGGGCTACTGCTTTCGTTCCCCTCACGGGGTGAGCCGACGGTTGCCTTGGCGACGAACCGTGCCTCACCCGCCGAGGGTGTTGTGTGCAGGACGACTGCGTTCCGGGATGCAGGCGGGGTGGGATCATCTCTGCGTGAAGCAACTGCCGTATTGGTTCGGCGAGCGGAGCGTGAGAGGGATGCTGACCAGGATGGTCGGTGCTTGGCTGCTCGTCGGGTTACCGGTCATCGCAGCCAGGATCTGGTGGTCCGCTCCAGCGGCGATCGGTGTGTTCGTCGTCACGCTTACCGCATACGTCACGTTCGCCAGTCGCTACGTGCGCCGTCACGGCCCCCAAGCGTGACGCGAGACCTCAGGCGGGGTCCCAGTCCACGCCCGACTGCTCGGAACCGCTGTATCTCGCTGGCGAGCGCTTTCGCCCCTAGGGCCACCGGAGCCACACGAGCGCATCGGCGACGCGGCGATCGCGCGGATCGAGCCCGATCGGCGGCGCGGCGCACGATCGGATTCGCCCAGTTGCGAGAGCCGACGGCAGACGCCGTAAGCGCCTGAGTCCGTAGGCAGGAAAGAAAGGCAACAACATCAGTTGACTTTAATCGGCCTACCTTAGGATGTCGTCGTACGGGCGAACACAGAGCGAGGGGCGGGGGCTGGCCGAATATCCACCGCTAAAGAAGCTCGCCGCTTATTGCCGCACGAGCACGCAGAATGGGGCTGGTGGGGACTCGCTTCAAGCTCAGGAAGACGCTTGCCGCGAGTGGGCCAGCGCTAATGGGCACGACCTCATGCTCGTGTTTCGCGACGCCTCGCTCTCGGGCGCGCTGGGTGTCGAGGACCGCCCTGGGCTCGCTGCTTCGCTTGTGGCTCTTGATGACGGCATCGTTGAAGGACTCGTGGTCCACCGTCCTGACCGGCTGGCACGAGAGCTTCATGTGCAAGAAGTCGCGCTTGCGCACGTCTGGGCTGCCGGGGATCACGTCCGTGTGTTCGAGGCAGCCGAAGGTGCAGAGATCGTTCGGGACGACCCCAATGACCCGCAACGCCGCTTCCTCCGGCAAGTCATGGGCGCAGCCGCAGAGCTTGAGCGCGGACTCATCAAGGCGCGGCTTCAAGGCGGCCGGCGTCGGAAAGCAGGTCAGGGCGGCTACATCGGAGGCAAGCGACTTCACCGACGCTTCGGCTATGAGCTAGTCCGGGGCGAATACGTCCCAGTGCCCCAGGAGCAGGTGATCATCGACGACATTCTCACCCGCCGCGACGAGGGCGCTACTTGGGACGGGATCGCCGATACGCTCAACCAGCGCGGAGTCAAGCCCCCAAGCGGCGCAGTCTGGTACGCCATGACGGTCCGCAGAATCGCCCTGCGAGAGCGATGAGCGCCCCGCTGTGACGGGCTTGGCGCGCTAGCGCAAATCAGACGAGATGGGGACACCTCAAACGCCCGTATACGAGGCTGCCGAGGAAATGATGCACCTCATGCTCGCCCAAGCCACCGGCGGAATTGCATCGGCTTCGGACTACAAGCGAGTCCGGACAGTCTTACTCGCCGACGAGTCCACCTCCTCACCCACGTCGGTGACGTCGCTGCTGAGTCTCAAGTGGAGTCTGTGGAGCTGAC
>OCZT010000755.1_pt1 | contig 32806 bp, 24 predicted proteins | sample 1539031 | NCBI WGS metagenome assembly OCZT01 (sample SAMEA3539308, study PRJEB22396) | soil metagenome | biome: tundra; feature: field; material: soil | place: USA | collected 2010-05 | depth 0.15 m | reverse complement strand
TCAATATTGAAATTAGAACCGGTCAGCAAGACATTTAATTTCTCAGATCTGTATTTACTTTCATGAAATGTCTCAGGAGAGAATAATGGGTATATTCTGTTCTTTCCCCTGTTTTCATGCCAAATCCTGTAAGGGAGTACAAGGGAAACGTTTTCAGGGACATTTTCAGGACAATTCTTAACAATAATCAGATCGACTGAACCGTCGGTTTTTTTAATCTCACCGGTTTTTGCATCAGCGCTATAACCGGTATTCTTATAAAAGGCTGCATTTATTTCAGGAAAAGAAGTCATATTTGAGACTACCAACGGACCATTTATTCGCTTAAGAATTTCTGGTTTGGCTGATGGGGCTTTAAATCTTAGCGGCTTATCCGGGGCAGCATGAGATACTCCTCTGGGATAGTAACCGGCAAGTTTTTTTGCAACAGGAATCTCTTTTTCAGGATCTTCTGATAAAGAGACCCTTATTGTATCGCCTATCCCTTCCGCCAGGAGAGCTCCGATTCCGGCAGCCGATCTTATCCTTCCATCTTCGCCCTCACCTGCTTCTGTAACACCAAGATGCAGAGGGTAATAAAAATTTTCATTCTGCATCAAATATACAAGCATCCGGGTAGCTTCGATCATTACAGCAGTGTCGGATGATTTCATTGAAAGAACAAGATCGCTGAAATTCTCTGCGCTGAAGATCCTGATAAACTCCAAAGCAGAAAAAACCATGCCTTTTGAAGTATTACCGAAACGGGTTATAATACGGTCGGAGAGTGAACCATGATTAATTCCGATACGGATCGCTGTTTTATTTTCCCGGCATATGTTTATCAGAGGGAGCAACTTTGTGTGAATCCTCTCAAGTTCCTCGTTGTATTCCTTATCAGTGAACTCCAATTTCTCAAAAGATGCTCTTTTGTCTGCATAGTTACCGGGATTGATCCTGACCTTTTCAACAAGCCGTGCAGCGGTCTCGGCAGCAACAGGATTAAAGTGAATATCGGCAATCAGAGGAGTGTTAAAACCGGCTTTTCGCAGTTCTTTCTTTATTACGGCCAGGTTTTCTGCCTCTCTGATACCCTGTGCGGTCAGTCTCACATAATCAGCTCCGGCCTCAATAATCCGTATGCATTGGGCAACCGATTTCTTTGTGTCGAGGGTATCTGTGTTGGTCATCGACTGGAGACGGATAGGGTTGGAGCCACCGAGAGGGATGGAGCCGATATGGACCACTGAGGAAATATATGAAGACCCCCTGCGGTCCTCCTGGGAGGGGGACAAAATCCGTTTTTCTAGTTTGTCCTTCATGATTGCGACCCCCTGTGGTCCCCCTGAGAGGGGGATAAAATCCGTTTTTCTAGTTTGTCCTTCATGATCGCGACCCCCTGTGATCCCCCTGGAAGGGGGACAAAATCTCGTTAATATATAGGATTAACTTATTAATTGTTGAATCAAGTTCGGTTTCAATTTCCAAATTAGTCAAATGAATAATATTATATCCGTTGATTTTAAGAATCTTGTCCCTTTTCAAATCGTAATTTGTTTTTTCGGGAAGGGAATGGATTTCTCCATCAACTTCAATAATCAACTTAAGTTCATTGCAATAAAAATCCGCGATATAATCAAAAATTGGTTGTTGTCTTCTGAACTTATGCCCATTAATTTTTTTTTCTCTGATTCTCGACCAAAGAATTTTTTCTGCCCTCGTCATATTATTCCTCAGTGCCCTGGCTTTCTTTACCAGCTCCTTATCCCTAAAATTACCCATAGACGATAACTTAATTAAACATCGTGAATTTATCCCCCCTCTGGGGGGATCATAGGGGGGGCTAAATCCCCTCCGCAATTTATATCAAGTAATTTGTAAAAACTTCAATATCTGTATTTTTTATCCCCCCTCTGGGGGGATCATAGGGAGGCCTAAATCCCCTCCGCAATTTATATCAAATAATTTGTAAAAACTTCAATATCTGTATTTTTTATCCCCCTCTGGGGGGATCATAGGGGGGGCTAAATCCCCTCCGCAATTTATATCAAGTAATTTGTAAAAACTTCAATATCTGTATTTTTTATCCCCCCTCTGGGGGGATTAGAGGGGGACATCTCCCATCATCACTCTCTTTCCCAATCAACCCCATCCTTGAGATCCTTTAAAACAACCCCTGCATTTTTCAGCTCATTTCGTATTTTGTCGGATGTAGAGAAATCTTTTTTATTTTTTGCTTCCTGTCTTAAGCCGATAATTATCTTCATCAAATCGCCTGTAAGTTTTTCATCTTCAATCCCAGCCGACTCATCTTTTAACCCAAGTATCTCAAAAACAAATGTGTTGAATAGTTCCTTTAGTGATTCAAGTCCCGAAGCATCTGTTTTTTCACTTCCGTCAATAATTGAATTGACAATTCTTACTCCTTCAAAAAGATGGGACAATAATACTGGACTATTCAGATCATCATCGAGTGCTTCATAGCATTTTTCCTTCAGTTTGCTGATATCAACCGTTGAATGATCTGAAGGTTTGAGTTTGCTAAGCGACTCTATTGCTTTCATCAGTTTCTGAAATCCTTTTTCTGCAGCCTGAAGTGCTTCATTTGAGAAATCGATGGTACTCCGGTAATGAGCCTGCAAAATGAAAAACCGTATTGTCATAGGCGAATATGCTTTATCCAACGCAGGATGATCACCGCTGAAAAGCTGATCGAGGGTAATAAAATTGCCAAGTGAACGGGCCATCTTTTGCCCGTTGATAGTAATCATATTATTGTGCATCCAGTAATGAACTGATTCTTTACCAAGGGCTGCCGTGGACTGGGCTATCTCACATTCATGATGCGGGAACATAAGATCCATTCCCCCTCCATGAATATCAAACTCTTCACCAAGATACTTTATACTCATTGCAGAACATTCCAGGTGCCATCCCGGGAAACCCTCGCTCCAATCAGAGGGCCATTTCATTAGATGTTCAGGAGATGCTTTTTTCCACAAAGCAAAATCAAAAGAGTTCTTTTTTTCATCCTGACTCTTTAGACTGCGAGTATTATTCTGAAGCTTATCAAGACTACGGCCCGAAAGTTTACCATAATTATATTTTCTGTTGTATTTAAGGACATCAAAATATACCGAGCCATTTTTCTCGTAAGCGTAACCTTTCTTAATAAGTTTCTCAATAAATTCCTGTTGTTCTATAATATGGCCAGTAGCTCTTGGTTCTATAGAAGGTTCCTTAGTATTAAGCTGAAGCATGTTTCGGTGAAAGGTATTCATGTACTTCTGAACTACCTCCATAGGTACAATTTTTTCTTGCTTTGCTTTTTTTGTTATTTTATCTTCACCTTCCTCATTAGTTTCATCTTCAAGATGACCTACATCGGTAATATTCCTAACATACCTGACTTTATATTCCAAATGTAAAAGATATCTGTAAAGGAGATCAAATGTTATTGCTGGTCTGGCATGTCCAAGGTGGGTTTCACTATAAACTGTTGGACCACAGACATACATTCCAACAAAGCCTTCACTAAGAGGTCTAAATATACTTTTCCTTCTAGTTAGACTATTGTATAATTTTAGTTTGTTTTGCATTAGGTATTATTTTAATATGACAAAAGTAAGGGAAATTTTCTTGTTCCCAATTTCATTTATTTCACGGGTTTTTGTCCCCTAATGGGGGGCTAATACTCTATATTTAAGAGAATTATACTAAAACAACTAGATTTTTTTCCCAGTGGGGGAAGCAAAATCTCGAAAAAAGTTGATTTTTTTCCCCCTCTGGGGGAAATAAAAAGGGGGCGCATTAAAGAGCAGGAACTCTTTAAGTTAGTTCTATTTCGGGATTAATCCCCCTCTGCCGCTTCGCGGCATCTCCCCTGAGGGGGAGAAAAAACTCGAGTAAAACAGAGTATTACCACCCTTTAGGCGGGATTGGGGGCAAAAATGCAGAGATGGAAGGCAAAAATATGGATATGCATAAATTTAAATTTTGTGTTTTAGATAATCCTTTTTACCTTTGACCCCACAAATCAGATATTCCTTCCTTTAAAGGGTGTTTGGTTTTTATTAAGAAGGGTGAAGAGATTAGGCTCTGCGAAACCCTGGCAACCAATCCTGAAGTTTAGGAGAACGGTGCCAAAACCTAATCCCGGAAAGCCGGGAGATGATAAAAATTTAACACAAAAACCATGAATTCGATTCATTTGACACACAACAACTTTATCATGCCGCTCATGCCTATGTGCATGTGCCGGTAAAAGGTTTGATTTACAATCAGTCATTTTCTCAGTTAACAAACAGAAATCCTGGAGAGACAGCTGTATCTGTCTGTCAGGTATTTGTAAAAATTAAAATTAAACAAAATGAAAAACAGAAAAATAAAATTTGAAACACTGCAGGTTCATGCAGGTCATCAACCCGATAAAGAAACCCTGTCAAGAGCTGTGCCTATTTACCAGACGTCTTCTTATGTCTTTAAAAATGCAAAACATGCTGCAGATCTTTTTGATCTGGCTGAATGGGGAAATATATATACGCGAATAAATAACCCTACCACAGATGTATTCGAAAAAAGAGTTGCGGCCCTTGAAGGAGGAGTAGCTTCTCTGGCAGTTTCATCGGGACATGCAGCGCAATTCATTGCACTTACGACTATATTGAAACACGGAGAAAACTTTGTAACATCACCGTTTCTATATGGCGGCAGTCACAATCAGTTCAAAGTCACATTTGCCAACTTCGGAATTGAGGCAAGATTTGCTAAAGATCTGAATATAGCTTCATTCGAAAAACTCATTGATGATAAAACAAAAGCCATCTATGTTGAGACAATAGGCAATCCCGGCTTCGAGATCCCTGATTTCAATGCTTTTTCAAAGCTTGCGGTTAAACACAGACTACCGCTTGTTGTTGACAATACATTTGGCGCTTGCGGTTACCTGTGCCGTCCGATTGAATATGGCGCCAATATTGTTGTGGAATCGGCAACAAAATGGATAGGCGGACATGGAACAAGCATTGGGGGAGTAATAACCGATGCAGGCAATTTTAACTGGAGCAACGGGAATTTCCCTGTCTTCACTGAACCGGCTGAAGGTTATCACGGGAAAATCTTTGGTGAAATATTTTCACAGACTTCAGCTTCAGGGAATATTGCATTTATAGTAAAGGCAAGAGTTGAAGGACTAAGGGATCTTGGCCCTGCAATCAGTCCATTCAACTCTTTTCTGCTTATCCAGGGACTTGAGACCTTGTCACTCCGGATGGAACGTCATATTCAGAATACACTTGCCCTGGCGAAATGGCTTGAAACCCAACCTGGCGTTGAGAAGGTTAATTATCCGGGTCTTAAGGCAAGTCCTTATTATGAACTTGCAAGAAAATATCTCCCTAAGGGTGCCGGAGGAGTTCTGAGTTTTATTTTGAAAGCAAAAAAATCCCAGACTGTTAAACTTGTCGAGCACTTTGAGCTGGTAAGTCATCTTGCAAATGTGGGAGATGCTAAAACACTGATAATTCAACCGTCAGCAACGACACACTCTCAGCTTTCTGTAAAAGAACAGCTTGCCGTTGGTATCGATCCCGGCCTCTTCAGAGTATCAGTCGGAATAGAGCATATCGACGATATTATTAATGATTTCGACCAGGCATTCAAAAAGGTACTATAGAAATGACACAGGAAAAATTAAGAATTGGTTTATTCGGTTACGGATGTGTTGGGCAGGGACTACACGATGTGCTGAACAGCAGTAAAGGTTTCAAAGCAGATATTGTAAAGATCTGTGTCAAGGACCGGACTAAAAAGAGAAGGATCCCGATGACAAATTTCACCTTCGATAAAAATGAAATACTGAATGATTCTTCTATCAACCTGGTGGTTGAGTTAATCGATGATGCAGATGAAGCATTCAATATTGTAACAACTGCAATGAGAAGTGGGAAGAATGTTGTGACTGCCAATAAGATGATGGTGGCAAAACATTTTAAGGAGCTGGTTAAGATGCAGTCAGAGTATAATGTATCCCTTCTTTATGAGGCCTCTGCTGGAGCAAGTATTCCAATAATCAGGAATCTTGAGGAGTATTACGACAATGAATTGCTATACTCTTTACGCGGAATCCTTAACGGGACAACAAACTATATTCTTACAAAAATGCATAACAATGGACTTCCATACGCAGAAGCATTGAAAGAAGCACAGGAAAAGGGTTTCGCAGAATCTGATCCGTCCCTTGATGTAGAAGGCTGGGATGCAAAATACAAACTTTGTATAATTACCGGTCACGCGTACGGAATGTTTCTTGAACCGGAGCAAGTCTTTCATTATGGTATCAATACAATATCAAATTTTGATATACAGTATGCGAAAGAAAAGGGATTCAAGATTAAACTTGTACCTTTTGTCGGTAAAACAAATGAAAACACAATAACCAGTTTCGTTCTTCCGCGGTTTATTTCATCCGACAAATACCTGTATAATGTAGATAATGAATATAATGGAGTAATTACAGAGGCTGCATTTGCCGATAAACAATTTTTCAGCGGAAAGGGAGCTGGTGGTCATGCAACAGGCAGTGCAGTTCTGTCGGATATATCCGCGAACTCATACGGTTACAGGTATGAATATAAGAAGTTCCTTCAGGGCACAGTATCCAAATACACCCGTAACTTCAAACTGGAGGTGTACTTGAGGTATAATGATGAAAAGAATAAAGATTTATTTGGATTTGAAGAAGTGTCGGAATACTTTAGCGGGAGATTTTATAAATATGTTATCGGAGTAGTGAATCTGGAAAGACTTTACGCTTTGCGGGAACAACTTTGTAATCTGGATGTTTTTATTGTGAATACCGGACGAAAAGTGAAACAATAGGATCAGTCCCCCTGCCCCCCTAAAGGGGGATTAATCCTAGTTTTTTCAGAGTATTTTCTAAATGTTTGAGAATTAGCCCCCCATTTGGGGGGTTGGGGGGTAGAAAATAAGGGAAAAAGGACCTAATTTTGTGATAAAATGGCTTGTATACTAATATTATAGCAAATTGAAGCAAAAACTAGAAGATATTATTCAGGAAAAGATCCTCATTCTCGATGGTGCAATGGGGACCATGATCCAGAAGCACAAGCTTCAGGAGAAGGATTACAGTGGAGAGAGGTTTAAGGAACATCCCATGCTGCAGAAGGGAAATAATGATCTCCTGTCCATCACACAACCTCAAATAATTAAGGATATTCACCGGCAATATCTGGAAGCAGGGGCTGATATAATTACAACCAATACATTCAATTCCAATAGGATCTCCATGTCGGATTATGGAATGGAGGACCAGGTATATGATATGAATTTTCAATCGGCACATCTTGCAGCCGAAACTATTATGGAATTTGAAAATTCCGCTGAACCGGAAGAGCATTTTATTGCAGGAACTCTTGGGCCGACAAACCGTACTGCCTCAATGTCGTCGGATGTCAATGACCCGGGTGCCAGGGCCATTTCCTTTGATGAACTTGTCGTGGCATATTCTGAACAGGCCCGGGGGCTTATTGACGGAGGTGTACATATACTTCTTGTTGAAACAGTTTTTGATGTTCTGAACTGCAAAGCTGCTTTATTCGCAATTGATTCTGTATTTGAGGAAAAAAAGATAACACTTCCTGTGATGGTATCAGGTACAATTACCGATGCAAGCGGAAGAACATTAACAGGCCAGACTCTCGAAGCATTTTTGGTGTCTGTCTCACATTTTCCTCTCTTCAGTATAGGCCTGAACTGTGCGCTTGGAGCTGAACAGCTGCGCCCGTTTGTTGAGGAATTATCACTGAAGTCGGGGTTTTATATTTCGGCACATCCAAATGCCGGCCTTCCAAATCAGTTTGGCGAATATGATCAGTCTGCATCATTTATGGCTTCGATTGCAGAGGATTATATGAAAGAAGGGTGGGTAAATATTATCGGGGGATGTTGCGGGACAACTCCTCAGCATATCAGGGAAATAGCAAAAGCATCAAAGCAATATAAACCCAGAATAAGGCCTGAAATTAAAAAATACACAAGGCTCAGCGGCCTTGAGGTCCTTACAATTACACCGGAAACCAACTTTGTGAATATTGGTGAACGGACCAATGTATCAGGATCAATAAAATTTGCAAGGCTCATACGGGAGGAAAAATATGATGAGGCACTCACAGTCGCCCGCAATCAGGTTGAAGGAGGAGCCCAGATAATTGACATATGCATGGATGAAGCCATGCTTGATTCGGAAAAAGCAATGGTGAAGTTTGTTAATCTTATCATGGCGGAACCGGATATATCAAAACTTCCGCTGATGATTGATTCATCGAGATGGAATACTATCGAATCGGCGCTAAAATGTATCCAGGGAAAATCAGTTGTAAATTCCATAAGTCTGAAGGAAGGAGAAAAGATATTTCTTGACCATGCCCGGACATTAAGGAAATATGGAGCCGCGGCTGTAGTTATGTTATTTGATGAGACAGGACAGGCCGATACGCTAGCAAAGAGAATAAGTGTTGCTGAAAGATGTTATCATCTTCTTGTTGACAAGCTTGCATTCCCGCCTGAAGATATAATATTCGATCCTAATGTGCTTGCAATTGCAACCGGGATTGAAGAGCATAATAACTATGCTGTTGATTTCATTAAAACGACAGAATGGATTAAACAAAACCTTCCTTATGCAAGAGTGAGTGGAGGAATAAGCAATCTTTCATTCTCTTTCCGTGGTACTGACAAAGTTCGTGAAGCAATACATTCGGTTTTCTTGTTTCATGCTATAAGAGCCGGGCTGGATATGGGAATTGTTAATCCCGGTATGTTGCAGGTTTACACTGAAATACAACCCGACCTTCTTCATCTGGTTGAAGATGTTGTATTAAACAGGAGAAAGGATTCTACTGAAAGGCTTGTGAAGTTTGCGGAAGGTATAAAGAACGAAGGAAAGAAAGTCGAAAAGGAGGATGCATGGCGTCAGCTCAACGTCATTGACAGGATTAAACATTCTCTGATTAGAGGTATCGATGAATTTATTGATCAGGATGTTGAGGAGGCAAGGTCCCTTTTCAGCCGGTCAATTGAGCTCATTGAGGGGCCATTAATGGGAGGGATGAATGAGGTTGGAGATCTTTTCGGATCAGGGAAAATGTTCCTCCCGCAGGTCGTTAAGAGCGCCAGGGTGATGAAAAAAGCAGTATCAAAACTTGCTCCGTACATTGAGCAGGAGAGTGAAGGGAAAGAGAAAAAGATTGCCGGTAAGGTTCTTCTTGCAACTGTCAAAGGTGATGTTCATGATATCGGAAAGAATATTGTCGGGGTTGTATTGTCATGCAATAACTACGAGATAATTGATCTTGGAGTTATGGTTCCGGCTGAAAAAATCATCGACACTGCTGTTAATGAAAAAGTCGATATTATAGGCCTCAGCGGATTAATAACACCTTCTCTCGAGGAAATGGTTCATGTTGCCTCAGAAATGGAGCGGAGAAAAATAACTCTGCCTCTTCTGATAGGAGGAGCAACAACCTCAGAGATACATGCTGCCGTTAAGGTTGCACCTGCATATTCAAATGCAGTGATCCATGTTAAAGATGCATCAAAGGCTGCCGGCGTACTCTCATCACTTCTTCAGAAAGATAACAGTTCCTATGTATCATCAGTAAAAGCAAAATATAAAAAGATGAGGGAAGACCATAACTCGCGTCAGACTGAAAAAAACCTTCTTTCATTAAAAGATGCCCGGGGGAACAAATATTTTACCGACTGGAAGACTTTTAAACTTTTTGAACCGGCCAAGCCAGGAATTCATGTTATTCATGACATTGATCTGAATGAACTTAAGAATTATATCGATTGGACTTACTTTTTCTTTGCATGGAAATTATCGGGAAAATATCCTGCAATATTCAGTGATCCTGTAAAAGGTGTTGAAGCAAAGAAATTGTTTGATGACGCGCAAATGTATCTGAAAAAAGTAATCGATCTGAAGCTTCTCACTGCCAGGGCTGTTTTTGGGTTATATCCTGCAGTTTCAGAGGGAGATGATGTTAAAGTCTATGCAGATAAAAGCAAGAAGAAAATAAAAACTGTCTTCAGGTTCTTAAGAAACCAGGAGCCAAAAGAAAAAAGTGTTCCTAATCTCTCTCTCTCCGATTATATTGCACCTGAAAGTGAAGGGCTGACAGATTGGATCGGAGCTTTTATAGTAACAGCAGATATTAATAAAGCAGAGTTTGATAAGTTTAAAGATGATGATTATGCAACTATTATGATCAGGATACTTAGCGACAGGATTGCTGAAGCTGCTGCTGAATGGCTCCATGAAAAGATCAGAAGAGAATACTGGGGATATGCCAATAAGGAGAATCTATCGGTTGATGAAATGCTTAAACTGAAGTATAAGGGGATAAGACCAGCTCCCGGATACCCTGCCTGTCCGGATCATACGGAAAAACAAGTTATCTTTGACCTCCTGGGGGCAGAGAAAACTATAGGTGCACGACTCACTGAAAACTTTGCTATGATACCACCGGCATCGGTAAGCGGATATATTTTTTCACATCCCGGATCGACATATTTTAATTTAGGAAAGATAGCCTCTGACCAGTTGAAAGATTATGCAAAAAGAAAGAATTTTACTATTGATGAAGCTACGAGATGGCTCTCTCCAAATTTATGATATCACTTTGAAATGACTGTAATAGAAAAGATTAATAACGCAAAGGGACCATTATTCACGTTTGAACTTCTTCCTCCCCTTAAAGGGCATAGCATTGAGAGAATATATACAGCAATTGACAGGTTAATTGAGTATGAACCTGCTTATATTAATTTCACATCTCATCGTAATGAAACCATTTTAAAGGAACGTCCCGACGGTCTTCTTGAGAAGAGGGTGGTGCGTCTTCGTCCCGGAACATTTGCTCTCGCCGCGGCTGTCAAATATAAGTATAACATACTTGTAGTTCCTCATATTCTATGCGGGGGCTTCTCCAAAGAGGAAACAGAGAACGTACTTATTGAAATGAGGTTCCTGGGGATAGATGATGTTCTTGCATTACGGGGTGATCCACAGAAAGGAAGCAGGATATTCATTCCGGAAAAGAATGGTCATGCCCACACATATGAGCTTGTGCAGCAGATTGTTGATATGAACAGAGGTAAATATCTTGAAGATAACCTTGAAAATGCTGATCCTACCAATTTTTGCATAGGAGTGGCAGGTTATCCTGAGAAACACTTTGAAGCCGCTAACAGGCAGGTAGATATGGAGAACCTGAAACGAAAAGTAGATGCAGGAGCGAGTTATATTGTAACACAGATGTTTTTTGATAATAACAGATTCTGCAGGTTCAGGGATGAATGCAGGAAGATAGGAATAACTGTTCCTATAATTCCTGGTATTAAACCCATCTCTGCACTTAATGATATTAAGCTTCTTCCGCAAACATTTCATATAGACCTGCCGAATGATCTGTTTTCCGCTATAATTAAGTGTAAAAATGATTCTGAGGCAAGAGAAGCCGGAATAGAGTGGGCTGTGGCTCAATCCAGGGAATTAATTAAAATGGGTGTACCGGGGATCCACTATTATACGTTAGGGAGGTCCGATAATATCGCAAGAATAGTTAAGGCCTCGTTTTAATAATATTTCAGGATTCAGGATGAAACTGCTGGAATTTTTTAATGGGTTTGCGGTACGCGGTGTGCGGTGCGAGGCTTTTAAAAAAAAATACCGCATACCGCACGCCACATACCGGTAACCGGTTTACAACTTAAACGCCTTCTTTATCTTATCCACATAATCCAGTTTCTCCCATGCAAAGAACTCGACTTTTTTCAGGTACGACTTTTTCCCGTTTCCATTGAGGACTTTTGGCTTGCTTCCGGGTACTTCATAGTAAACTTCAACATTTTTTGAATAACTGTCACGTCCGAAATGTCCGTATGATGCTGTTGGAAGAAAGATAGGGTTTTTCAGGCCAAAACGCTGAACTATCGAATATGGCCGCATATCGAAAAGTTTATTGATTGTCAGAGCAATTTCTCCATCGTGCAGAACATTGCCTTTTTTATCTTTCACCTTGGCAGTGCCGTAAGTATTTACATAAAGGCCAACGGGTTGAGCAACGCCAATAGCATAAGCTACCTGGATTAATACCTGGTCGCAAACTCCTGCTGCCACAAGGTTCTTTGCAATATGACGTGCGGCATAAGCAGCCGATCTGTCGACTTTGGATGAGTCCTTACCCGAAAATGCACCTCCACCATGAGCCCCATGTCCACCATAAGTATCAACAATGATTTTACGGCCTGTCAACCCGGTGTCTCCATGAGGACCGCCAATGACAAATTTTCCAGTGGGGTTGACAAGTAGTTTAAAGTCGTTTTTAAACAGTTTCTGAATTCTTGGAGGAAGTGTTTTTTTAACTCTTGGTATGAGAATCTTCTCAATATCCTCACCTATCTTTTTTTGCATAGCTTTTTCAGCAACCTGTTCCGCTTTGTGTGATTTGTCTTTTGGCAGTACAAATTCATCATGCTGGGTGCTTATAACTATAGTATCGATACGGAGAGGTTTGTTATTATCGTCATACTCGACAGTGACCTGAGATTTACTGTCGGGTCTGAGATATTTCATCTGTTTGCCCTCATGACGTATTGCCGCCAGTTCCTGCAGAAGTCTGTGGGCAAGCTCAATGGTTAATGGCATATAATTATCCATTTCAAGGGAAGCATAGCCGAACATCATTCCCTGGTCACCTGCCCCCTGTTCCTCAGGCGTATCACGGACAACCCCCTGATTTATATCGCTCGATTGTTCATGTATGGTTGAGATAACACCGCATGAGTCGCAATCGAAACGGTATTCGGCTTTTGTATATCCGATATTACGTATAACACTTCTGGCACACTCCTGGTGATCAACCCATCCTGTTGTGCGGACTTCCCCACCACAAACGACAAGTCCTGTCGTTACAAATGTCTCGCAGGCAACTTTTGATTCCGGATCCCAGCGAAGGAATTCATCAAGCAAAGAATCTGATATCTGATCTGCTACTTTATCGGGGTGTCCTTCTGAAACTGATTCGGAAGTAAATAAATATCCCATAATAATATTTTAAATTAATTATTAATTATTAAACTGGAAGACAGGTTGATTGTAAATAGGGAATTATCCGCGGTTTAGCATTTTTTTCCTGTGGTTGCAATCAGCACAAATCTTTCCACTAATCTGATACGATACAAAGAAACTAAAAAAAATGAGGATCAGGAAATTTAGACGTAAAAATATTGATTTTTTCACTTCGGTCCTTGTTTTGGCCCTCTGACTCTCCTTTTTTTATCCGTTCGTAAGATGCCTGAAGACCTCTTCAAGATTATTCTCCTGTTTATTTAATGAGAGGACAGTAAGATTATTTTTTACTGCAAAGTTGAAAATTGATGGACGTATATCCTCATCTCCCTCCGCCTCAATCAGCCATACTTTGTCATGGATTCTTTTCACACTGCTTACGTTTTTGATTTCGGCCAGAAGTGAATCCATCGTTTCCTTATCGAACTCAACCTGGATGACCTGTTTGGATCGCTTGATTTTAGAATATATTTTACTTTTTTCTTCATCAGCGACAATTATTCCTTTATCAATGATTATCACTCTGTCGCAAATGGCTTCGACCTCCTGCATAATATGTGTCGAAAGCATCACCGTTTTTTCTTTTCCGGCTTCTTTAATGAGGTTTCGTATTTCAACGATCTGATTGGGATCAAGGCCGGTCGTGGCCTCATCAAGTATAAGTACTGCAGGATTATGGATGAGAGCCTGTGCCAGGCCCACTCTTTGTCTGTAGCCTTTAGAGAGTGAACCAATCTTTTTATTCTGTTCAGGAGCGAGCCCGGTTAATTCAATTATATTATCTGTCTGCTTTTTCCCTGATACACCTGTCTTATAGATGGAAGCTACGAAACCAAGATATTCCCTGACATACATTTCCGGGTAAAGAGGATTATTCTCAGGGAGATAACCAATTTGCTTTTTGACTTCCGGATTATCAGCTTCAACAGCGAGACCATTAACACTAACTCTACCTGAAGATGCGGGTATGAAACCGGTAATGATCTTCATCATTGTTGACTTTCCGGCACCATTCGGGCCAATAAATCCGACTATTTCGCCTGTCTTTACTTCGAACGAGATATTATCGAGGGCTTTTTGTATGCCATAAAATTTTGAAACCCCCTGAATTACAATGGACATAATATGGAAATTATTTTTTCATCATCTGTTGTAAAGATAATGAAAGGGGATTCTATTATGATCCCCAGCCACCCATAAATTGTCCCACACTGGCGAATGAGGCTTTTGGATTTACACAGCAGACAGGAATTCTGGAACTGTTGGCAATAATATATTGTTCAGAAGCTCCTACCAGGTAATCAGCGAAAGTAATATTCTTAGTAGTTACAATCAGAATCAGGTCGGCATTAATCTTTTGTGCAAAATCGATTGTCTGTTCTGCTATCTTCCCTTTTGGCATATCGTGGATCTCGTAATCTATATTATTTTGAATCAGGTATTTGATAGCAAAATTCAGATTAGTTTTTGTCTTTCTAAGGATATTCTTATCTGTGCTTACCGATACTAGCATATGAACCTTTGAATCAAAATATTTCCCCATAAAAATGGCCATCTTGATCTTCTCTTTATTCTCACCTCTGAAATCTACAGGGAAGACAATATTATGGTACCTTTCCTGATCGGCCGGTGGATCCTGAACAACTATAAACGGGATCTTTGATTTTACAATGACTTTTAAAGCCCAGCTTCCGGTAAGCTTTTGCATCCCTATCATCCCATGTGTGCCCATTACAACGAGATTGGCTTCTTTCTCATTAGCAAATTCAGCTATTGCTGAAAAAATACTCCCTTTGGAAATATGGTAAATGATGGGGACATTATATTTTCTCCCGTTTTCTTCAATCAGGCGTTTTAGATGTGTGGTTTTTTCTGCATAAGCCTTGGGGGTGATGCCTGAACTTACAATATGCAAAAGACATATATCATTGTTTACCATCCGGCTTATTTTTACCGCATGTGCTAATGCGTTTTCAGCAACATGAGAGAAATCCCATGGCACAACTATAAGTTTCTTTGGTTCTTCCATAATTCCTGATTATTTTCAATTTATATCCAAAGTTATTCAGATTTTACCAATTTTCAAACCAATTACATTCTTTAAGTTCTGAGCGCAGGATAAGACATGTTGATCTCTCCATTCTGTGCCTTGCGCTCTTAGCACAGTACCGTAATATTAATAACTCTGATATAGGGTAAATATTATCATTACCGGTCAAATAAACTGATTAAGAAGACACTGACGCACAAAAATAGTGCCATGAAGAAATTAATGAGGTCTCTTCTGCCTTTGCGGTTAACATTTTATTATTTTTGCACATCTGTTTTTTTGATATTAAATGCTTATGATGAAAAGAATTAAGATAAAAAACCTGTTATCCAACCCGATGTTGGGATCAGATGTATTGGTAAAAGGATGGGTAAGAACCAAGAGGGGGAACAAAAACATTATATTCATTGCTCTTAATGACGGGTCGACAATAAACAACATCCAGATAGTTGTTGAAGTCTCTTCTTTTGACGAGAATCTTTTAAAAGAGATATCAACAGGAGCCTGTATAGCCGTTAACGGCAAGCTGATTGAGTCGCAGGGCCAGGGTCAGAATTTTGAGATCAGCGCTGCCGGCATTGAATTATACGGGAAAAGCGATGCTGAAACATACCCACTCCAGAAGAAAGGTCATTCAATGGAATTCCTCAGAGAGAATGCTCATCTGCGTTTCAGAACAAATACCTTCGGGGCTGTTTTCAGAATTCGACATGCAATGGCATTCGCAATTCACAAATACTTTAATGATAAAGGATTCGTCTATCTTCATACTCCCATTATTACAGGGAGTGATGCTGAGGGAGCCGGGGAGATGTTCCAGGTTACAACCATGGATCTCAAGAATATGCCTAGAAATAGTGATGGTTCCATTAATTACAGCAACGATTTTTTCGGAAAGCAGACAAATCTGACTGTTTCCGGTCAGCTTGAAGGAGAACTTGGCGCTCTTTCACTGGGAGACATTTACACATTCGGGCCAACTTTCAGGGCCGAAAACTCCAATACACCGAGGCACCTTGCCGAATTCTGGATGATAGAACCTGAAATGGCATTCTATGACCTGAACGATAATATGGATCTTGCAGAAGATTTTGTTAAATATATTATCAAATATGCGCTGGATAACTGCCGCGAAGATCTTGAGTTTCTTAATAATATGATTGACAAAGCACTCCTTGAAAGACTTAAATTTGTCGTTGATAATGAATTTGTAAGGATTACATACACCGAGGCAGTCTCAATTCTTACATCCTCAACGAAAAAATGGGATTATCCGGTCGGGTGGGGACGCGACCTGCAGGCTGAACATGAAAGGTATCTGGTTGAAGAGCATTTCAAAAGGCCCGTAATTCTTACTGATTATCCGAAAGAAATAAAGGCATTTTATATGAAACAGAATGACGATGGCAAAACTGTCAGAGCCATGGATGTTTTGTTCCCGGGGATAGGCGAAATAATCGGTGGATCTCAGAGAGAAGAGCAATATGACAGGCTACTTTCACGTATTAAAGAGTTGAAGTTGCAGGAAAAGGATTTCTGGTGGTACCTCGACACAAGAAGATTTGGTTCCGCACCTCACAGCGGATTTGGCCTTGGGTTTGAAAGGTTAATATTGTTTGTAACAGGAATGTCAAATATACGTGATGTGATACCATTCCCAAGAACGCCGAAGAATGCTGAATTTTAAAAGAGTCTGATTCCTGGGTATAAAAATTAGGGAGAAAAGATGTTAAAGCAAAGATTGCAGCAGAAATTGCTTCAGAAACTTTCCCCGCAGCAGATCCAGATGATCAAACTGCTGGAAGTTCCTACTTTGCAGATTGAACAGCGTATTAAAAAGGAACTTGAAGAAAACCCTGCCCTGGAGGAAGGTGCCGAGGAAGAAGATATTCCTGCAGAAACAGAAGAAGATCAGTTCGATGAGAAAGATAAAGACCAGGAGGAATTCACATTAGATGATTATATAGAAGAAGATGATATCCCTGATTATCGTCTTCAGGAAAAAAACTACAGCAAGGATGAAGATAAAAGAACCGAAATCCCCTTTTCTGTAGGATTCTCATTTCATGAGCATCTCGAATCACAACTTGGTCTGAGGGATCTTAACGATAAGCAGAAAATTCTTGGAGAATACATCCTGGGTAATATTGATGAAGATGGATACCTGAGAAGAGAACTCATAAATATTGTTGATGATCTTGCTTTCCTTCAAAATGTTGAAACAACAGAAGGTGAACTTGAAGAGGTCCTTAAAATAATTCAGGATCTTGAACCTGCAGGAGTCGGTGCAAGAACTCTCAGGGAATGCCTCTTGCTGCAGATTGAAAAGCGCGATATTTCGCAGCATTCCTTGAAGCTTGCGCATACAATTCTTGATTTGTATTTTGAAGAATTCACCAAGAGGCATTATGATAAAATCATTTCACGGCTTGGCATCACCGAAGATGAAATTAAAGCTGCCATCGATGAAATTTTAAAACTAAACCCAAAACCGGGAGGGGTTTACAGCGATCCATTCAACAAAACTTCACAACCAATAATCCCGGATTTCATCCTTGAGCTTTCTGAGGATGGCTTTGACCTTCATCTTAATTCAAAAAACCTTCCGGAACTAAGATTAAGTTCTTCATATAGCGAAATGCTTCATACTTACAGCAAGGATAAAAGCCAGAAGAAAGAGATGAAAGATGCTGTACTTTTTGTGAAGCAGAAAATCGATTCTGCCAGATGGTTCATAGACGCTATTAAACAGAGACAAAACACTTTACTTCTTACAATGAATGCTATTCTCGAATACCAGCAGGAGTACTTCATTGACGGTGATGAGACAAAACTAAAACCAATGATCCTGAAAGATGTTGCTGAAATGACAGGCCTCGATATTTCAACTGTCTCAAGAGTAGCCAACAGTAAATATGTTCAGACTCACTTTGGGATATTTCCCCTGAAGTTTTTCTTTTCAGAGGGACTTCAGACCGATAGCGGAGAAGAAGTATCAACCCGAGAGATAAAGCGGATTTTGCAGGATTGTATTGAAAATGAACAAAAACGCAAACCCCTGACAGATGAGAGCCTCACGGATATCCTCCAGGAAAAGGGATACCAGATAGCACGCCGGACAGTAGCAAAATACCGCGAACAACTAAATATTCCTGTTGCAAGACTCAGGAGGGAGATTTAGGGTGTGAATTAGTTACACCTTTTTTACTATTTATTAAATTTAATTTAATATAAATATTATACACCCTGAATGACAACTGACAAAACGAATGATTTTCTCGATAAGCTGGCAAAAATTATTGCTGTAGTTTTTCATCCATTGATGATGCCCGTCTATGGAATGGCAATTATTTTTTCTGCACCAACGCTGCTCGGTTATCTCCCTTTTAATGTTAAGAAACTTTTATTACTGATAATGCTGGTAAATAATGTTTTGTTGCCCCTTTCATTTTTGCCTTTTCTCTTTCACCGGAATATTATCACCTCCTGGGCTATCATTGAAAGAAGAGAAAGAAATATTCCACTGATAATCACAGCTATCCTTTATTGCGTTACCTCATTTATAATTTTCAGGCTACCAATTCCACTGTTCCTGAAATCATTTATTTTCGCGACAGCAGTTCTATCATTGATGGTTACAGTTATCAATTTTAGGTGGAAAATTTCGCTGCATTCTGTCGGTGCAGGCGCACTTATCGGTCTTGTGTTAATGCTTTCATTAAAAATGTTGGCGCAGTTAGATTTATATCTGATTTCAGCAATAATTGCTGGAGGATTGATACTTTCATCCAGATTAAAACTAAATCTCCATAACCCTCAGCAGGCGTGGGTCGGCTTGTTTGCCGGATTTTTTGGATTAACTGTCTTTATGATGCTTTTCCAGAAGCTCATTTAGCGCTTCAGTTAATAGGATATTACTTTGCTTGTTTATTTCACCCAGATATAGAGTTTTCCTCTTGCGGAGTAATATTTCTGCAGTTATCTCACCCTGGGAAACAGAATAAAACCACTCCTTTTCTGAAAGATACCCCGCAAGATATTCCTGTTCGGTCTGCCCCAGGGTGGGAATAATCAAAGCGGTGCAGTTCAGACTTACAAGCTCCATAATTGTTGAGTAACCCGCCCTGGTGATAATGCTGTCACTGCCTGAAATAATGTCTTTCATCTGAGAGGTAGAAAGGTGGCTATAAAAGGTAATATTTCCATCGGAGGCAATTTCACTTCTTTTCCCCGGCTTCCCTTCAAACATAATCGTAATGGGATCTTTGTCTTTAAGAAGCATAATAAGTTTCTGCTTTAGGATTTCCCTTTGAGGTTCAGGTCCTGAAAGTATTACAGTGTTATGATGAAATTTGACCATGTTCTCATCGGGGGGTAAGTCTGTATTGATAAACCTTGATAAAATCCCAACATACCTTACATTGCCAGGCAGTTTGATGCCATGTGACAACCTGCCTGTAAGATTCATATCCCCGGGCAAATCGGGAATAAAACAAAGAGAATATTTTTTAATTATTTCCCTGTGCAATAACACTCCTATGGGTTCAAGAAATTTAAGATGTTTTGGGAAAGGAATAAGGGGCATATGGGTAATATATACCGAGATAACTTTAAGGTTCCATAAACCAAACCGGTTGTCACTTATGATTATATCAACATTATACTTTGCAATGATTTTTTTTAACCTTTGGTGTTCCACTATTATATGGTAAAGAAGAAAAGGGATTTTAAAAAACAGGGAAATATATTGAGGAAGGAATCGGGAATAACCTGGTTTGAAGCCCGGGAAGCTGATATAAGATAATCCGGGTAATTCAATTCGGAACAGCGATAAATGTTCTTCTCCCGAAGCAATAATAACATTATTATTCATCTCCTGCAGTTTCCTTGCAAGAGGGATCATTCGGGCGGCATGACCCAATCCCCATTCCAGGGGACAAATGAGTATATTGTAACTTTTATTCAATCTTATCCGGAAACCTGTGTTCTGATACCAATCGATTCCACCAATGCAGCTATCTCCTTTAGTTCATTGAGTGGTACTTTTTTTAATCGGGCGTCCTCCGGAGTATCCCTGGAAATAGTATAGATCATAACTTCAGAAGGTTTTATTCTTTCAATTGCTTTAAGCCATTCCCGAATTTCAACCTGGGTTGTATTATCAACTACTTGCCCGTTATGAATTCCCCGCAGGAAGAGTGTCTGAATAATTAGCTTTCCATCGAATCCGATAAGGTTGTTAATAAGCTCCTCAACATTTACATTGACTCTCGGCTGGTTATGTATTTTGATTGTGGAATCAAATGCAGAGTCGAGTTTAAGAATATTCTGATCGACTTTTAACAAAGCATTTTTAATTAACGGATTTGAGATTGTTGTTGCATTTGACAAAACAGCAATTCTGGTCTTTTTAAAGTACTTATCTCTCAAAATTATACTGTCATCAATTATCCCGGGGAAATCCGGGTGGAGAGTGGGTTCTCCGTTACCGGCATAAGTTATCACATCGGGAATAATGTTTTTTTTAATCAACTCAGAAAGTTTGCTATCCAGAGCATTATAAACCTCTTCACGTCCAGGAAGATGGCTGACAGCCTTTTCAATATCCTGTGTCCATCCGCACTCACAGTAAATGCAATTGAAATTGCAGATTTTTCTTTTGGTTGGTAATAAATTTATTCCAAGTGAGACACCCAGCCGCCTGCTTTTGACAGGTCCGAATATTATTTTATCAAAAAGAAATGTGGCCATTATATTCTCCTTTTATCAGGGGCAAAATTAATATAAATTTCTCTGCATCGGCTCCCCTTCCCCCCTAAAGGGGGGTTAATCCTCGTTTTTCAAGAATATTTTCTATATGTTACAGGATTAGCCCCCCTTTAGGGGGGTTGGGGGGCAAGAAAACCAGGAAGAGGGGGTCTCTCTCTAAATCAGTCTCCTCACAAAACTATCGGGAAGTAGCTTCATATTCTGAAGATTCACATTCTCAAGAAGCAGGAGCCCGGGTTTTTTACCTCTTTCAATACTTCCAAATCGTTTCTCTTCTCCAAGCGCCTTTGCACCATTCATTGTCGCCCAATATAAAAGATCTTCAACCGGGGTGTCCGGGAAATTAAACTGAAGTGTTTTAAGCTCTTCAAGAATACTAAGATTACTATTAGAGGCAAGACTGTCAGTTCCGATAACAATCTCGCAACCCTCCTCAATAAGAAGATTTAGTGGCGGGATTCTGTTTTCGATATATAAATTAGAATTAGGGCAGAGGCACCAGAATAAATTTCCCCGCGCCATAACAAGCCTGATAGTATTTTTATCAGCAAAAGTATTGTGGACAAGAATCAGATTTCCTGACTTCGTTACCTCATTCAGGACAAAGTCAGTGTGACTTTTAGCTGTTTCCAGTCTGGAAGGTATCAATCCTGAATGCTGGTAGGAAGACATCAGAGACCCGGTATGGTTTTTAAGAAAAGTTTCTTCTCCCTCCGTCTCCATAAAATGGATAGATGTTATTTTATTATTTAGACTTTCATTTTTGAGAAGTCTTAAAAGAGTCAGTGACGTTGAATAGGCCGAATGGGGAACCAGTGAAAAGGGAAGGTCCATCTTCCCGGATATTCTGGCGACACTTAATATTTCATCAAATCGTTTTCCGGCTTTATCAGGGTCAAGGCCAAAAACTTCCAGAAGGTTAAAGTAACTGATCCTGCTTTCTTTTTTTATTTTGAAGGAATCTGAAGTATTACATACATCTGCGCATATAACTATTCCTTCCTTATATAAAGATAAATCAGCAGAAAAAGCAGAAGAAAGCACATTTTCTTTGTCGTTATTCCTGCTACTTCTGACCTTCTCGATAAAACTTCCAAGCCCCATTCCTTTTGAGCCGTATCCTTTCATATGAGAAAGCTCCAGATGACAATGACAATTTACAAAACCGGGAATAATGATGCCATTGTAAAACTCTGTGGAATGTTTTTCTTTAAGATTCCCTGCAGTCTCTTCAACATTGATTATTGTCCCATCATCTTCGGTGGTAATAACAGCTCTTTTAAGAGAAGGACCGGCGTTGGTAATAATGTATTGAGCTGTAAAGCATTTCATATCGCTATTCTGGTATATATAAGCGAGATATTCTCTATTTTAAAATGTTTTTGAATACCATGAGAAGGGGTATCAAAATCATAGAGCCAGCCTTTTAAATGTCGAATTTTATTTTCAGGATTGGGTACGTTCAGCCTGTAAGAATGCGGTCGGCCATCTTTTAGATAAATAATTGATTTAAAGTATTTCCTGCTTCCAGTTTCGATACTATCAGAAGAGCTTGAATATATACTTGCCCTCGGATTAACTGACTGGTCATCGGGAAAAAGAGTAGCAGAAAATGAAAGTGCATAGTAGCCGCTTCTGCTTAATGTTATATCAAACATAGTCGAATCATTACCAGATAGGGATGGAATTGAATAGAAATCCTTCCCTGGCCAGAGGTTCGAATTACGTGCAAGTACAACATTAGAATCTTTTTCAACATGGGATTCCATCTCGCTTAATATTCCAAGAACCTGATCATATATTTTATTTAGTTTTTTGGGATCTTTATAAAAATAGTATTTCATTGTTTTGTCCATGATTTCTTTTGTGTAACCATGTTTTTCAATAATCTGGATATAAGATGTAGTTGAGTCAAGGGAAGAAGCCCATGCATTTAGACTCTGAAGATTAAAAAGACCGGTACCAAGATGGATATCGGTTAATAATGAAACCAGTTCTTTTTCTGGAATCATATGTTTATTGTCCAGCTTAGGCTTTCTGTTGGAACAAGATCCTGCCATTAATGAAATAATGATCAATATGAGAAAACCAAACCTGGTCATAGCGAATTATTATTAAGGTTTTTTCTCATTTACTTATTGTAAAGCAGTATATTGGACAAATATAGTAATTGATTTTTAAACGTCTTTATTCAGATACTTTTTCGTGAGAAACCTAACCGGGTACCATGCTGCCCAATATCCGATTAAAAGAACAGTCCCGGGCACAATTATAAAATCCTTTATCTTCATAACAATAGGGTAAGTATCCATGATAAGGGATTGGCTTTGAAGTTTTACAAGACCATAAGTCTGTTGCAGCCAGCAGATGATAAAACCTAGAATAATTCCTGAAAAGGCACCAATTATTGAGATCATCCACCCTTCAAAAATGAAAATCTTTCTGATAAGATTGTTATCTGCACCCAGGCTCTTTAGTATCTCAATATCCCTCTCTTTTTCGATTATAAGCATTGTGAGGGAGCCGATTATATTAAATGAAGCAATTATAAGTATTAATGTAAGGATGAAGAAAATTGCAAGCCTTTCGGATCTCATTACTTTATAAAATATTGCCTGTTGTTCATACCGGTTTTGAACTGTAAAGCCCTTTCCGAAAATTTTTGTAATATCCTTTTGGACAGCCTGAGGATTGGCATTTTGCTTGAATTTAATCTCAATAGTAGAGACTCCTTTATCTGTTTCAGTCAGCTCCCGTGCAACATCAATTGGGATATATACGTATTTGGAATCGTATTCTTTTTCAACTTCAAAAATCCCGGAAGGGAAAATAAACTTATGATTTAATGAGTTTTCAACATTGAAATTTGTACCAGCTCCTGTTTTTCTGGGGAAAATTATTTCCAAAGGAGTTATAAAGTTGACTCTTATCCCCAGAGATGTGGCAACCCCGATACCCGGAATAGCATATGGACGACCTTTATTGTTTCTCAGGGTAAATTCACCCTCCCACATTGAACTGTCGATATTTGAAACCATCGCATAGTTGTTGTCGATACCCTTTATGGTGGCAATGTATTGCCGTGTACCATACTTCAGCAGGGCATTATCTTCAATGGTAAGAGAATAACATGAGAGCCCGTTAACGTTAGCCAGAAGTTTAAGACGTGCTGTGTCCGGAATAAATGTCTTACCCTCTGAAGCCGTTATTTTAATATCGGGATCAAATGTGTTGAAGATATGGCTGACCATTGTTTCAAGGCCGTTAAAAACTGAAAGTATAATTATCAGGGCCATTGTGCCAACTGCTACTCCGGCTACAGAAACTGCTGAAATAATGTTTATAGCATTCCGTGATTTTTTCGCGAACAGGTACCTTTTTGCTATGTATAATGAGAGCTTCACTTTTCTTGTTTTCTGGCGGTAACCAGCAACCCGGTTCCGGTTTTGTGAGTCAAGCAGAGATCAAAAATGTTAAGAATTATTGAAACAGGGAAAAAAATCAAAAAATAAAAAGGCAGAAGGATGAAAAAAAGGTAAGAAATATTCAGCATCTTAATCGGATATTTCATGGACAAAAGCCATGATATATTCCCGGGTTTTCCGTAGGTATAACCAGCCTCAATAGTTCTAAAACCGGCTAGTGAAAGTTTTTCGGTAATATCAGTAATGCTGTATCCATCTCTCACGTGTTCATCAATGAATGATTCTTCCTGTTTGCCGTGAACATCGGAGCCTCCTTTATCCGAAGGGGTGGATATCAACAATATACCATCGTTTTTAAGCGATTTGTAGAAATTCTGAAAAACCACGAAATCTTCTTCAATATGCTCCATTACATCTACCGACAAAATGATATCATAACAATCGATGTCATTCAGAGTTGTGAGATCACATGTATAAAAAGAAACTCGATCCGACAATCGTGCTTTCCCGAAGAAAATATTGCAATCGTCTATCTGTTCTTTGTTGATATCTAAAGCTTTGAACTTCCATAGGCTGTTCATCCTGCTCATACGCCATGTATATTGTCCAAATCCTGATCCGGCATCCAGAACGGAGGCTTCTCCGGGAAACTGACGGGCAATCTTCCTTAATGCTTTCTTAACGTGCCAGGTACGGAGTAGCAGGAGGTCAAGAAGAAAATAGAGGGTCTTTCTAAGAAACAGAGATCCTGCGAAGAATCTGCCGAGTGATCTTTTTATTGGCTCGTATTGCATATATATCAGGATTTCAGCAACTTGTCTATTTTATCAATGTAGTCAAGGCTGTCATCAATATGAAAGGCAATATCCGGTACTATCCTGAGTTGAGATCTGACTTTCTGACCAAGCTCAAATCTGATTTTTGAAGTGTGTTCTTCTATCGATTTGAGGATATCATCCTGGTTTGTTGCCGGGAAAATACTTATATAAACTTTGGCAAATGAGAGATCGGGACTGACCCTTACCCTGGTTATTGAAACTAATTTACCGTGAGCAAATTCGTTTCCTCTTTTAAGAAAGATCTCGGCCAGTTCTTTCTGAATTAAACGAGATACTTTTTTCTGTCTTGTCGATTCCATGGCCAGATTTATTTTAAGGGGCAAAGGTAGTAAAAAAATGGCTTAACCTCTCCCTAAATGGGGGAGTTGAAAAAGTCCTTTGTGTACCTTAGTGATAACCTTAGCGTACCTTTGTGGTAAAATTAAAACATTGAACCACAAAGGGTCACGAAGGAATATTCAAGGCAACACAAAGGGAAAAGGGACGAACTAATGACTTTTTCAACAGCTCACTTAAGAATCGAATTACTAACATTCTCCTGATTCTTATGACCCCCTTGGGGGGTTTGGGGGTAAAAGCCAAAGGAGAAGAAAAAAATTACTAGCTTTGCGCTGAATTTTTTATCAGTAAATATAATGGACACAGTTGTTAGCGGTATCAGATCGACGGGAAACCTGCATCTTGGGAATTATTTCGGTGCTTTAAAGAACTTTCTCAAAATGCAGAATGAGAATAACTGTTATTTCTTTATTGCTGATTATCATGCGCTTACAACTCATCCTAGACCTAAGGATCTTCATAGTAATATTAAGCAGGTTCTGGCTGAGTATCTTGCGTGTGGTATTGACCCGGAAGTTGCTACAGTTTTCATTCAGAGCGATGTTCCGGAAGTTTCAGAGCTCTATCTATTGCTAAATATGAATGCATATGTAGGTGAACTTGAAAGAACCACTTCATTCAAAGAGAAAATAAGAAAACAACCCGACAACATTAATGCGGCATTATTAACCTACCCTGTACTCATGGCTGCAGATATAATAATACATAAAGCCAACAAAGTGCCTGTGGGGAAGGACCAGGAGCAGCACCTTGAGATGACCAGGAGATTTGCCAGGAGATTTAATATGATGTACGAGGTTAACTATTTCCCAGAACCTGATGCGTATAATTTCGGCCAACAGCTTGTTAAAATTCCCGGTCTGGATGGTACCGGGAAAATGGGCAAAAGTGAAGGAAACGGTGTTTTTCTGTCTGATACTCCACAGGAGATAAAGAAAAAAGTGATGAGAGCTGTTACCGATACCGGTCCGACAACCCCGGGTCAGGAACCAACAGAGCCGGTAAAGAACCTGTTTACCATTATGAGTGTAGTTTCTGATCAGGATACTATTAAATTTTTCTCAGATAAATATGCCTCATGTGAAATCCGTTATGGAGATATGAAAAAGCAACTTGCTGAGGATATTGTAAAGTTTACAGAACCAATCAGGTTAAGGATCAATGATATACTCTCCGATAATAAATATCTTTCTAAAGTTGTCGCAGATGGTGCGGAAAAGGCCAGGGCGAGCGCCTCAAAAACCGTAAGAGAAGTGAGAGAAATTATAGGGTACCGGCCATTTTAAGCTAAAAATGAAAGCCAGGTTTTTGGCCTGGCTGCCCTGGTTTATCAGGGATATGATTGAGATTGTCTTTATACTATCAATGTTCAAATTGCGTGCCAAAAGAATCAGGTTCCTCACGAATCTTCTCCTCTTACTGTTAATTCAAACTCTCCGGCAGGTATAATCATTTATTTGTTAATTTTGGATGTAACTATTAATAATCTGCGAGTGGGAAAAAAGACCGCAATAGTATTGGTGATATTCTTTATTTCAGGTCTTGCCATAATGGGATATTTTCTCCAGCAGGGAAGAAAGAAACTGTTTACAGATCCTTATAAAGCAATTTCTCCGGATGCCTGTATTGTTATTGAAACGGTTGACATTAAGAGTTTCATGAATTCACTGACAACCGGCAGGGGATTATTTGGAGAAGTAGGAAAGGTAAAGGAACTGGAAAGATTTAATCAGGAACTGAAATACCTGGCTGACCTTTTGAATAAACAGAATTTTAAGAAATTATTTAATGAAGGCGCTGCAATAATTTCATTTCAGGCCGATAATAAAGGAAGGATAGTTCCTATGGTTTCCATGCCTGTATCCGGCGACATAAGACCAAGGAATATAAAAGATATGTTAAGTTCATCGGGTATTAAAGAGGTGACGGAAACCAAACTGAATGGGAATTCGATTATTGAGGTTCCTTTTAACTCTTACAACCGGGAAGATACAACGTATATTTCTCTTATTTCAGGGTTAATGGTATTCAGTAATTCGAAAACCCAGGTTGAAGAAGCATCTATTCAGACTGGCAGGGGCAATGATGTCAGAAATGCACCCGGGTTTTCAAGAGTGCTACTGGCATCCGGGAAAAATGTGGATAAAGTATTTGTGGTTTTTTCTAATCTCCCTGATCTTCTCAGGCCTCTGTTAATTGCAAGCAGAAAAGAATTTTCAAATAAAGTTGCCAGGCTGGCCGGAACGGCAGGAGGGGATATTTATATCAGCGAAGATGGACTTGTTCTGAGCGGGTATGCCGAAAATCGTGACTCTTCTGAAATACTTTATAAGTACAAAACACTTCCCTCCAGGGATTTTCACACTTATAAAATTCTTCCGTCATCAACGGTGCTTTTTGAAACATTGATTTTGCCTTCTTTAAGCATTCATAATGTGTCTGATACATCAGTATCATGGTCAGCATCAGATCTTGCCGTAAAAATCAAGCCATATACAGGTGAAGAGATAACACGGGCAATAATAGATATCAAAGGAAGGCCGTTTAATGATAATACTTTGATTATATATGAATTAACTAACCGGGTTCAGGTTGAACAACTTTTTCTTGAAGAACCTGGTGCTAAAAATGAAATTCTCTATTTTGAACCCGATGATCAGGTCAAGATTCCTGTTTACAGGACCTCTTTTAAAGGCCTGATCAGAGTTATGCTGCCGGGATTTGCCTCCGATGTTAATGAAACTTATTTTGCATTTTATGATCATTTCATGATTACAGGAAACTCATATACCACCATTTCAAAATTACTTTACGACAATATCCTGAAGAAAACACTGGAAAATGACCTTGCTTACCGTGATTTTCAGAATACCTTGCCAAGCCGTGCCGGATATTATTTCTTTTGCATACCGTCACGTATTATTGACTACCTGGCAGTTTTCCTGAATGAAGATATTATTAATACCCTCAAATCAAATAAGAACTCACTCAATAAGATTCAGGCTGCTGGATACCAGTTTGCATCCAGTAATGGTATGATATATAATAGTCTGTCAATCAAATTCAAGGAACAGGCCAGAGAAGAATCCACGACGGAATGGGAAACCCTGCTTGATACAGTGGCAAGCATAAAACCATTCTTTTTTACCAATCATATAACTGGAGCTAAAGAGATTTTCATTCAGGATATGAAGAACAATACCTACCTGATAAATGCAGCCGGCCGTGTTCTATGGAAAGTACCGCTGAATGAAAGAATTGAAAGTACAATTTATATGATTGATTATTACAGGAACGGGAAGTATCAATTACTGTTTTCCGGCAAGAATTATATTCATATCCTCGACAGAAATGGTAATTATGTTGAGAGATACCCGGTGAAGCTCAGATCTCCGGCAACGAATTCAATGGCAATGTTCGATTATGACAATAACCTGAATTACAGGCTGTTTATCGCCGGTGAAGACAAAATGATATATTCATATGACAAGACTGGAAATGTTGTAAAAGGCTGGACCCCGTTCAGGACTACCGGATATATAAAGGCAGATATAAATTATTTTAAGGTTTCAGGGAAAGATTATATTGTAGCTGCTGATGAAAATGCCATATATTTTCTTGACCGGGCCGGAAATAAAAGAATTACCCTGAAAGAACCTGTTACCAAAGCCGCCGGATCGGCAATGCGCCTCAATATGGGTTCAGATCCATCTGTGGTATGTTCATCTCCCGATGGAACAATACAACATATATATTTCGATGGCAGCGTTAAGAAGTTCAGTATTAAGAAATTCTCAGACAAACATTCATTTGATATTTTTGACGTAGATGGCGATGGATTTGGCGAATATATTTTTATTGATAAAGGTATATTGTATCTTTATAACCATAACAGATCGGAAGTTTTTACCAGACAATTTGGCTCAGATGACCTGGGTGGACCGATTAATTTTATTTTTTCATCCACTGACAGAAAAATCGGAGTTTTTGATGTTAAAAAGAATCTGATTTACCTGATAGGGAAGGATGGTAAAACAATGAATGGATTCCCTCTCAGAGGAGCATCAATGTTCTCAATCGGGAAGTTGTCGGATAAAAGCGGCTGGCATCTTATTGTTGGTGGCACAGACAGATTCCTTTATAATTATAAAATAGACACAGAAATTAAATAAGAAAAATTATGATAAAGAGATCATTCCTGTTTATCTCAGTAATAATCGCACTATCAATCACCGGTTGTATAAAGGATACTTACAACATGAAAATGCTATCAAAGCAGGCACATCTCTCACCCACTCTGGCAATATCTGCAGTTAAAGGTAATATTTCACTAAGTGACATTTTAAAAAGTAATGATACAGTAGTATATGATCAGGACAAATTTGTCACGCTTGTTTTCAAAAAAGACTCTGTTGTCGATCTGAAGCTGAGCGATTTTTCAAAAGGAACTCTCATTCAGAGGACCGCGGTTATTAATCCGGATTCCTACGATTTAAAAATTAAGGATATTTTGAGTCACATAACAGGACATTTTCTGATCTCCAATCCCTCAATTAAATTTAATTATACAAACTCTTTTAGCGATTCCATTAAGATAGATTTAAATGTGGCTGGAAAGGGGAAAGATACAACCATTAATCTCAACCTGGCCCCGTTTTCCCTGAAAAAGCCGAATATTCCGGTTCAGCAGGAGATTACTGCCTTTTATGTCATAGATAAGTCCAACTCCTCCAATTTGCCACAGTTAATGTCACTCCCTCCCGAGACAATAAACTATTCCGGTACTGCTAAAATGACCTCATTGGTGAAAAGCAGTCAGGAAGGCAATAATGTTATAGGTCCTAATCACCTCATAGGGTCGCTCGAAATTGATATACCATTGGTTTTAAGAATGAGTAATCTGCAGTTTGCCGATACTGTTGATAATTTTCTAAAAGACAAGAACACAGGAAATAACGATCCTTTGAAAGCGGAGAATTTTCAATTGTTGCGTATTAATATTTCGGCGAAAAACGGATTCCCCCTCGGGGTTTCCATGAAAATGAGTCTCTATAATTCATCGACGAAAGCCATTATGAATTCAGTTAATGCAAACGACATTCTTGAACCTGCACCTGTTGACAGTAACGGCAAAGCAACAGGCCAGACTGAAACATCCACCAGCATCGAATTTACCAAAGAGTTTTTCAGCTCGGTTAATAAGGCTGATAAAGTCATTTTCTCCTTTACTCTCAACAGTACAGGAAGTGGCTTACAGGATGTTAAGATCTATTCCGACTACAGAATTAGTTTCAATGCCTCCCTGGTTGTTAAGCCAGATATAAATCTAAAGTGAACATTTATAAGCAAGTTATATGATCGTGAAAAGGAAGTATATATTGATAATAATTTTAACATTTATCCTTGCCGATGTATCCGCTCAGAACAGCCAGGTAATGTACTTTATGAATCTGCCTCAGAATCATCTGTTGAATCCTGCATTAAGGCCATCCAACTCGGTATATATAGGATTGCCTGTTGTATCTGGTATTAATCTGAATATAAACAACAATTTCGTGAACTTCTCAGATGTATTCATGAAAGGTCAGCCAAAAGATTCAATAATTTCAATTCTTAATCCCAATTATGACGTAAATAAGTTTCTTGCTAAAATAAAGGATAAGAATTTTATAGAGCCAGAAGTTAAAATTCAACTTCTGGGAGTTGGATTTTCGGTAGGTAAAGACGGATATGTTTTCCTCGATATAAATGAAAGAATCGATGGCAATGTTGTCCTGCCCAAAGATCTTTTTACCCTTGCACTGAAAGGAAATGAAGGATTCGCAGGAAGCAAAATAAATCTTTCCTCCCTCAGAGCCGATTTGAAATATTACCGTGAAGTCGGATTGGGCTTTTCAAGAAACTTCACTGATAAATTAAGGATAGGAATAAAGGGAAAACTGTTATTCGGAATTGCTGACGCTTCGATAGACAACAAATCATTAGCGATAACTGTGAATGATGACTATAGCCATACTTTCTATGCGAACCTGGCCGTTAATTTAAGTGGCCCTGTAAATGTTTATATGGATTCAAAACATAATATCGATAGTGTCAAGTTTGATGACAACAGATTTAAGACATCCAGTGGTATAACCAACTTTCTTTCAGGTAAAAAGAATATGGGTCTGGGACTGGATATAGGTGCGACTTATGATATTACAGAGAGGCTGGTGGTCTCGGCTTCGATTACTGATCTGGGCTATATAAGATGGAATAAGGATATTACCAACTTACAGGCTAATAATCAGTTTAAATTCAGTGGTTTAAATATGCTGGATTTTTTTAATGGCACAAAAACTATTGATGAACTTGGGAAAGATTATCTGGATTCACTTAAAAACGCATTTCAAGTTTCCAAATCAGCGAAAGTCTATACTACTTATCTTCCTTTCGGTATTTCGGTCGGGGGTAGCTATAATGTTACTAAGAAATTCTCTGTAGGCCTTTTGTCATACAGCAGGATTATTGAGAAGCAGATAAGAGAGGCACTGACATTATCGGCAAATATCAACCTTGGGAATGCGTTATCTGCAAGCCTTAGTTATACAGCTGAAAATTATCAGTACAACAATCTTGGAGCAGGATTGGCTTTCAGAGCAGGAATAGCCCAATTTTATCTGGTTACCGATAGAATTCCCATAATGTGGAATAGAATTAAAGATGACAATGCTAATATTATTATACCCGCAAACTGGAATACATTCAATTTAAGATTGGGGATGAACCTGGTTTTTGGGAACAAGCCCAAGGAGAAAAATGACAAACCGATGATTCAGGTTGAATAATCATATTAACAACTATGATTCTGATTCGTTATTTATTGATCAGTATAATTGGTTATCTGATAATCAGATTTTTCATAAATTATGGGAAAAAGAGTACATCTTCATCTGACCTGCACAAGACAGATAAGAAGGATAATGTACCCTCAAAAAAAATATCAAAGGGAATAGGTGAATATATCGACTACGAGGAGATTAAGAAATAGAAGCTTGCGGTTATTTGCTTAGGGCCCTGAGTTTTTTAGCAAGAGAATTGGCAAATACAAAATCGTTCAGTGTTCCACAGTCCGAATTGAGAATATCGTTTTTATTTCCTTCCCAGCATTTAACCCCGTCGCTGATAAAAATGATTTTTTCTCCGATCTCCATTACTGAATTCATATCGTGAGTATTTACAATTGTTGTCATTGAATACTCTTCTGTCAGTT
>OCZT010000754.1_pt1 | contig 32825 bp, 29 predicted proteins | sample 1539031 | NCBI WGS metagenome assembly OCZT01 (sample SAMEA3539308, study PRJEB22396) | soil metagenome | biome: tundra; feature: field; material: soil | place: USA | collected 2010-05 | depth 0.15 m | reverse complement strand
CCTACAATCTGAACGACGCGGTGGATTATAGCGGCGCCAGTTACATCAGTCTGGTAGCCAATAACAAAGGCAACGCGCCCAATAATTTCCCGGCCGATTGGAGCCTCCTGGCGCAGGCCGGCGCCCAAGGCGCGACCGGACCGGCCGGCCCCAACGGGGCGCAAGGGGCAACAGGCGCGACGGGAGCAACCGGGGCCCAAGGGGCATCGGGTCCACTAGGTCCGACGGGAGCAACCGGGGCACAAGGCGTGACGGGTCCGACAGGGCCGGCGGGATTGATCTGGCGATCGGCTTGGAGCAACGCCACGCCCTACAATCTGAACGACGCGGTGGATTATAGCGGCGCCAGTTACATCAGTCTGGTAGCCAATAACAAAGGCAACGCGCCCAATAATTTCCCGGCCGATTGGAGCCTCCTGGCGCAGGCCGGCGCCCAAGGCGCGACCGGACCGGCCGGCCCCAACGGGGCGCAAGGGGCAACAGGCGCGACGGGAGCAACCGGGGCCCAAGGGGCATCGGGTCCACTAGGTCCGACGGGAGCAACCGGGGCACAAGGGGTGACGGGTCCGACAGGGCCGGCCGGATTGGTGTGGCGATCCGCTTGGAGCACCACCACGACCTACAATCTTAACGATGCAGTGAGGTATGGCGGCGCCGGTTACGTCAGTCTGATTGCCAATAATCAGGGTAACGAACCGGATAAGTCTCCCGCCGATTGGAGCGTGCTGGTAGCCCCAGGCGCGACCGGACCGGTGGGCCCCCAAGGGCCACAAGGATCCCAAGGCGGGACGGGAGCAACCGGGCCGCAAGGACCATCGGGTGCACAAGGTACGACGGGAGCCACCGGGGCACTAGGCCCGGCAGGCGCGACCGGACCGGCGGGATTGGTCTGGCGATCGGCTTGGAGCAACGCCACGCTCTACAATCTGAACGACGCAGTGAGGTATGGCGGCGCCGGTTACGTCAGTCTGATTGCCAATAATCAGGGTAACGAACCGGATAAGTCTCCCACCGATTGGAGCGTGCTGGTAGCCCCAGGCGCGACCGGACCGGCGGGCCCCCAAGGGCCACAAGGATCCCAAGGCGCGACGGGAGCAAACGGAGCACAGGGACAAGCCGGTCTACAAGGTCCGACGGGAGCAAACGGGGCACAAGGCCCGGCAGGTCCGACCGGGCCGGCCGGAATGGTGTGGCGGTCGGGCTGGAAGAGCAGTATATCGTACGACGCAAACGATGCCGTGGTCTGGAATGGCTCCAGCTATATCTCCCTTTCGGCCAACCAGGGTGAACAGCCAGACATATCTCCGGGATTCTGGAGCCTGTTGGCGCAAATGGGTGCGACAGGATCGGCAGGGTCGCAAGGAATACAGGGTCTTACGGGCCCAGCCGGGCCGCAAGGGGGCACGGGCGCGACCGGAGCGACAGGGGCAACGGGCCTGGCCGGACCAGCCGGAACGAACGGCAACACAGTTTGGAATGGGACCACTACCCCACCGGGCACGACGGGTGCCAACGGCGACTTTTACTTGAACACAGACACCAACTGCCTGTACGGTCCGAAGGTTTCCGCCGGGGCTTGGCCGACAAGCTGTGTGACGCTGGTAGGCCCACAAGGGATTCAGGGCGTGGCCGGGCCGCAAGGGCTCACAGGCGCGACCGGATTGACAGGGGCAACGGGCCAGGCCGGGCCAACCGGATTGACAGGGGCAACGGGCCAGGCCGGGCCAACCGGATCGACAGGGGCAACGGGCCAGCCCGGAGCAACCGGATTGACAGGGGCAACGGGCCAGCCCGGAGCAACCGGGGCACAAGGAGATCCAGGACCACCGACCATTTTGAGTGGCTTCTGCGGGACAACGACACCCTCGAACTCGGGCACTGCGACGGGCGTTCTGCTGCAATTGGGTTCGGAAGATGTCACCGCACCAGGTTGCTTCAACGGCTATACTCCAAGCACGGTTGTCGGCTTGCCGATGCCCTCCGCAGGCACTCTAATGAACCTGACAGTTGCCTCGAATGCACTTGTTGGTTCGTATCCTCCGATCTTGGTTAGCGTCTATATCAATGGCGTCATTACGAGCATTGGTTGTCCGATCAATTCGAGCAACAACTGCACGGATAATGTGCACACTGCAACCGTCAGCGCTGGCGATACGGTGGCTGTGCAACTATCAGCCTCAAACGTCCCTTCCGGTTCTTTGAGCGTGCATGCCTCGCTTGAAAAACAGTGAGCGATTGGAACGGTTGTCAACCACGAGATGGTCTGTGCCGTCGAGGGCGCTCCGCACGCGCAAATGGCCCGTCTTTTCATGACTGTTGGAGCACTACTTGAGCTATGTGCCGTAACCGAAGAGACCGCTCGGTAATATTTCGCCTGACCCAGGACGAATACCAGATGCTGAAAGCCGCTTCGGAGCGCAATTGCGCCCGCAATCTCTCCGACTTCACCCGCGGCGAGGTGCTGAATGCTCTCAATTCGCGGGCTGCCGGAAACCATGTCGAGCAGACGTTTAGCTCGATCAAGCAAAGCATGACCGAACTACAAGCCACCATGCTTCGCCTCCAATCTGTTCTGGAAGGAGTGAACAATGCTAAAAGCACCGCCGGATCGTAAACCGTGTTGCTGGTCTTGATTTTCGCCTGCGTCTCTTGCTTTCTGCCTTGTGATCGCCGGACGCGGTGTCTTCGCCGAATTCGCCGCCGTGCCGGCGCTGGCGAAGAATTCCCCGTCCGCGAAAAATCATCTCCTCCAGTCGAATTATCCATTTGAGCTCTATCTCTAACTCTATCGGTGGCGGCTGCGTTACCATAGGTGGTAAGGAAAGGTGCCCCATGCGTTTACGCCTGTTCGCCGCCGCAACTGTCCTGACCGGCTCGCTGTTCGCCGCCGATCCCGAACTCGTCAGTCTGGCCATGCCGGATTCCCAAGTGATGGCCGGAGTCAACGTCGAGCAGGTGATGCTCTCTCCGCTCGGCCAGTATCTTCTGGCGCAAACCGGCCAACTGCCCTACAGCGGTCTCGAAAAGCTGATTGAAACCGCGGGCTTCGATCCGCGCCGGGATCTGCGGGAAATACTGGTGTCTTCGAATGGGCAGCCGGGCAGAGGCTCTGGTATCATCCTGGCGCGTGGCGCTTTCGATGTGCCCAAGATCCTGGAGGCGGCTCAGGCCGGCGGCGCGACAATCGAAACGTACAAAGGCGTTTCGATCATAGGAAAACCGAAGCAGGACGCCATGGCGTTCCCGGATTCCACTTTGGCGATTGCCGGGGATGCCGCAGGCGTGCGCGCCGCCATCGACCGCATGTCGGCTCCGACGGCCATCAGCTCCGCCCTGGCGGTGCAGGTGAACCAGTTGAGCACTACCGAGGATGCCTGGTTCGTCTCGATGGCGCCGCTTTCCCAGTTGCAGCCGCAGGCGCCGGGGGCTACGGGAGCGGGTCCGGGCCCGTTCGCGATGCTGAGCAAGGTGCAGCAGGCCAGCGGTGGCGTGAGGTTCGGGGCCAACGTGGTGGTGAGTCTGCAGGCTGTCTCGCCGACGGACCAGGACGCCGCGGCGCTGGCGAGTGTGCTCCGTTCGTTTGCTAGTGCGGGGGACCTGTTTATTCCGAACGACGTGTATGTGCCGGCCGCGGCGCTATTGAAGAACCTGAACGTGACGGCTGAGGGGGCGGTTACGACGATCTCGTTGAGCGTGCCGGAGCAACAGATCGAGGATATGATCAAGGCGTCCCACGCCGCCAACGAGGCTCATCGCGAGTTCGCTCCGCACCCTCAGACGCGGCCCATGCAACGGCCCGCGGGCGGCTCAGCCTACGGCGCAACTCCGCAGCGCATTCGCGTGGGGAGTAACGTGCAAAAGGCCAAGCTGGTCCAGCAGCCCGCGCCGGTTTATCCTCCGCTGGCCATGCAGGCGCGCATCTCCGGCGTAGTGCGGATGAACGTGATTATCGGAAAAGACGGAACGGTTCAGAACCTCACGCTTGTCAGCGGGCATCCCCTGCTTGCGACCTCCGCCATGGAAGCGGTGAAGCAATGGGTCTATGCGCCGACTCTATTGAACGGGCAGGCCGTAGAGGTGGTCACGCAGGTCGAGGTGGAGTTTTCGTTAAGTCAGTAAGGCGCGACGGGGCCGATTAACAATCGGCCTGCAGGTTGACAACCTGCCCCACAGAAAATGTAGAAACTCGAGCACGTCGCGGCGCGCGAAGAAACTGATGGATAGCAGTACAGAATCTGAATTGAGCTACCCCGCCGCGCGCCGCATCATGGCGCGCTTCACTTGCTCCAGCAAAGCGTGCGCGCGCGGAAGGCTCTCCACCGCCTGCCGCACCTCCGGATCGTTGGCCCAGAGCAAGCGGTCGGCGGAGCGCTTGTCAAACGCGCGCGAGTACAGCTCGTACTTCAGCCGATCCTCCACCCAGGCGCGATTTTCGTTGAATTCCGCGTCCGTGAAAATCATGCCCTGCTGGCGCAGATAGTCGCGGAAGCGCGCGACCACGGCGTCGTCCGGCGACCAGCCCTGCGGCAAGTGCGGCGTCTGCGCGCCAAAATACACCGAGCCGAAGTGAAAGAACTCGCCAGGCTGGGGGAAAGGAACCACGCGCCGCTGGAAGGCGTTTAGCATTTGCGGGGGAAATTTCTCGTCCGGAGTGATGCCGCCCCCGCCATATACCGTGCGGCCGCTATCCGTCATCTTCACGTCGTTCGAGTTCTGCGCGTCTTCCTGCCGGTTGTGATAGTAGTAATCGAAAAACGAGCGATTCGAGTAATCGCGCTGGATGAGCCGGCCGCTGGGCGTGTAGTAGCGCGCGATGGTCAGCAGCAGCGCGGCGTCTTCCGACAGCGGAAACTGCGCCTGCACCAGGCCTTTGCCGAAAGTGTTTTCGCCCATCACCCAGGCCCGGTCGTGATCCTGCAGCGCCCCCGCGACGATTTCCGAAGCGGAAGCCGTATTCCGGTTCACCAGCACCACCACCGGGTATTGCCGGCCATGATTGCCCGTTTTCGCGCGGAACACCTGCTCCGGTTCGGAGCGGCCGCGATGCGAGACCACTGTCTGCTCCTTGCGCAGGAAGTGTCCGGCCACCTCCACGGCTTCGTTGAGCAATCCGCCGCGGTTCTCACGCAAGTCCAGGATCATACCGTTGACGTTGTCCTCGCCCAACCGTAGCAAGTCTTCTTCCATGTCGCGGCCGGCGCTCTGGGCTTCAAAGGTCTTAATGGTCACACAAGCGATGCCCGGCCGCACCCAAAAAGCGTCCACTACGCTGGGCGAGATTTCGCCGCGCGTCACCATGAAGGAGACCGTCTTCGCGGCGCCATAGCGGCGCACCCCGACTTTCACCTGCGTGCCGCGCGGCCCCTTCAGCCGGTCCGCCACCGCGCCGGAATCCTCGCCTTCCACGTTGTGGTCGTCCACGGCGGCAATCACGTCGCCGCGCCGCAGCCCAGCGCGCGCTGCCGGCGAATCCGGAAACGCCTGCACCACCACCACGTGCGGTCCGTCCATCATCACTTCCATGCCGACGCCGTAATACTGCCCGCGCTGGTTCTGCTGCAGCTGGCGGTACTCTTCGGGATCGAGGAAGTTGGAGTGCGGATCGAGCGTGCGCAGCATGCCCGGAATGGCGCCCTGATATATAGCCTTGTCCGGCGCGATGGCGTCCGCGAAATTCTCCTCGATGAGGGCGTACGCCGAGGCGAAGGATTTCACGTTGCCGCGCAGATCGCCTTCCGATTGTCCCGTGGCGGTATGCGCGACACCCGGCCCCCAGAGGCCGGCCATCAAACCGCCCAGCACGATCACTAGCGGCACAAATGCCGCGGAACGGGTTTTCTTAGTTGTGTTGGAGTCTGTCACCACGCGCCAAGCCCTCGGTTCTCACTATCATAACACTGCGGGCGGCAGGCCAATGTTAAGCCGGGGGCCAGAATACAGGAGCCAGAATACAGGAGACAGCCCTGCCACCGGCGGCGCCGGATTGAACAGCCTGTGACTAAACGGACCGGTGTCGACGGCGGACCGCCTGCGGCCGCAATTTTGGCGGAGGCTGCGGATATTGAGAATACACGACTTAACTGGAAGTCACAGACCAGAAGCCGGAATCGCGGGATTGACCGGTAACGCCAGACGAGAGGTCTGGGCAGCCTGAGTACTAAAGCTAAACGTAGATTAGTACCCCTATTTGCGCAAGGCCAATACCCCAATTTATTGGCTTCGTCCGGTAATTGTCCCTGGGTTGTTGGGGCGGAGTTGGGCGAATTTGTGCACGAACCCCGATGTGAGGATAGCACGGCCGTGACCGGGCTGCGGCTGACCGGTTGCCGTTGGGCATTGTTTTCAGTGCCGCGGGGAGGCCCAAGATGGCGTGACCGCAGTCAGCGGAAGCGGCTGCTGCCAAGCGGTTATTTAGGGATTCGGTTCGTCGGCCGAAGGCCCATACAGGGCCGGCACTGGCACGTCGTTAAGCCGCAGATACACCGTGAGCTGGCCGCGATGGTGGATTATGTGGTTCATCACCATACCGCGCAACACCGCGATGCGCGGCATAGAAAAAATGGTTTTGCCGCCGGCCAGCAGGGTCCACGGCACCATCAATTGCGCGTCGCTGGCTCCGCCGATGGCGGCGCGGGCGGTCGCCACATTCTTATCGAACATTTCCAGAAGCTCGGCCCGCGATCCCGCGGTCTTGGGCTGAATGGGAGGCGCGCCCGGCGGCGCAAAATCAAACGATTCGGATTCGAGGGTGGTGGGAACCCATCCAGTCAGCTCGGCCACATGCGTGGCCAGGCGGCCCAGAGTCATGGATTTTTCGTGCGGCTTCCAGCCGAACTTCTCCTCGGGCACGCGCTCCAAAGCTTTGCGGGTGTTGGCCATTTCGTGATCGAACTCGGGTAACAGGGCTTGGCTCATCGGCATGATAGAAACATTTCTAGCACGTTCGCCCACAGCCAAGCAACCTTGAAACCACAGATGGACACAGATGCACACAGATAAAGATTCTGCCGTTCATCGGGGATTTACCGGACTTGCTGGTCCCGCTATGCTACCCTGGCGGGCCTTGGGCCCCTTTGGCCTAGTGACGGAAACAAACCGGATCTCGAGACGTTTGCCGAGCGCGGCCGCGATGCGCAACATTGCCAGAGAGTGACCCTCATAGTCGGCATCCTCCAGGCGGCAGATTACCGAAGCGGCAGTTCCGACCTTCCTTGCCAGCGCCCGCTGGCTCAAGCCCGCCTTGGTGCGGAGGTCATAGATCATGGACGCTACCTCGGTATCGAAAAGCGCCTGATCGTAGAAGCTGTCCAGCGCCGGATCGCCCGCGATAAAGCGGTCGTAGGTGTGTTGCAACGCCTCCGATTCGAACCTTCTTTTCGCCGCCACTGTGCTATTCTCCCTTCGGCGGGACGAAGGTGTGCCGCGGCGGGTTGGAAATAGAGGATACGATAATGGACACCCGCGAGGGAAGGCCGCAGTTCGTCGATTCCGTCCCGCAGGTAATCGGCGATCGGCCTCCGCAGCGCATGCCCTTCCGACTCCAGCCGGGTGAGATACGCCTGGCATTTGGCATTCGCTTTACGAGGCAACCTGGCGAACCAACATCCTAGTGTTCGTCAATTTGCGAACGTTTGTCAAACCCGGCCGATTCGGCGCCGCGACGGAATGGAACCACAGATGGACACAGATGCACACCGATAAAGATTCTGCCGTGCATCGGGCATTTGCCGGCCTTGCCACCAGCCGCGGGTCCTATCTGTGTGCATCTGTGTCCATCTGTGGTTCCGCTGTGCGCCCCGCATGTTAAGCTGCTGAAAGTGGCCGAACCTTCCGGCCAGGCGCCGAAGCCCCCCAAGGTATCGGCCCTGGTGGTTTCCTACAATCGAAAAGCCCTGTTACGGCGCGCGCTCGAAGCGCTGGAGCGGTCCGAAGCCCGCGACACGATCGAGATCGTGGTGGTGGACAACGGTTCCACCGACGGCAGCCAGCAACTCGAAAGCGAATTCTCCCGCGCGCGGTTCATCCGCATTCCGCGCAATTTCGGCTTGACCAAGGCCCTCAATCTGGGCGTCCGCGGCTCTGAAGGCGAGTACGTCTTCTTTCTGCATGAAGACACCGAGGTCTTCCCCGAAACCGCCCGTCTCCTAGCCGAGCTTCTGGACTCGCAGCCAGACGCCGGGGCCGTCTGTCCGCTGCTCGTAGACGCCGCGGACCGCCCCGCGCCCCAATTGGGACACTTTCCGCCGGACGATACCTGGCGCCCCGCCGAGCCCGGACCCGATCCGATGCCGGTCGATTACCCGCGCGGCGCCGCGCTTATGATGCGCCGCTTTTTCTTCACCGCCATTCGCCAGATCGACGAGCACTATGGACAATTTGGCAGCGATGCCGACCTATGTTTCCAGATGCGCCGCGCCGGCAAGAAAATCCTGTTGGCCCCCCAAGCGCGCGCCCGCCACGAGGGGCACTCCGAGGAGTCGGCGCTACGCAAAGCCGACCGCAAGCAGGGCGCTGTGGCCTGGATCGGCAAATACGGCGGCTTTTGGAGCGGTCTGCGCGCGCAAATCGCCGCGATTTTCGGCGCCCTGGGTTCTCTCCAGTTAGGCGTGCTCAAGTATCTTTTGGCCAGCCAAAAGGTTGACGGAAGTCAACAGGAGTAGTCCAAAGGCGCCCCGCGCGGCAGCAGTTTCAGCTATCATGGAGCCAATGGACGCTATTCTTTGGATACTGCTGCCGGGCTTCGTGGCGGTCGGCTCCGGCCTGCTGGCGTTCTATATCATGCAATCCCGCATGGAAGTCGCGCTGGCCCGCGAGCGGGAAGCCATGGCCCAGGCCCGCGGCGCGCTGGAAGCCGAGAAGAATTCGCTCGAACAGGCCCTGCGCGGCGCCAAAGACTCCGCCCGGCGCGAGGCTTTGGACGAGTTCCTGGCCGACGTGCACGTGGAGCAGCGGCACTACGTCCGCGAGAACAAGCTGCTGTTCCAGAACCGCAAGGCGCTGGTGCTGCAGGAGCGCATCTTCTTCCGCAATATCCCGCTTTCCAACTGGATCGAGCACGAGATCGTGCTGCAGGAAGGCGAGGACGTGGACAAAGCCGCCCGCAGCCTCACCTCTTTCGTGGAGGTTGTCAGCGTCGACCAGCAAGCTCCCAACGGCAACCGGTTGTTGCGTTAGATCACGCTCGAACCGCTTGCTTACGCGCGCGGCTCGGTAACGCGGCAAGAGTTGCTGGAGCCGCGACCGTCAGGAAGCGGCTGCGCCGATCACTTGCTCGCCAGCAGCATGCGCGCCGCCACCAGCACCAGAAACACGGCGTAGATCCGCCGGATCGTCAGTGGCGGCAGCGCCAATATGATGCGCGCGCCAAAATAAGAACCCAGGAACAGGCCCGCCGCGATCACCAGCGCGTATTTCAAATTCACGTGGCCGCGGCGGTAGTATTCCATGGCGCCCAGCAGTCCCACAGGCGGGATCAGCGCGGCCAGCGATGTGCCGATGGAATCCACTTCGCTGAGCTTCATGAAATAAAGCAGGGCCGGCACGATCACCAGTCCGCCGCCGATACCGAACATTCCGGCGAGGACGCCGGCGGCCAAACCGATTGCGATGAGGGGCAAGTAAGCCATGACCCTGCGAGTTTATCACGGCTGGCCATTGACGCCTGTCCTACTGCGGGATTTCCATGCGCACACGCAGACCCGGCGCGGCATTCTCGGCCGTAATACGCCCGTGATGCGCGCCGATGGCGCGGTGTGCAATCGCCAGGCCCAGCCCCACGCCGCCCGTCTGGCTGTCTCTGGAACCGTCCACCCGGAAAAACGGCTGAAAGATCCTGGGCAGCATCTCTTCCGGCACTCCGGGACCGTAATCGCGCACCGAAACCGAAGCCTTCCCGGCGGCTGCTTCCAGCCTGACATCGATTGCGGAGCCTTCCGGCGCGTAGCGCACGGCGTTGCGCAACACATTCTCGATAGCGCGGCGCAGCAGTTCGCGGTCGCCGCGAACGGGCAAAGCGCCGGCCGATTCGAAATGGAACCGGCTACCGCGCGCATCGGCTTCCACGCGGCTGGCCTCCAGCAGTTCTTCGACCAGCCGATCCAAGTCGAGATGCTCCACGCGTCGCGACGAGGGGTCGCCCTCCACGCGTGTCACCTCCACTAGCGCGCCCACCAGATTTGTCAGCCGCTCGATCTCTTTAGCGATGCGGGCGGCGGCGGCGTTACGATCCTCCGCGGTCTTGGTCAACTCCGCCGCGAAGCTGAGACGCGCCAGCGGCGAACGCAATTCGTGCGAGATATCCTGCAGCAGGCGCCGCTCGGCGGTGAGCAGCGTCTCGATGCGCTCGGCCATCTGGTCGAACGCGCGCGCCACATCGCCAATCTCATCGCGCCTGCGCGAGCGAACGCGCGCGGAGAAATCGCCGCGGCCGAAGCGCTCCACGGTGTGCGCCAGCTCGCGCAACGGCGAAGCGATGTTGACGGCCAGCATCCAGCACAGCAGCGCCACGACCAGCAAAATCAGTCCATAGTAGGGCAGAAAACTCCAGCGCGTGAAGGGCGGCCGGCCGGTGGCAATCAGCCGGTAGGCGCCGTCCTGCGACGCCGCCACCAGCACGAACCGGCCGCCTAGCGGATGCGGCACATTATATTCGCCGCGTGCGGCTGCCAACAGGGCGGAACGGTCCGCGCCGGTCACCAGGTCTTTGCCTTGCGCATCGGTGAAAAAATGTTCCGGCCCGAAGTAGGCCTGCAGTTTCCGCAAGTAAGCGCCCAGCGCCGCGGGACCTCCGGATCGATAGGTCACCTCGGCCTCGTCCACCTGGAACGCCACGGTCCTTTCGAACGGCCCTCCCTTCCCGGAGATCCGGGATGCCAGGCCGGCCGAGATGAACAGATACGCGCCGAGCGAAAGCACCAGCGTGCCGAACGACCACAGCAGGATCTTGGCGAAGACCGTTCTCATTCGGCCGCGTCTCTCATTCCGCCGCCTCTGGGGATGCCGCGAAAAAGTAGCCCACGCCGCGCACCGTGCGGATCTGGACGCGATCGCCGCGCTCCAACTTTCTCCGCAGATGGCTGATGTGGACGTCCAGCGAGCGCTCGTAAGGCGTGGATTCCCGCTGGTAAAGAACCGCGGCCAGCTCGTTGCGCGAAACCACGCGGCCCGCCGAGCGCACCAGGAAGTCGAGTATGTCGAACTCGATGGCGGTAAGATCGACGGTTTCGCCCGCGACCCACGCCTCGCGGGTTTGTGAGTCGACCCGCACGCCGCCGGCTTCGGCCACCTGGGATGGCGCGCCGCCCTGCCCCGCGCGCCGCAACACAGCCCGCATACGCGCCAGCAGTTCTTCGGGGCCGAACGGCTTCGGCAGGTAATCGTCGGCGCCGGCATTGAGGCCGGCGATGCGGTCGGTTTGCGCGGTGCGTGCCGTCAACAGGATCACCGGGACGCAGCTGCGCCGCCGGATTTGTTTCAGCAGCTCGAAGCCATCCAGAATCGGCAGCATCACGTCGAGGATGACGAGGTCGTATTGGCCTTCCAGGGCACGCGCCAGACCGCGCGGGCCATCGTGCGCCGCTTCGATGGCGAACTCGTGTTGTGAGAAGAAATCGGCCATTAGGGCGCAGAGGTCCGTATCGTCGTCCACCAGCAGCACTCGTCTCACTAATTCAGTTGTAACTCAGAATGGGGGCGCATACCGAGCCTTTTACAAAACTTAAGATTGCGTCCGGATTGAAGCCCGCAGGCCGACGTGGACGTCGGCCGCAGGACTGGAGTCCTGCCCCACGCTTAGCGTCTGCCAGCGTCCGCAGCGCTCCTCACCCACTGGTTACGCGGCGTACGGCGGCGATCTCGCCGGCTGCCGATGGGTGCTCGCTGGGGGACAAACGCCGCGGGCTGCGGTAAAGGCCGCGAGATCTGCTGCCAGCCGGTTCCGGACGTCATGTCGTAGACACTGATGTAACCGCCGGGCAACAGTTGAAATGGATCCGTGATCCTAAGTTGGTGGTCGAATTGGGTGGAGCCGGTTTGCCGGAACGATTCAAACCAAGCCGGGTATACAAAATCCGACACGAGCACGCCATTGATGTCATATCCATCTGGGTCTGCCTCGCACGCGTCGCAGACTTCGTAAGCGTACAGGCGTCCGACCACGTTTTGGTTGAGGTCGAAGTTCGTCATGGTAAGGGCTGTCAGATTGATCGCGGGATCTCCGAGCATTTCCAGCAGTTCGTGGCTCGCCGTGACAGTCCACTGGGTCCCAAATTGCAGGTCCGTTGCTGCAAAGACCTTTCCCAGCGGCAAACCGTCCGGCGTCATGTCGTGATAGCCCAACGCCCCGGCTTGGTCGGAATTGTCCAGCACCACCAGCCACCAGTGTCCGGCTGGTGGTTGTTGGCCTTTGGGAACAAAATCGAGATCCGCATCGACCCCCCAGGGAGGCGCAAAATCCCGCGAAACCTGCGTTTGCAGTGCCGGTACGACCGCGCGCACCTGGTCGTCAGTCAGCGTCGAGCTTACGTTGTTGATCGATATCTTTATCTGGGCCATAGTCTTCTCCTTGCCTCTCACTATCTATAGCGGATTCACGTGTGATTTCGGGACACGCATCTTTTACGGCACTCTACCTCAGCCGCTTTTACAAAACTTAAGATTCACCGGAGCGCTTTTGGCGAATACTGGAGTTGGGAGCAATCATGAAACGGCTGTGGGCGTTGACCGCCCTCTTAGTGTCTCTATCCATAAACGGCGCGGCGCAGACTGCGGCGCGCTTGCACGGGGTGGTCACCGACCCATCCGGCGCGTCGGTCCCGGGCGCGCTGGTGCAACTGCGCGGGCCAGGCGTGGACCAACGAGCCAGCGCCGACGCCAGCGGCAAATACGCAATCGAGGCGGTAAAGCCCGGCAAGTACACAGTGCGGTTTATCGCCAAAGGGTTCACATCGATCGAGCGCAAGGATGTGGAAATCGTCAAGCCCACCGTGCTCGACGCGCAGTTGGTCATTGCCGCCGAAAACCAGGTAGTTAATGTCGAGGCCGAAGCCAACAGCGTGAGCGCGGACACGGCCGAAAATGGCGATGCGCTGGTGCTTAAGGAAAAAGAGCTGGCGGCGCTATCCGACGATCCCGACGAGCTTTCGCAGCAATTGCAGGCGCTGGCCGGTCCCGGCGGCGGCCCCGATGGGGCGCAGATCTACATTGACGGCTTCACCGGCAGCAATTTGCCGCCAAAATCGTCGATCCGCGAGGTGCGCATCAACTCCAACCCGTTCTCGCCGGAATACGACCGGCCGGGTTTCGGGCGCATCCAGATTTTCACCAAGCCGGGCAGCGACAAGATCCGCGGCCAGGCCTTCATGCAGTACAACAAGGAAGCCTTGAACTCGCGCAGCCCGCTGCTCGACCAGTCCAAGCGCCCGCCCTATCAACAGCAATTCTACGGGTTGAGCCTCAGCGGGCCGCTCTTCAAATCCAAAGCTTCCTTCAGCTTCGACGCCGAACACCGCACTATCGATGAAAACGCATTCATCCTGGCCACTACCCTGGATGCCAACCTGAACCCGCTGAACATCAACCAGGCGATCCTGACGCCGCAATTCCGCACCACGCTGAGTCCGCGCGTGGATTATTCGATCAACGCCAACAATACGCTGACCGTGCGCTATCAGAACACACGCGTGGAGATGGACAAAGAGGGCGCCGGCAGTTTCAGTCTGGCGGACCAGGCTTACAATCAGACGTCCTCCGAAAATACGCTGCAAGTCACCGAGACCGCCGTGCTCAGCGCCCGCGCCATTAACGAAACGCGGTTCCAGTACATGCGCTCGGCTCTGAACGACATTGCGAACAATAGCACTCCCGCACTCATTGTGGCGGGCGCGTTCCAGTCGGGCGGTCCGCAAATCGGCAACTCCTCCGCCATCACGAATAACTGGGAACTGACGAATACTTCGACTTACACCAAAGGCCGGCATGTCTTGAAATGGGGCGGCCGCGTGCGGGAATCGCTTCTGCGCGACACATCCGTCAATAACTTCGGCGGCACCTTCACCTTCTTCGGCGGCATCGGGCCGGAGCTGGACGCCAACAACCAGGCGATGGCCGGCACTTCCGAACAACTTTCCGCGCTGGAGGTCTACCGGCGCACGCTGCTGTTCGAACAGGAAGGTCTGACGGCCGCCGGTATACGCGCGTTGGGAGGCGGCGCTTCGCAATATAGCCTGAGCGCGGGCATTCCCACCGCCGCCTTGCATCAGCTCGATACCGGACTGTTCGTGAACGACGACTGGCGCGTGCGCCCCAACTTGACCTTCAGCTACGGTTTGCGTTACGAGGCGCAGACTAACATCGGAGACCATTCGGACGTTGCGCCACGCTTCGCGGTAGCCTGGGGCATCGATGGCGGCGCGAACAAATCCGCCAAGACGGTGCTGCGCGCGGGGTTTGGAGTCTTCTACGACCGCATCGGAATCAACGACACACTGAATGCGGTGCGCTACAACGGCGTCGCGCAGCAATCCTATCTGGTTCTGAATCCGGACTTCTTTCCCACGGCGCCTTCGCTCGAATCGCTGGCGAGCAGCCGGCAGCCGCAAGAGTTACAACTGCTTTACGGGGGCATTCAGGCGCCGCGAACTTATCAGGCAAACATCGGCGTCGACCGGCAAATTAATCAACACGTCCGGTTCAACGTGAGCTACGTCGGCAACCGCGGCGTACATCTGGAGCGCTCCGCCAATATCAACGCGCCCGTTGACGGAGTTTACCCTTATGGCGATTCCGACATCCGCCTGCTGACCGAAACGGTGGGTTACAGCCGGTCTAACATGCTGCTGGTCAGTCCGAACGTGAATTTCGGGAAGATATTCCTGTTTGGGTTTTATGGTCTCTCTTACGGGATGGACGATAACGAAGGCGCGCCCGCCAACCCATACAACCTGAGGGCGGAGTGGGGACCTTCCTCGTTCGCCGATATCCGGCACCGCTTGCTGCTGGGCAGCAGTCTGCCGCTGTTGCTGAAGTTCACCATCAGCCCGTTCTTCCTGGTGCAGAGCGGCACGCCGTACAACATCACCACCGGGATCGATTCGAATGGCGACGGATTCGCGGCCGAGCGCCCGGAGCTGATGGCCGGCCTGAGCGCCTCCGGTTGCACGGGTGGCGGTCTGGTCTACGCCGCGGGATTCGGATGCTTCAACCTGGATCCGGCGGCGGGCGCGGCCACCATCGGGCGGAATTACGCGCGCGGTCCGGCCACCGTGAACCTGGGTTTGCGCTTGGCGCGGACGTGGTCGTTTGGAGGCGAGGGCGAGTCCGGGCCGGCGCAAGGGCAGACGGGACCTCCGCCTGGAGCGGGCGGCGCGCGCGGTGGCGGCGGCCCGGGTGGTCCTGGAGGCGGCGGTCCGCCACCGGGAGGCGGTCCTCCGGCGGGAGCGTTTGGCGCGGTGACCGGCCGCAAGTACAATCTGACGCTGAGCATTAACGCGCGCAATGCGCTGAATCACCCCAACTACGCGGCGCCGGAGGGCGACCTGAGCTCGCCTTATTTCGGGCAGTATCTCAGCCTGGCGGGATTTGGTCCGTTCGGCTCGCCGAGCACTTACAATCGCAAGATCGACTTGCAACTGCGCTTGACATTCTGACGGTGTGAGGGCTGATGACGAGGCCCGCCGGCTTCGTGGCTTGGCGCGTCAGGTCCTTTCACGCTATTCATTGCGACTGAGCTTGTTTTCGCATTGGCGAGAAAAGTGCTTGCGTCACGACCGGGTGCCATGAGACTTCTTCTTCTGCCGCCGCTGTCGGGCCAAGTCGATTCCGAAGAGGCTGAAAGCCAAGGCCGAAGCCTTGGCCAGGGCTGTCCCGAAGGTGGCTCGAGTCGTGAATAATTTGCAAATCGTTTCCAGAAAGGTGGTTATCGCATGTTGTGGACAATCTTCGTCGTGCTGTTGATCCTCTGGTTGTTGGGTATGGTGACGTCGTACACACTTTACGGCTACATTCACCTTCTTCTGCTCATCGCCGTGGTCGTTCTGGTGATCCGTTTGATTCAGGGCCGCAGAGTTGTGTGAGCCGCGATTCACTGACCCGGCCGGTGACCCTTCTCCTTGTGTTGCTTCATTACGGTGCGGGCAGCAACCTCTTTGGCACGCTTGCCATACCGGCCGCTCTGCTCCGCGGCTTCCTTGATGTGTTCGTATTCTCGTTGCTCCTTCGGACCTACACCTCGCAAGTGCTTTTTTCCTGGCATATCTTTCTCCTGTTCGACGGCGTTTCCGTGGACAGTGAAAGCTAAGCAATTGGAAGACCATCCGGGCGGAAACCGCTCCCTGACCGCTCCCTGACGGTCGCGGCTCTGTAACGCGGCCGGTTATAATACGCGCCCGGTTATAATCGCCTTTGACACCCAAAACCGCCTTCCTTTTTCCCGGACAGGGATCGCAATTCGCCGGTATGGGCAAGGGTCTCGCCGCGCAGTACGCCGTGGCGCGCAGCGTCTTCGAAGAAGCCGACGACGCGCTGGGATTCTCACTCTCGGCCATGTGTTTCGAGGGACCGGAAGACGCCCTCAAGCTGACGGAGAACACGCAGCCCGCGCTGCTCACGGTTTCGACGGCCGCCTTTCGCGTACTGGCGGAATGCGGCTTCGCACCGGACTACGTCGCCGGCCACAGTTTGGGAGAATACTCCGCGCTGGTGGCGGCGGGCAGCCTGCAATTCGCGGATGCCGTGCGCCTGGTCCGCAAGCGCGGCCGGTACATGCAGGAAGCCGTGCCGCCGGGCGTGGGCGCGATGGCCGCGCTGCTGCGGCTGCCCGAAGGCGCGCTGGACGGCGTCCTGCAACAGGCCGCGCAGGGCGAAGTGGTGAGCGCCGCGAATTTGAACGCGCCGGACCAGGTGGTGATCGCCGGGCACGCTGGCGCGGTGAATCGCGCGATCGAGTTGGCCCGGGCCGCGGGCGCGCGCCGCGCAATTCTGCTGCAGGTCAGCGCGCCATTCCATTGCGCGCTGATGAAACCCGCTCAGGAGCGCCTGGCCGCGGATTTGAATGCCGCCGATTTTTCCGATTTAAGTTGCCCGCTGGTGAACAACTGGCAGGCGCAAGAAGTGCGCACGGGCGCGAAGGCGCGGCAAGGTCTGTACGAACAGGTTCCCAACCCGGTGCGCTGGGCGGAGTCCATCCGGTATCTGGCGGCGCAGGGAGTGCAGCGCTTCGTCGAAGTGGGCGCGGGCGGCGTGCTCACCGGCCTGCTGCGCTCCATCGATCCGAGCCTGCAAGGTTTGCGCTTCGGCGAACCCGCCGATTGGGACAAACTCTCCGCATAAACTGCTGTGATCTGGGACCAGGCAGAATACGATCTTCGCTGCGAATGGGGTCTGGCGGGCGTGCAGACACTCGCGCCGATCAGCGATGTCCTGATCGTCGTCGACGTGCTGGTGTTCTCCACCGCCGTGGACATTGCTGTCGCGAGGGGCGCATCCGTGCTGCCGTACCGCTGGCGGGACAGTTCCGCCGAAGCCTTTGCGAAGTCGAAAGGGGCGCTGCTGGCCTCGCCCCGGTCCGCCGGCGGCTACTCTCTCTCGCCTCCATCTTTGCAGTCGATCCCGGCGGGCACCGCCTTGGTGCTGCCTTCGCCGAACGGCAGCACGCTCTGCCTGATGGCAGGCGCCGCCACGACCTTCACGGCCTGTCTGCGAAACTGCCGCGCGGTGGCGGCCCATGCGTGCGCCTGCGGTTCACGTATCGCCGTCGTTCCAGCCGGAGAGCAGTGGGGCGACGGCGCGCTCCGTCCGGCGATCGAGGATCTGATCGGCGCGGGAGCGGTCCTGGCCAGTCTGCCGGGCCGGCCATCGCCCGAGGCCGAAACGGCTATTGCCGCATTCGAACGTTTCCAGCACAATCTGCACGATGCGCTGGCCCGCAGCACGTCGGGCAAGGAACTGGTGGCGCGGGGATTTGCGCGCGACGTCGAACTAGCCGCGGAATACGCGGTGAGCGCGACGGCGCCCGTGATGCAGGAAGATCGTTTTGTGGACGCCGCTGCCCCAACGATTGCGGCCTCGCCATCGTCTAGTTTTTTGAAGCCAAAGCATCCCGCATGAACCGCTCCCGCATCCAGTCAGTTTGGTGCCCGATCCTCGCCGTGTGGTTCTCCGCCGCGGCCACGGCAAGCCTCGCCCAGTGTCGCTTCCCCGCGGACGCCACAGGCCGGGTCTTGACCTACACTTTCGATCCGACTGTCACACCCGCCGGCACAATATTGCACGTCACTCTCAAGTTCCAGGGCGGCCCGGACGGATTAGACGCTGTGGAAGTGCCCTCGCAGTGGGCCGGCGAAACCCTTCGCGGCGTGATCAACCTCCGCGCACTCTCCGGCGAGACGGCCGTGGCCGACACCGGCTCGCCCGGGAAGAAGACGGTCCGGCATCCTCCCAATCGGGAGGTGATTCTCGCCTACGACATGGTAAAGGACTGGACTGGACCTTTCCGCCATCCTGCGGAGTTCCACGGCGCGCTGATGCCGGAGTATCTCGAAATCAATGGGCAGAACGCCCTGGTTCACCCCGATCTGGCGCCCCAAACAGCGGTGACTGTCCACTTCGATTGGCAGAAGCTTCCGGCCGCCTGGGTCTTGGCCACCAGCTTTGGCACCAGTGCGGGCGGCACTACTGCGAACAACGTAGACCGTTGCCAGTCCTATTCCGGCGCCTGGAGCGCCGTCGAAGAAGCGCTCTTCACCGCGGGCGACTTTCGCATCCGTCGTTTTCAAATCGGCGCGCGGCCGGCCGTATTGGTAGTCCGGGGTAAATGGACCTTCCCCGATGACGAGGTCGTCAGCGGCATCCCAAAAGCCGTCGGCATCGTGCGCGACTTCTGGCACGACGACAACTTTCCGTACTTCCTGGTCACCCTAAAAGCGTTTGACAACGATAGGGGAAACGAAGACGGCTCCGCGTTCACCAACGCCTTCTGGCTCTACCTGTCGCGCCAAGACACGTTTTCCGCCCAGCTCCCGACTCTGGTGCACGAAACGTTTCATGCCTGGAACCCACGCCGCATGGGGCTGTTGTCCGATGAGGATGACAAAGCCATCGAATGGTTCCGCGAAGGCTTCACGCTGTATTACGGCTATCTTCTGGCCTGTCGCGGCGGCCTGATGCAGCTCCCCACTTATATCGAAAGCATCAACCGCGATCTCCGGAATTCTCCCAACTCGACCAACCCCTACGTGCGTGGCCGCCTGATCGCCCTGTGGCTGGACCGGAAAATCCGAAAGGACTCCGGCGGCAAAAGCTCCCTGGACAATGTGATGTTCGACATGGTGAGCGGAGCCGGCAAACCATTGACGGAAGCCCGGATTATTGAGACCGCCGGCCGCTATCTCTCCCCAGCTTCCCGGAGCCAGCTCGCGCAGGCTGTAGAACAGGGCGCACGCATCCCGGCCGCCGAGGACGCCCTCGGCTCTTGTGTTCGCGGATCGATGGACGAGATCGTGCCCTTCAATCTTGGCTTCGATTTCGCCGCCTCACAAGAGGCCCACAGGGTCACTGGTGTCATACCAAACGGTCCAGCCTTTGAGGCTGGTCTCCGCGATGGCCAGCAGATGGTGGGTTTCTCCGTCTACGATAACCAACCCGATAAAACCGCGAAGATCACCGTCCGGACTGGCGCCACCAGTCAGACGATCGAATACTACCCGCGAGGCAAGCCGCAGGCGATACTGCAGTACCATCTCGACCAGCAAGCGTACACTGCTAACCCGGCAGGTTGCCAAACCCTATGACCGGCTGAGGGCCGCCTGCGCCGCCTGCAACATGGCGCGCGCGTAACCCACGTTGTAGGCGTAGCCCACATACCCGCCGCCGCCCGGATAGCCCGGATGAAAGTCCGGCCGCTCGCGATCGGCGTCCAGCGCGCGCGGGTGCTCCGGATAAATCAGCCGCGGATACTTCTGGCGCACCAGTTCCTTCATCACCGCGAACATGTCGATCTCGCCCTCGTCGAGAAACACTTCCGTGTACTTCTCGTATGGCTTGCGTACGCGCACATTCCGGAAATGCACGTGGTTGATCGAGTCCCTCGACCCGAAATAGCGGCAGACTTCCACAGGGTCCTGGCCCATCTCGCGGGTGACCCCACAATCGAAGGTGATGCCATTCGACGGGCTGGGCACGATGCCGACGAGCCGCTTCCAACCTTCCACAGTCCCCATTATTTGCCCCGAGCCGCGGCTGAGCGGCGCCGGCGGATCGTTGGGATGCAACGCCAGTCGCACGCCCGATTCGGCGGCCACCGGCACCACGGCCTTCAGGAAATATGCGACGTTGCTCCACATCTCTTCTAGCGAGTGCGCGCCCTCCGCCGCGAGCGGCGGCAGATCCTTCACGCGGTCGTAGTCGAACGCGGTCAGGCCCGCGCCGGCGCGCCCAATTTCTTCGTAGTAGCCCTCCACTAGGCGGTGCGCATAGAAGTTGTACTCCACTACCGGAAGGCCCGCCTTGCCGGTCGCGCGAATCGATTGCCGGACCTTCTCGATCTCTTCATCCCGGCCCGGCCTTCCGTAAATGGCGTTCGGAAAGCCGCTAATCATCATGTTGCCCAGGGTCAGGCCGCCAGCGCTCAGACGTTCCATGCGCGCGCGAATCGCGGACTCTTCCCAAGGGATCGGCGGACCGCCCATGGCCACGTGATTCACGCCAAGCTGCTTCGCGCGCCGCATGCCGGCCTCATCCAGCGCGGCTGCCTGGAGCCTGCCCGAGAGTTCCAGGCAGATCTTGGGTGTGCCTGCGCCTTCGCCGCCCGATTGCGCCGCGCCCGCGCGCAGTGGCGCTGAAGGCGCCAAGGCGCCCGCGCCCACGGCTTGCAGAATTGTTCTTCGAGTCATATCGGACCTCATCATGATGGTTGCCTAATCTAACAGACTGCGGCAAAGTCACAGAAGCGGGTCCTGGAGGACCCGCGCAGACCTGGAGGTCTGCCCCACTAAAATGCACCGCAACCCATACAATAAGTCTATGCGCACTCTCTTCGCACTCTCGTTGGTTGCGGCGCTGGGTTTCGCCGCAAACCTGCCCGCCCCGCGCGAGCGTTCCTTTAGCTTCGAATACGCGGTCACCGTGAAGGACATCCCCAGCGGCGCACACACGGTCGATATCTGGCTGCCGGCGCCGCACGACGACGCCTTCCAACGCATTACGAACCTGCGTGTCGATACGGTCTACCGCTACGAGGTCGCCACGGGCACGGAAGATAACCACATCCTGCATGTTCGCGTCACCGGCCCCAAAGAACCGGCCATGGCGCTGACCATGCGCTTCGATGCCGTGCGCAAGGAGCGCATCCAGACGCTGCCCGGCCCTTTGCCGTATGCCATAGCCAGTCCGGGTTATGTGCCAGACTTGACGCGCTACCTGCAACCCGACCGCCTGGTGCCCCTCGACGACACTATCCGGCACTGGGCGCGCGAGGTGGTGGACGCGGCCGGCGCCAAGACCGATCTGGAAATGGCGCGGGCTATTTACAATAATGTCGTGGCCACCGTGAAGTACGACAAGAGCGGCAAGGGATGGGGCAACGGCGATATCTACCATGCGTGCGACGCGCGCCGCGGCAATTGCACCGACTTCCATGCCATCTTCATCGGCTACGCGCGCGCCGTGGGAATCCCCGCCCGTTTCGCCATCGGCTTTCCACTGCCCGCCGATCGCGGCGCGGGCAAAATCGCCGGCTATCACTGCTGGGCGGAATTCTACGCGAAAGGCATTGGCTGGGTGCCGGTGGCCGCGTCGGAAGCCGCCAAGAATCCGGCCAAGCGCGAGTACTTCTTCGGCGCGCACGACGAGAACCGCGTGGAGCTCAGCAAGGGCCGCGATGTCATCCTGGCTCCCAAGCAACAGGGCGCTCCGTTGAACTATTTCGTATATCCGTACGTCGAACTGGATGGCGGCAAATACACAAGCGTAGACACCAGCTACTCGTACAAAGATCTGCCGCTATGACGGCAGCAGGAACCATGAAACTCTTATTACGTTTCGCAGCCGCGGCGGGCCTGGCGTTGGCTCTGACGCCGTTGGTCGCGCCGCAGGCCAGGCCGGCGCATCAGACGCCCCCCGCCGAAGGCGAAGTGCAGCTCCCCAACGGCAAATCCCAACAGGATGAAATCCTGAAGGCCGATCACGAAAGGGACCTGAAGGATGCGACGCAGCTCATCGAACTGGCCGAACAACTCAAGCAGGAGCTGGAAAAGAACGACCGCCACGTGCTTTCGCTCTCCAGCCTGAAGAAGACCGAAGAAATTGAGAAACTGGCCAAACGCATCCGCTCCCGCCTGGTGCACTGACGTGGCTGCTAGCGGGCTGCAGAAAAAAGACGAAGACCGCTTGCTTACCCGCGCGGCTCAGAATCGTGCCCAGGTGTTTGCAGCAACTTGCCGAGCCACGACCGTGAGGGAGTGGTCCCGCCGATCCCTTCTGCTCGTATTCGCAGTTCTGCTTGTTCGGCCCGCCGCCGCGCAGGCCCCCAAAACCGCCCTCCTGGTTCTGCTCGGTGGCGATTCGAAAATCTGGCAAGCTGCATGCCAGGAGCGCGGCTTGCAGTTTCTGGAGGCGGGGAGCAACAGCTCCGGCAAGAGCGTCGACCAGCGCATCAAGTCCCTGGCTGCCGAAGTGGAGGAAGCCGAAAAGCGGCTGCCCGTCGACCCCAATCGCGTCTACCTTGCAGCCCAGGGCGGGTCCGTCTCCACGCTGTTCTATGTGGCGGCCCGCATGCCGGATCTTTGGGCGGCCGCCGTGGCTGCGGGAGGAAGTCCGCGCGCGGCTATCGATAGCAATCGCTTATTCGCCGCCAACACCACCAACCTTCCGGTCCTCTGGCTGTTTGCGAATAAGGAAGAGGAGCCTCTGGGCAAGAAGCTGCAGTCCAGCGGCTTCAATCTGGAGTGGCGCGAGCCGGCCGCGGCCAAGCCTTCGGAGATTTTCGAATGGCTCGCCGCGCACCAGCGCGACCCGTTCCCCACCACCGCGGATTGCGAAACCGGCAGCCCGCTGTTCACGCATTGCTATTGGGTGGAGGTCACCAAGTTCGATCCCGCCGAGAGCAACGATGTGCTGGATTCCACGCGGGTGCCACCGCTGGGATCGGGCGCCGTATTGGCGATCGGCTCGTTCGGATACAATCCCGGTGAACCGGGGCCGGGGGTTTTGGTCGCATCGCTCCCTGAAAAATACGCGGGGCCGCTCAAGCTCAACGACCGCATCCTGGAGTTGGGCGGCAAGGAACTGAAGAACGGCGCGGAATTCGCGCAGATCCTGTATCAGACGTTCGACGAGAAGCCGGTGGTGGTAATGGTTCGGCGCGGCAAGGAGCATCTCCGCCTGGAAACCAAGATCGAGATGGCGCCGCGCGCCGAGCCAGTCACCGCGCGCGTGCGTGCGCAGTATCTGCCGGAGTTGCAGGAAGTCGAAGTGGTCAGCCGCGCCATCGCTCAAATGAAGCTGACTCTCCCCGAGTCCTGGCTCCCGGCCAAGATCAACTGGAACGGCACCGAACTAGCCAACGCCACCGCGGGCGGCTGCTGGCTGCTGGACGAACAAAAAGAGTTACTCACCGCCAAGCGTTGTCAGTAGGGTCACGCGGTATCGTTTAGAATAGCTGCCATGGACTCTTCTCGCCGAAACCGGCGCGCCGCCGGCTACGGCACGGCCATTGTGCTCGTCCACCTGCTGGTCAATCTGGTGCATGGCGCGGCCCACCGCGAATTGCATATCGATCTGAGCGCGGCTGAAATGCTCTTCGTAGTAGTGGTGATTCTCGCCGGGCCGCTGCTGGCCATGGCTTTGCTGTGGACGCCGTGGCAGCGCCTCGGACTCGGACTACTGGCGCTGACGATGGCGGGATCGCTGGCCTTCGGACTGTACCATCACTTTGTGGCGATGGGTCCGGACCACGTTGGCGCGCAGGTTGCCGGGTTCTGGGGGACCACGTTTGTCGTCACCGCTTGTGTACTGTTTCTCGCGGAAGCTGTAGGCACTTATATAGGTGTGCGGTTCCTTTACCGCGCGCCGGCGGCTGTCTAAGAGATGCCACGATCCGCGGAGCCGCGGGGTATGATGACGGCTATGGCACGCATCTCCGGTGGTGATACTGCTTTGCGGCGGAAGCAAGCAGACTCAAAGCAAAGGATTACCTCGATGGTTAAGACTGAATCTTATAAAGAGAACCTGCTGGAGTCGTTGAAGGATCCGGAGACTGCGGCGGAATATCTGACTGCATGTCTCGATGACGGCGACATGGATGTGTTCATTCTGGCGCTTCGGGATGTCGCCGAGGCTCAAGGCGGGATGCAACATTTTCGGAAATACAGTTATGAATAAATCCTGCGCCCCGTTGGGGCGGCGTCTCGCGCTGCGGCGGCGTCCCACGCCGCCCGAGCGGGCTGAGAGCCCGCCGCAGCTCAAGGAGCTGCCCCACTTGCGCAGGATTTATTACGCCAGAATCCCTTTCACCACATTACCCGCAATGCCAGTCAACCGCGCATCCAGGCCCTGGAACTTCACGGTCAGGCGCTTGTGGTCGATGCCCAGCAGGTGCAACATCGTCGCATGGAAATCGGGCACGGCCACAGCGTTCTCGACCGCGGCGTAGCCTAACTCGTCGGTGGCGCCGTAGGTGAGGCCGCCTTTGATGCCGCCGCCCGCCAGCAGGAAGCTGAAGCCTTTGATATGGTGATCGCGGCCATCGCCCTGCGACATGGGCGTGCGGCCGAATTCGCCGCCCCACACCACCAGCGTGTCGTCCAGCATGCCGCGTTGCTTCAGGTCCTGGATCAGCGCCGCCGTGGGCCGGTCGGTCTCCTGGGCCTTGATCACGACGTTGGCCTTCACGCCCGAGTGGTGATCCCAGTCGCGATGGTAAAGCTGAATGAAGCGCACGCCGCGCTCGGCCAGGCGGCGCGCCAGCAGGCAGTTCGAGGCAAACGATCCGTCGCCGGGTTTGGCGCCGTACATCTCGAGCACGCTGGCGGGTTCCTTGCTCATGTCCACCAAATCGGGCACGCTCGATTGCATGCGGAAAGCCATCTCGTATTGCGCGACGCGGGTGAGAATCTCCGGGTCCTGGGTGGCTTTGTATTCCAGGCGATTCAGCGCGTTCACCGCCTGGATCGATTCGCTCTGCGCGGCGTCGCTCACCCCCGGCGGATTCCGGACGTGCAGCACGGCGTCGCCGAAGGAGTTCAGCTTCACGCCCTGGAACCGGCTGGGCAGGATGCCGCTCGACCACTGTCGCGCGGCGATGGGCTGCATCTGGCCGCCCTTGCCCGAAGACATCAGCACCACAAAGCCCGGCAGGTTATCCGCTTCGGCGCCCAATCCGTAAAACACCCACGATCCCATGCTGGGGCGGCCGGTAATGATGGAGCCGGTGTTCATCAGGGTATGGGCGGGGTCGTGATTGATCTGCTCGGTCCACATGGAGCGCACGATGCAGATATCGTCGGCGACGCTGCCGATGTGCGGAAACAAGGAGCACATCTCCTGGCCGGATTTGCCGAACTTCTGAAACGGATGCTGTGGGCCGAAACAGGTCAGGCGCTGGCCCTGGAGTTGCGCGATCTGCTGCCCCGCGGTAAAGGAGTCCGGCATGGGCTTGCCGGTCATCTCGGCGAGCTTGGGTTTGTAGTCGAAAGTTTCCAAATGCGAGGGGCCGCCGGCCTGGTAGAGGAAGATGACGCGCTTGGCCTTGGCGGGATGATGCAGCGGGTTGACGACGCCGGTGGAAGCCAGCAGGCGCCGGTCGAGCAGCGAATTCAGGGCCAGCAGGCCTACGCCGGCGAGGCCGTTGCGCAGGAAGGTGCGGCGGCAGATTTCACAACCGTTGGTTTCAGAAAGCATTTGGATTCTCTTTAGTGGGGCAGGCTCCCAGCCGGGGTGCCCTCTGGGCCGGGACTCTTAGTCCCGCCCTTGTCACCGCGGAGCTGAGAGCTCCGCGAAGGCTGGGAGCCTGCCCCACAATTTGTAGAATTAATTCCTTGTAATCGTCTCATGCAAATTCAAGATCGCCCGGGCCACCAGAGCCATGGCGGCCATCTCCGGTTCTGCGGCGCCCGCGTGCGGCGCTTCACCGACGCTCATCAGTTGCGCGGCCGATTCCGGCGACGCGCGGAAACGCGCCAGATTCTTGCGATACAGATCCTTCAGAATCTGCCGCTCCTCCTTGCCCGGCGTGCGGTTCAGCGCCCGCTCGAAGGCCCAGTCCAATTGCCGGTCAAACGCGGGGCCGCCCTGCCGCACGATGTTTTCGGCAAACACGCGCGCGCTCTCGACGAAGATCGGATCGTTCATCAGATCGAGCGCTTGTAGCGGCGTGTTGGAGCTGACGCGGTTCACCGTGCATTCCTCGCGCGTGGGCGCGTCGAAGGTCAGCAGCGTGGGATGCAGGAACGTGCGCTGCCATTCGGTATACAGCGCGCGGCGGTAAAGATCCGTGCCGCGGCTGGCGGAGTACTCGCGTTTGGGAAAATTCATGGCCGCCAGATAGCCTTCCGGCTCGTACGGGCGCACGCTGGGACCGCCGAACTGCTCGACCAGCAGGCCGGAGACCGACAGCGCGATATCGTGCACGATTTCCGCATCCACGCGATAGCGGTTCTGGCGCGCCAGCAGGCGATTGTCGGGGTCGCGCTCGTCGATCCGCGCGCTCGACAATGACGCCTGCCGGTAGGTGTGGCTGATGACGATGGTGCGGATAACGTGGCGCACGTCCCAATCGTGTGCGCCCTGTGCCGCCCATTCCGGATGCATGAATTCCGCGGCCAGCCAGTCGACCAACTCCGGATTGACGGGCCACTCGCCCTGCGAGCCGAGATCTTCCAGAACCTTGGAAAGACCCGTGCCGAAGAACTCGCGCCACAAGCGGTTGACGAAGGCGCGCGCGGTGAGCGGATTCTGCTGGGAGACGATCCAGTTCGCCAGATCCAGGCGCGTGGCGCGGCGGCCATCGGTTTCCAGCTTGGCAAGAAACGCCGGGACGGCCGGCTCCACGATTTCGTGCGTTTCATCCATCCAGTTGGCGCGCGGCAGAATGCGCGTGATGCGCGGGCGCGTGGATTCGGTGAGGATCACGCGCGGCACCTCGGCGGAAAGCAAATCGCGCTCGGCGCGCAGGCGGGCCAGCCGCACGTAAGCCGGCTGGAGTTCCGGCGTCGAAAATTCGAAGTAATCCAGCACGGCGTCCTTTTGCTCGGGGCTGCGCTCGTCCTCTTGCCGGCGCAGGATCTTGGGCAGATCGGGTGGCAGACCGCGGCCGGCGGCGACGGTTAAGGTGAGCGATGGGTTATCGGGCGGGCTGGCTTTCGTCTTGGAGCCGGATTCGCCGTCCTCCGGCCAGGAGTACGTGGCCGCGGAGAGCGCCAGGCGGAATCGCCCGATGGTGGCGCGGCGGAGATCGGAGTCGTGATGCAGGCGCACGGTCACGACGGAATCGGCCCGTGTGTGAACAGGTTCCGCGAAGCGCAGCGCCAGAAACGGATTGTACTCCTCGACGATGGTGACGCCCCATCCGGTCTTCGGATCGCCGTCGATGGCGGCCGTGGGCGGGTTTTCCACGCGCTCGCCAATGCCACCGGAAGTCGCCAGCACAAAGGGCAGCTTGCGCGGCGCGGCGCCGGGTTCGGTAAGTTCGGCCTCGACCTCGGTGAGCACGAAGCGGTCCGCGCCGCGGGCAAAGCGCGTGCCCGGCAGGCTCTCGTCCTGAAAGACGTCGATGCCTAGCGCGGTCCATGCGCCTTCGCCCGGCTTGAACGTGACGGTATAGGTCTCGTTATCGGGATTGGGACCCGAGGCCACAATCAGGCCTTCGCCGCGCTTGCGCTCGGAACTGAGCGAGCCATTCAGATAGAAGTTGCTCTCGACGGCTTCGTCGTTGTAGATAGTGAGCTTCGCGCCGTTGGCCGTGGAGGCCGCCGTGGGCCGCTGGTAGGTCCAGGCTAGCTTGCCCGCCTCGAAATCCGGCAGCAGGCGGTCTTCCCAGGCCCAGCGCTGCTTCTTCAGTTGTTGCGCCTGCGCGTCGAGGCCACGGCGCGCCACGGTGATTTGTTCGTCGAGCGCGGCGAGGCGGCGGCGCTGTTCTTCGGTCGGAAGCGGCAGTTTCTCGCCCCACGCGCCGCGGCCCCTGTCGGCAATCTGGCCGGTTTCCCGGATGTCGGCGAAGAAGGCCTTCATGGCGTAGAAATCTTTCGACGTGAAAGGATCGAACTTGTGGTCGTGACATTCGGCGCAGCCCATCGTGGAGCCTAGCCAGACAGTGCTCAGTGTGCGCACCCGGTCGGCGCCATACTTGGCCAGATACTCATTCGGCTGCAGGCCGCCCTCCGCGGAAGCGCGGTTCAGGCGATTGTACGCCGCGGCGACCTCCTGTTCGCGCGTGGCATTCGGCAACAGGTCGCCGGCCAGTTGCTCGCGCGTGAACTCGTCGAAGGGCTGGTTGTCGCGGAAGGCGCGCAGCACGTAGTCGCGATAGGGCCACGCGGGCCAGATGTTGTCGCCGTGAAAGCCCGCGGTATCCGCGAAGCGCACCGCGTCGAGCCAGTGCATGGCGCGCATTTCGGCGTAGGCCGGCGAGCGAAGCAGGCGATCGACCAGCTTGTCGTAGGCTTCGGCCGACCGGTCGTTGAGGAACGCATCGGCTTCCTGCGGGGTGGGCGGGACTCCGGTCAGGTCGAGGGTCACGCGGCGGAGAAGCGTGCGGCGGTCGGCTTCGGGCGAGGGCGCCAACTGTTCGCGGGCCAGGCGCGCCTGGATGAAGTTGTCGATGGGATTGCGGATGGGCGCTTTGGCGTCCGCCACCTCGGCAACTGGGGGCACGGGCGGACGCTTCACCGCCTGGTAGGCCCAGTGGCCTTCGTAGACGGCGCCCTCGGCGACCCAGCGGCGGATAGTTTCTTTTTGCGCGCCGGTGAGAACCTTTTCCGCGTATTTCGGTGGCATCCGGCGCGCTGAGTCGGCGGCGAAGATGCGCTGGACGATGGCGCTCTTATCGGGGTCGCCGGGCACGATGGGGATAGCGCCCGACGGGGTGGGCTTCAGGGCTTCTTCGCGGCGGTCCAGACGCATGCCCGCCATGCGGGCGCGCTTGTCGGGCCCGTGACAGCGAAAGCAAGTATCCGACATGATGGGCCGGATATCGCGATTGAACTTGACCGGTTCGGCGCCGGCCGTCAGGGCTAGGCAGGCGATCAGCAGGACAGTTCGCTCCGGGTGCATGTGGAATATGTTACAACGTGGCGGGCTCCGTGGGGCAGGACTCCAGTCCTGCGGCCGACGTCCACGTCGGCCTGGAGCGGGTCCTGGAGGACCCGCGCAGACCTGGAGGTCCGCCCCACAACTGCACTTTGTGGCTACAATAAAATGATGTCGAGCGTTGCAGGCGTTTCCGTCGAAGAATATCTGTCCACCGCCTACCGGCCCGATTGCGACTACGTGGACGGGGAGGTGCGCGAGCGAAACGTGGGAGAATACCCGCACAGTAATCTGCAGGGCCGTCTGGTGATCTGGCTTGGGAACCGGGAGCGCGATTGGAACATTCGTGTCCTCCCTGAGCAACGCGTCCGCGTAAGCTCCCACCAATTTCGCGTCCCCGACCTCTGCGTGCTGCGCCGTGACCAGCCCATCGAGCCGGTGTTCACGCAGCCGCCGCTGATCTGCATCGAAATACTTTCGAAAGACGACAGGGTCCGCGATATGCAGGAACGCGTCGACGAATACCTCAACTTCGGCGTACCCAATGTGTGGATTCTCGACCCGGTCTTGCGCAAAGCGTACGTATGCACGCAAAGCGGGTTTCAGGAACCGGTGGGCGGGATACTGCAAGCGGCGGGGTCCACGATTCGCGTACCGCTCGCCGAGGTCTTCGCCGAATTGGACCAGTAGGCGAAGACGGGATCAATCCACTTGCCTGAAACGTCTTTCCTTCCAACAGCGTCGTAGGGTATTGCGGCCCAAACCCGCCGCCGATAGGCGATAATAATTCAAGGCCCAATGAGTCGTTTGTGCATTCTGCCAAAATCTAGAGGAGAACTTCCGACGTGAAACGAATTTGCCGATACCTTCCCATTCTCTCCCTTCTGTTACTGTGCGCACCATTCGCCAGCGCGCAGAGCTCTGTCGATTTCATGATGGGCTTCGGGACCGCGCATGACAGTGCCAACTCGAGCGGCATCGATAGTACCCTGCCCGGGACAAACGGCCAATGCACGCCCGTCGGCTCAACTATCGCCGCAACTGGCGGCACGTGTGCGGGGACGCCCAGCCTGAGCGGCTTCTTTCTAGGCTTCGGCGGAGATGCGATACTCTGGAAAAACTTCGGCATTGGAGGGGAGGTTAGCGTCCAGCCCGCCAAGAGCCAATTCATCACCTCCGCCTATGGCCCTCTGGACTACCGGCAGACGTTCTACGATTTCAATGGCATTTACGAGCCGGTGCATAGCAAGCGGGTCGCGTTGGAGTTGCAGGCAGGAGTCGGCGGCGCCAAATCGGGCTTCTCGATCACTTCAAGCAATTGTGTGGGGAGCGCCTGCGTCAGCCAATCCCAACCCGTCGTGAACTCGAATCATTTTCAAGTCCACGCGGGTGTGGGCGTGTCGCTCTTTGTAACCGAGCACATTTTCATTCGTCCGCAGTTCGACATTCACTACGTGCCTAACCTCAACACTCAGCCCGGGTTCGGAAGCAATCTGGTGACAGCGGGTATGGTGTGGGTGGGCTACAACTTCGGCTCCAGGTAGGACGGGCCTTCCTGGCCTGTCCGCTCCTTCGTGTGCTCGGCTCACGACGCGGCGCGGTATTTGTCGCGGCAGGCGGGCGAACAGAAATGCACTGTCTGGCCGTTGATCCGCTTGGTTACCGACGTATCCGCTGAGACATAGGTCCCGCAAACGGGGTCTTTCTTCAACTCGCCGCCGCGGGAAACCGGGGGCACCGGCCGGGCCGGTTTGGCCGCAACCTGGGAGTTCATTCCGCCAAAGATGGACCTGAGGACATTGCGCACCAGCCAAAGCACCAACAGCGGCAGGACAACGAAACGGAACAAAAAGCGCATTATGCTAAGGGGCGCTCTTTCCGGCGCCCCTCAATCATTATCGCACCCACTGCAGCCTTACTTCTTCTTGGTGGTCTTCTTCTGCGCCGCGGGATTCTGATACGAGGTGTCCACCGAACCGGATAGGCTGGCGAGCATGCCCTTGCACGACTCCGCGAACGGCCCATCGGGCTTCAGCTCCAAATACTTTTGGAAGGCCTCGCGGGTTCCCGGCACCGGATCGTACTTGCCGTCGCTGCCCAACGCGGCTTTGCCGATCAGGTAGATGCCATATTGATATTGCGCGTCCGCATAGGTCGGGTCGGCGTCGATAGCTTTCTTGAACGCCGCTCCAGCGGGCTCGCTCTGGCCGTTATTCACCAGCAAAGCGCCCAGGTTGTAGTAGTATTTTCCGGCGCTCGGAGGATCGAGTTGGGCCGCCTTGGCGAGTTCCGCCTGCGCCTCGTCGAACTTCTTGGCTCCCGCCAGCGCAAGGGCGTAATTGTTGTGCACACCGGCATCGTCCGGTTTCAGCGCCAGCGTCTTCTGATATGCTTCCATCCCCTTGTTGAGGGCTTCGTCGTGCTCGGTGCCAGTCTTGGTTTTGGCCAGGTTGATTTCGGCATCGCCGAGGTTGGCCCAGATGACCGACTGGTCGGGCGCCATCTCGCTGGCCTTGGTAAACTGCGCGACCGCTACGTCGAACTGCTTGGCGTTGACGGCCTCTTTGCCCCCGTTAAAAGCCTCGTTGAGCGCTTTATTCTTGGACGCCAGTTCCGCGCGCTCTTTGTTTGTCTTTTCGAAGGCGGCCTTCTGCTCGGCGGTCATGCCGCGCGCCTGGTCTTTGCTGAGGTTGCCGGATTCGGCGGCCTTGCTCAGGGCTTGCTGCTTCTGCGCCTGCGCGTGCATGTCGAAGTTGTTCACCACGGGATCGCCCAACTGGGTGCGCACCTTGTCGATAAAATCGACGTCTTTGCCGTCCACCTCGAGCGTAACCTTGTAATAGCCCAAGGGCAGGCCGCCGTAGAAATAATGTCCCTTCTTATCGGTCTTCACCTGGTAATGCCCTTTAATGTCTGTTCGTTCGATTTTGACCAGCGCGCCTTTCAGCGGCGAACCGTCTGCACCCTTGACATCTCCCTCCATCGAGGAAGTTTGCGCGAAACCGGCGAGGGTGCAAAACAGGATTCCCAGGGCGGGCAAGGCCACATTGCGATACTTCATGGAACCTCCAAACTTTGGAATTGCTGGTATTAAATTCCCAGTTTACTACACGGCGGGGCGCGCCAACCGCTCGCTCATGGGGCGCCCTCTGGGCCCGGCTCAGTAAACCTCGCCAGACCGTGCCATCATCCGCGCGCGCCGCCGGCGACACCCCGCTGCTTGCGCGTCAGGATCTCGCGCACGGCGTAGATGCGCCGCCCCTGGCTCTCAAAGTACGTGCGCATCATCATTTCGCCGATCAGCCCGGTGCTGAACATCATCAGGCCGCCCAACAGCAACAGGCCGCCGGCGATCATCAGCGGGCCGTGCTCGACCATGATCAACTCGTGGCCCGTCAACTTAAGAATCGCCAGCCAGAGCATGATCAGCCCGCCCAGGCCGGTCCCAGCCAGGCCCAGGAGCCCAAAAAAGTGCATGGGGCGGGTGAAGTACTTCAACAAGAACTTGATGGTCAGGATATCGAACATCACGCGGAAGGTGCGGCCGATTCCGTAGTGCGAATCGCCCGCCGGTCGCGCCGCATTCTGAA
>OCZT010000753.1_pt1 | contig 32843 bp, 32 predicted proteins | sample 1539031 | NCBI WGS metagenome assembly OCZT01 (sample SAMEA3539308, study PRJEB22396) | soil metagenome | biome: tundra; feature: field; material: soil | place: USA | collected 2010-05 | depth 0.15 m | reverse complement strand
GCTGACTGCGGACGCACTCGCGGATCTCAGGCGGGAACTCGCCGAGCGCGCTGTTTCCGCCCAGGAGACCTGGTGGGGGCACGACGCGATCCAGATCATGGATCCCGATGGCAATGAACTGCTCTTTCCGATCTCGGAGTGAGCCATGACTAGCGGAAAGCGACTGAACCATGAGCCGCCGGTGTGGCTTGTCTCGGGCCGTCACCGTAACCCCTTCGAAACGCTGGGATTGAAAGGAAGAACCCATGAACGATTCTGAAAGCGAGCGGCAGCGCCGTCTGCGGGCGGTGCGTTTCCTGCTCTATCCCGTCATCTTCTCACCAGACCTCTCACTCGAGCCGGCCCGGGTCTCCCAGCTCTTTCGCACCCATCAAACCGACCAGCTCGCTTCAATCGTTCAAGAGACCCGCGCGGAGCTCGCGCGTCCGATCCTCCAGGTCAGCGAAGTCGGGAGCCTCGTCTCCAAGAGCACCGAATCCCAGGTTCGGGCCTACCTCACGGCGGTGGCGAATCTCATCGCGGCCGAGTACCTCTCTCGCGGCGTAGCGTAGCGCGTTGCTGCAGCCGAACGCGGGTGTCCTCGGTAGCGGCCGCTGCGCGACCGCATTCTATTAGGGAGGGCGCTCGCAGCAGAACGCCGGTTGTTTTGCGAACACTCACCATCACATTGCATGGCAACCATGAGCGCCAATCATGTCCAAGCCGGAATCATCGCGCTCGGAGTTGCAGTCGGGGGCCTGCTGGTTGGTAACGGCTTCGCGCGCGGCCGTGCATCCGAACGCTACGTAAGTGTGAAAGGGGTCGCCGAGCGTGAGGTCCGAGCCGACCTCGCGATTTGGCCGATTCGGATTGCAGGCGCCGCGAATGACGTTGCGGCTGCGAATACAAAGATCGCGGCGAGCGTAGCGGGGGTTCGAAACTTCCTGGTTCGACACGGCGTCGATACGAGCCAAGTGCAGCTAACGGGATTCTCCGTAAGTGACGCGGAGGCATCGGAAGACGGTGGCGATCGCAAGCCGGCGAATCGGTACGTCATCCGGCAAACAATCCTGGTGAGGTCGAGCCAGCCCGAGCGCGTACTGGCTGCCAGCCAGCAAGTCAGTGAGCTCGCCGCGATTGGCGTAGCCATTTCATCCGGGAACTCAGAGTACGGCCCGGGAGCGAACGGGCCGAGTTTCGTGTTCTCGGGACTCAACAAACTCAAACCCGCAATGATTGCCGATGCCACGGCGCGGGCTCGAGAAGCTGCTGAGCAGTTCGCAACTGATTCCCGCAGCAACCTTGGCGCGATCCGGCAAGCAAACCAGGGCGTATTCGAGATATTGCCGAGGGACCAGGCGCCAGGCATCACGCAGGAGAGTCAAATCACGAAGATCGTACGGGTCGTTTCAAGCGTTGACTACTTCCTCAAGTAGCGCGCTGCCCCTTGGCCGTCTTACCGGGCGCTGCTGCCGTCGTGGCCTGATCAGAGCATCGTGATGTCGTGTCCTCGAACTCCGCTCGGCAGCATTCATGAGCGCGCTCTCGACGCGCCACGCAGCAAGACTGGTTGCATTGCTGGCGGGATCGCTGCTCCATCGGGTTGGCGATCGCGAGCGACCGGCTCGCTAGGACCGTGTCCCAGAGTCCTTTCGAAGCGAAACGCGCGGTAGATTCGCACGGGTCATGTTCGCATCATCTCGATCCGCGCCAGCGCGCGCGTGCCAAGGAGACGGCCATGAAATCAGTCGGGTGCGGCGTGTCGCTCTCTCTGGCGCTGTGTGCCGGCGCCCCGCTCGCCGCCCAGGTTCAGCCGTCCGACGCGCCGTCGCGAACACAGGTCGTAGCCGCGGCGAAGGCCATCATGCAGGAGGCCCGCTATTGCACGTTCGTCACGGCTGGGCGGGATGGTCAGCCGCAGGCGAGAATCGTCGACCCTTTCCCGCCCGACTCGGATTTCGTGGTCTGGATCGCCACCAACGCGCTCACGCGAAAGGTGGAGGAGATTCGTCGCAACCCGCGCGTCACGTTGCTCTACTTCAGCGCGGCCACGTTCGAGTACGTCACGGTCATCGGCACGGCGGTGCTCGATTCGGATCCGCGCGACAAGGCGGCACACTGGAAACCCGAGTGGGCAGGGATGTACAAGGATCAGAACCGCGGTGACGACTACCTGCTCGTTCGCGTGAAGGCCACTCGACTCGAGGTGGTCAGCACCCGCCGCGGCATTCTCAACGATCCGAAGACCTGGCGCCCGGTGATCGTGGACCTGCCGTGACGCACGGACGAGGTGCCGCAACCGCGGGACCTCCGCGACGACCTGGACGCCTCCGCCTGATCCAGCGGGATCTTCTGCGGGTCGCCGGCCTCGGGCTTGGGTACGTGCCCTTGGCCGTCATCCCCTCGCGCTTCGATCCCTGGCTGATCGATCGCCTCACGCAACTCGCCTTGCGGCTTCGTCCCGGGAAGCCCGCGCGACTGGCGGCCAGGATGTCGAAGACGCTGGGGTCTCGGAGCAACGACCGCGATCTCACCGAGCCGGCTCGGGCCCAGTACCAGATGATGCTGGAGGGCGCGTGGGCCAGGGCCAGGAATCTTCATGCCCGGGGATGGCAGCCGAAGACAACCGTGGAGGGCTTGGAGAGGCTTCAGGAAGCTCAAGCAGCCGGCCGAGGGACGATCCTGTGGCGCATGTCCTTCGGAAGCAGCCTGATAGTCAAGATCGGACTCTGGCGGGCCGGAGTCCCGCTGGTGCACCTGAGCATGAAGAACCACGGAGCGTTGTCCGAGGCGTGGATCGCGAGGTACGTCATCGGTCCGCTCTTTCGCCGGACGGAGAACCGGTATCTTCGCGAGCGCGTCGTGATCCCGTGGGACGGATCAACGGGATCGGTCATGAAGACCCTGCTGCAGCGCCTGAGCAGGGACAATGCCGTGGTGTCGATCATCGGAGATGTCCGCCGCGGCACCCAGAACATCACTACGCCGTTCTTCGACGCGCAGGCGGAGTTCGCGGTCGGGTCGCCTTCACTTGCATGGAAGGCCGGGTCGGCGCTCCTTCCCGTCTACTCCGTTCGGGAGGGCACGGGACGGTACCGCATCGTCATCGACGAGCCCATCGGCGCGGATCGGCAACTCGACCGAAAGGAGTACGTGAAGCGAGCGGTCGAAGAGTTCTCGACGCGATTGCAGGCGGCGATCATTCGGTATCCCGGGAGCTGGTCTGACTGGGGGCGCTTCTGGGCCCGAGGCCGGATCTATCGGGACGCGCCGCCTACCGCTTTGCCTCCCGATTAACCTCCCGCGAAGATCATCGCATAGACGATCCAGAGGATGATCAGCACGCCGGCGGTGAGCGCCGTCCAGGCGAACGCGCGGAATGTCCTGATCACGATGGGCTGGTACGGCTCCACCAGGTGCTCCTCGAGCGTGCCGCTCTCGACGAGCGACTCGTATTCGGCGGGCTTGTCCTCGCGCAGCTCCTCGACCGACATGCGGCCCGTGAAGATCACCGTGTCCATCGGGAACTTCTCGGGCCGGAGATGCGTGTTGAAGAAGTGGACCGTGAAGATGAACCCGGTGGCGAGCAGCGCCTCGTCGCTATGGATGATGGTCGCGACGTTGAGCGCCCAGCCGGGGAGCAGGTGGGTGACGAACACCGGGAACCAGAGCGCCAGTCCCGTGCCGCCGATCACGACCATACCCCAAAAGACGCCCATGTAGTCGAACTTCTCCCAGTACGTCCAGCGGCTGTACGCCGGGCGTTCGCCGCGTCCGAGGAAGAACTTGACGGTAGCCACAAACTCCTTGGCGTCCTTCAGCGTCGGGACCATCGTATTGGGACCGAGGAGGTACTTGATCCACGGCGTTCCTTTCCTGCGTCGCACCACGTCGACGAGGTGCGTGAGGAAGAGTCCGATCATCAGGACGGCGCACACGCGGTGGATGAAGCCCGCCGTCTGGAATCCACCGAGCAGATGCGAGAGGACCGACGCCCACTTGGTGCTGGAGAATTTCAGGCTCATGCCGGTCGCGGCACAGCCGATGAACGAGATGATCATCACGACGTGCAGCACGCGGTTCAGGCGCGTGAAGCGCTCGAACAGCAGCGGCTTCCCGCTCGCGGTCGCTGGTGCGACCGGGGCTGCGACGGGGGCTGCGACCCGGGCGGCGACGGCCGCCGCGGCGACCTTCCCCTTGCTCTTCAACCCGTGCCAGAACCAGAGCAGGGAATGCGCGCCGGTGAATCCCAGGGTGCCGACGAGGAGCGCGGTCATCCCCCAGAAGGCCCAGAAGAGCCACGGATAACGCTGGCGGTCGTGGGGCGTGGCGTGCGTGATGTAGCTCGCGAACTTGGGACCGGCGTTCGGATGGCACTTCCGGCAGGTCGCCACGACGTTGGCGCTGTTCAGGTGCGCGCGCGGGTCCCGGGCCGGGAGGATGTCGTGCGATCCATGGCAGTCATAGCATTGCGCCGTCTGCGTGAATCCGAGCCGCGAGACTTTGCCGTGATATGACTCGAAGTACTCCTTGGCGATGTTCTCATGGCATTTGCCGCACCGATCCATGATCACGAGCTTGAATCCCTGTGCGTCCGTGCGGCCGATCGTGTGAGCGCTGTGACAATCGCTGCAGACCGGCAGTTGTTTCGTGGTGGCGGTCATCTTCGCCGAGTGAACGCTCTTCTCGAACTGATCCTGAATCCCGACGTGGCAGGCGCCGCACGTGGCGGGAATGTTGTCGCGGTTGACGCTGGACTTGGAGCTGTCCGCCGGGAGCACGCTGTGCGCGGTATGGCAGCTCGTGCACACCGCGCTGACGACGAGGCCGCTCTTGATGAGCCCCGTTCCATGAATGCTCTCGGTATACCGCTCCACGATCTCGAGCTGCTTGCCCGTGTAGCGAACGGCGGCCTTCTCTCCCGTGCGGTGGCAGCGGGCGCACAGCGTGGGGACGTTCAGGGGAAACGTCGGGGACGCCGGGTTGCGCTTCGAGAGGATGTCGTGCGTGCCGTGGCACTCGGCGCACGTCGGGGCGTTCTTGTCTTTCTTCGCCTCCAGCTGGCCGTGCGTGCTCATCCGGTACTGCTGCGCAATGTCGGCATGGCATGAGGCACAATCCACCTTGGGCACCCGGGCCCCCGAGGCCCGCTCATGCGAAGGATCCACCGAGGCGTGGCACTGGCTGCACGACAGTTTCGCATGCACCGATCCGGCAAGGGCGCCGGACTGAATCTTGAGCGAGTGACCGTCCGTCGATGACTTGATGTCGGAACTCCCATGGCAGCGCAGGCAGCCCGCGCCATCGGTCGCTCCGGCGTACGAGCCCCCGCGCGTCTTGTGCGGCACATGACAGCTCACGCACGCGGGAACGGCGGCTCCGCCCTCCGCCCATCGCTGGACGGGAATGACCTTGCGGTGCACGTCCTCGAGCTTCGTGTGACACCGCATGCAGGTGGACGCGAGGTTCTTTCGCGCCACCGAGGAACGATCGTCGGTGGGAGGCAGGACGTCGTGTGCCGTGTGACATGACGCGCAGGTCGCCGCGACCACCGAGCCCTTCTTGGCGAGCTCCCCGTGGATCAGCTCGGGGTAGTTCGCGGCGGCGTCCGACTGGCGAAGATCGCGCTTCTTGTGGACCGATTCACCAGCCGTGTGACATGCCCCGCACAGGGACGAAACGCGAGAGGGGAGCACCGGGGACCGCGGATCGTTCGCCGCTACGATACCGTGGCTGCCGTGGCAATCGCCACAACGCGGCGCAAGCGCTCCGCCGCGTGCGGCCGCCGTCCCGTGCAGTGATCGCGCGTACTGCCGCCCTTCCTCGGCGTGACACTTGAGGCAGGTGGCGGGAGCGACCTTTCCTTCGTGGGGAAGCTCCTTCTTCGCCAAGTCGGTGTGGCAATCGACGCACAGCGCGGGCCCATGCCTGGAGCCGGCGAGCGCCGCGGAATCCACAAAGAGGGAAATCGTCGCGCCGGCGCGCTTTCCCGTGAGGCTCTTGTCGCTGTGACACGTGAGGCAATCGCTGTTCGACTGCGCAGCGGCGCCGGCGGGCAACAGGAGCAGAAGCCCGAGCCCGAGCGTCGGAATGAAAGACTTCGATGTCGTCATTTTTCGATGCGATTTCCCACTGGGGAGCCAACCTCTTGGCTCGCAATATCGGGCGCGGCGGTGGGGCGAGCAGTCAGTGATTCTGCTACATCTGCGTCAGGCCATTCTGGCCCGGCCGCGTGGAACGGCCGTCAAGCCTTGGTCCGGCGGGTCCGGCCGTAGAAGAAGAGGCCGCCGGCCGCGCCCGCGATGAGCACGACACCGAAGGGAAGGAGCCATGCGCGAACCGCAATCACGCGCGCGCCCGCCGTGCCGTGCACCGGCCCGATGTCGAACCGCTCGTTTGCGCCCCGATGGCACTTTCCGCAGTTGACGGCACGATTCGCCGTGTTGACGCTCGACGACGTGTCGTTCTTCGGCCTCACGTCGTGCGCGGTGTGGCAGCTCGCGCAGTTCGCGGCCTCGACCGTTCCATTCTTGGCCGTGAGTCCGTGATAGCTGTCGGAAAAGTCCTTGAATCGTTCGCTCGAGATTCCATAGCTGCCCGCAAATGGTACGGGGGAATGGCAGCGCGCGCACGCTTGGGCGGCGACGGGCTGTGCGGCAACGCCGGATTGCGCGTCGACCGGTCCCAATTTCGCGTGTTCACCGTGGCACGTCGCGCACGTCATCGAGTCCGTTCGGGCACTGGTCCGCGCCGCGCCGTGCACACTGTGGTCGAACGACTTCTCGATCGCGAGGTGGCACTTCGCGCACGTTCCGGCGATGCTGTCCTTGCCGACGCTCGATCCGGGCTCCGACTTCTTCCTGATGCCGTGACTTCCGTGACAGCTCACGCAGTTCGCCGCCGCCGCGTCACCGCGCTGCAGCCGCGCGCCGTGCGCGCTGCGGTCCCAGCTCGGGACCAACGCGGTCGAGGGTGACACTCGGTCGCGCACGTCCGCGCTGTCCAGGTGGCAGCTCTGGCACACGCGCGCCTGCGCCGCCTTCACGGTGAGCGAATCGGCTGAGCCGCCCGCGATCGTGAGGGTCGGCGGGTGGCAGGAGATGCAGGTTGGCGCGCCCTTTGCGCTCGCGGCAAGCGCCTTGCCGTGCACGGAGCCCCCGTAGGTCTCCACTTCCTTGGCGTGGCACTTCCCGCACGATTCCGTTACGCGGCCCTCGCTGAACTTCGACCCGGAGACTTTCGGCGATGCGACGTCGTGCGTGCCGTGGCAGTCCTTGCACGACACGCGCGACTCCGTCCCGCCGCGGATCGCCCGGGCGATCTCCGGATGAAACGCGTGCTTGAACTGCGCGTCGGCGTGGCAGCGCAGGCAGACGACCGGCTCGGCCTTGCCGCGATACGGTGTCACCTTCGGGTCGAGGCCCGTGTGGCACGCGACGCAGACGAGTTTCGCGTGCGCGGAGTGCTGCAGCACCGACTCGTCCACCACGGGCGCGACCTGCCCTGCACGGGCCTGTGCCGGGTCCCGTCCAGCTTGAGCCAAAGCGCTCGGCGAGCTCACGTGAAGGCCGCCCGCGACCATCGCGGTGAGAACGACGACGCGCTTTCTCATGAATTAGGGATTCTTTGGTACGGAGTGACGGATCTTCGCCCACCGTTCGTCGAAATTGAACTCCTTGAACGTGGGGCTCTTCTCGTTGTGGCACGAGCGGCACTGCTTCTCGATGGCCGCGGCGTCCTTGTATTCCGTCATGCCCGCCGCGATCGATCTCGCCTTGTCCTTCATGACGCTCAAGCCCTTGTAGCCGGAGCCGGGGCCGTGGCAAATCTCGCACTGCACGCCTTCCTTGATGTCCACATTCGCATCGGCCTTGAGCGTGTGGCACTGGAGGCACTCCGGCGACTCGGCGGCGGGCTTGGCAAGGCCCTTCGACTTGGCGATGTCGTTCGCCTTCGCGGTCGTCAGGATCGTGTACGCTTGCGCATGACCCGTCTTTTCCCAGATGCCGAGCTGGTTTCCCTGCTTCTCGGACTTGTGGCATACTCCCGCGCACGCCTTCACGCCCAGGTACGTGTTGCCCGCGTTGTCCTGCGCACGGACGGAGCCCGCAGAGGATGCCACACTCGCCACGACTGCCAAGAGCACCATTGTCGTTTTCATGACTTTCTCCATGTCTCGATCACACTCGGTATACCCGCGGTCAAGCGATGTCACGTATGCGCTGCGTAATGAATTGCACTGACGGCGTCGTCGCCATAAGGGATTGGATGACTATGCAAAGGGATTGGATGACGGCAAAACCTGTTCGCTGAGGACATTTTTGAGCAAGCAGGGCCTCATCCATTACCGTACGTACGTTCGTATCGGCAGTCGGCCTATTCACGCCGGCACCCCGTCAGAAGGAGACTGATCGAGTGCGACGCAAGCTACCCCCTTCGTTCTACAACCTGACGACGCTCGCCGGCGCGGTGATCGCGGGTGTGAGTTTCGGCCTCATCATCTTCCTGCTCCTGCTCGAGCAGTTCTCGGAGACGTCCAAGCCCTACATGGGCATCATCGCGTTCGTCATCCTTCCGGCGTTTCTCATCGGGGGATTGGCGGTCGCGGCATTCGGTGTCTGGCGCGAGCATCGCCGCCAGCGCTTGGGCACCTCCGGCGAACATCACCTGCCGGTCGTCGACCTGAACAATCCCCGCCACCAGACGGCCGTTGCGCTCGTGTCGATGGGAACGCTCCTGTTGATCGTGTTCTCGGGCTTCGGGAGCTTCCAGGCGTACGAGCACACGGATTCGGACGCGTTCTGCGGGCAGACCTGTCATCGCGTCATGAATCCGGAGTACACGGCCTACAGCAACTCTCCGCACGCCCGTGTGGGTTGCGTGAAGTGCCACATCGGGCCGGGCGCCGGCTGGTTCGTGCGGTCCAAGCTCTCGGGCGCCTACCAGCTGTACGCGGTGGCGTTCAACAAGTACGAGCGGCCGATCTCGACGCCGATCCACAACCTGCGACCGGCGCAGGAAACGTGCGAGCAGTGTCACTGGCCGCGCCAGTTCTTCAGCGAGAAGCGGGTCAGCAACACCTACTTTGCCTCGGACACGAAGAATACGAAGTGGACGCTGGACCTCCTCGTCCGGATCGGCGGCGGCAACGGCTCGGCCGGCCCCACCTCGGGGATCCACTGGCACATGAACATCAACAACAAGGTATCGTACATCGCGACCGACTCCGCGCGGCAGTCGATCCCGTGGGTGAGGGCGCAGGGACCGGACGGCAAGGTCACCGTCTACCAGAGCACCGAGCATCGGTTGAGTGCCGCGGACGTGCAGGAGAGCCGGATGCGGCGCATGGACTGCATCGACTGCCACAACCGCCCGACCCACATCTACTATCCGGCCGCACGCTCGGTGAACAACCTCATGTCGGTCGGACGGATCGATCCGTCGCTGCCGAGTGCGAAGAACCTGGCGGTCTACGCGCTCGAGAACTCCTACTCGAGCGAGGAGAGAGCGAAGGACAGCATCAAGACCATCATCAACGACTACTATAACAGCAGCTATCCGGTGATTGCGCAGGACAAGCAACCGGCAATTTCGCAGATGGTTTCTGAGGTGCAGGGCATCTACGCCCGCAATTACTTCCCGTCGATGCGGGCGAGCTGGAAGGCGTTTCCGGACAACATCGGGCACATGTACTTCCTCGGGTGTTTCCGCTGCCACGACGGCAAGCACGTCTCGGAGAGCGGCAAGGTGCTCACCAACGACTGCAACGCGTGCCACGTCGTGCTCGCGCAGGAGACCCAGCAGGACACGTCGCGTGTGTCGCTCGGGGGAGTCAAGTTCCGCCATCCGGTGAACATCGGCGACGCGTGGCAGAAACAGCTCTGCAGCGACTGTCACAATCCGCCGCCCGGAGCGAAACCGCTCGTTACACCCGTCGTCGCTTCCAAGTAGCGACGCTGCCGATCGCCCACGCCGCCTTGTGTCCGGGCGGCGGCTGGTGCATGCTCGTGTGCACGCCGATGACGGCGGCGTCCGCCGAAGCAGTCGTCCACCTTCCTTCGAGAGGAGCACCGCCGTCATGCCGGATTCCGCACGCCAGGAACTCATCGCCGACATGGCCAGCACGGTGACGTTCATGACCGGGCCGAAACAAACCGGTCCGATGCGGAAGTCCGATCTCGTGCGTTTCATGTTGAACGACCACATCCATCACCGCGGCCAGCTCTCCGTGTACTGGCGGATGAGCGGCGGCAAGGTGCCGTCCATCTACGGACCGTCGAAGGACGAGCCTTGGCGGTAGCGCCCGACACCGTATCGGCGCTCGCGGACGCGGTCCACCGCATACCGTGGTGGATCGCGGTCCTGCTGTGGGCCACCGTGTGGACCGCATTCTCCGCCTGGCGCCCGGCCCTCGTCAAACGGCACGGAGGAAACACTATGACGAAGACGCTCACGCCATGCCGGTGGGACTGCTGTTCACGCTCGTGGCCGCTGGGGTGCTCAGCCGGAAGCGGCGGGCGACGGAAGCCACGTGAGTAACGCGCTGATGCGGCGCCCTACCTTGGGACCGCGGATGTTCGTCCTCGTCGGCGTCGTCGCGTTCCTGCTCCTGCACCTGCAGTTCGCTCTGTGGTGGGACTCATACTATGCCCGCTTTCCGGTGTACGGCTATCAGGCGGCGATGGCCGCGCACCGGGTTCCTCCGTTCTTTGCATCGTCCGAGCGGAGCCTGCTGATCGCCCGTGTCGTGCTTGCCATCCTGCCGTTGCTGGCGCTCCCGTTCGCGAGCGTCACACCGTGGAAGGCGGTGCGGGCGATGTGGGGCGGCGTCATGATGGCCGTCGTCCTCATCTGGCTTGCGACGCCGGCGCTGCGCCAGGACAGCAACATGTGGCCGATCGACCTGGTCTTCCTGGCCGTCATGACCGGTATTCCGCTCGTCCTTGGAATGTTCGCCTATCTGCTGGCGATCAGCGTTCGCCGGCAGATGGAATCTTGAAGAGCAAGCTGTCGGCGGCTACACCACGGTCTTGAACAACCGCCCGACCAGCGCCGTCGCTCCCATGGCGACGCCTCCCCAGAATGCCACACGAATTGCACCCTTGACTATCGGAGCGCCGCCGAGCTTCGCCGCCAACGCGCCGAGGAATACCAGCAACACTAGGGTCGAGGCGGTGACGGTCGAGTTGAGCATTGCGAACGGTACGAACAGCACGACCAGCAAAGGAAGCGAGGCCCCGGCGGAGAACGATGCGGCCGACACCCATGCCGCCTGGATCGGGCGCGCCCGCGTGAGCTCGTGGATGCCGAGTTCGTCGCGCGCGTGGGCGCCGAGCGCATCGCTGGCCATCAACTGATCGGCCACCTGTTCGGCAAGTTCCGGCGTGAGCCCTCGTGTGACATAGATCGCGGCGAGCTCCGCGCGCTCGTGGTGGGGAAAGGCAGCGAGCTCGCGGCGCTCCCGTTCGAGATCCGAATTCTCGGTGTCGGACTGGGAACTGACGGAGACATATTCGCCAGCGGCCATCGACAGCGCGCCGGCCACCAGGCCGGCCACGGCTGCAACCAGGACCGGTCCGCGCTCCGGCTGCGCGGCGGCGACGCCGACCACCAAGCTGCTGGTCGAGATCAGACCATCATTCGCCCCCAGCACGGAGGCTCGGAGCCAGCCGATGTGGGCGGTATAGTGGCGTTCGGGGACGCCGGCCGCGATGGGAATGGTCTGTCCGTTGGAGGGTGTCACAGTAAGTTTGGCAATGGTGGTTCGTAAGGACCGCAACGTTCCAGGAGGATTCCCTCATGTCGAAGCATAGAAAGACTATCGTGCCGCAGTTCGGTACTTCGCGCACCCCAGGCCGTCCGCCGAAACCCGGACCGGTCGTCGCGACCCAGCAGGTGAAACCGCCTGCGCCGCGGGTCAAGCCTCCCACGATCGCGGTGAAGTCGTCCGGCCACCGCGGCGCCTAGTCAGGAATTGGATGAACGCATCATGAGCAAGCAAGTCCTGAAGGACACCGTGGGCTGGGGCTTTGGCCTCTGGCTCATCGGCTACGCGCTGGGATTCGTGTTCTTCGCGTTCGTGCCGGCGGGCATGATCGGCTGGTTCATCATGCCCATCGGCGCGGTCATCACGCTTTGGGTCGCATTCAAGAAGGTGACGGGCGACTCGATGCGATACTTTGGTCTCGTGGCGATCGCCTGGACGCTGATTGCTGTGCTAGGCGACTACCTGTTCATCGTGAAAACGCTCAAGCCTGCCGACGGGTACTACAAGCCGGACGTCTACCTCTACTACGCGCTGACGCTCGCCATTCCGCTCTTTGCGGGCTGGCGAAAGACGTCGCGTCGTACGCCGGCAGGGTGACGCTCACCGCGTCTACTGCGGGAAGATCGCGGGAAACACGATATTGGTGGTGAAGATGCAGCGGTCGTTGTGCCCGCATTCCGGCACGATGATGGCCGCGGGCTTTGCGCCGAGCGATTCCGTGATGTGCTTCACGAACGCCTCTCCACGGGCGCGACGCGTCGGCCCCTGCGCCATCGCGACCGGCGAGGAGTCGAACCCACCGAGCGGCAGCACGTCCACTTGGCCGAGCAGGTACGTCGTCGGCCGCTCCGCGAGCTGTTTGCGAAGCTGATCGTCCGTCATCTGCGCGGTGTAGCCGGTGCGATTGTCCAACCCGGCGGGCCAGCGGTTGTAGTTGGGAGCCTTCGTGGAGTCGAACGGCCCGTAGGTGAACTGCGCGTGCACCTTCTCGCCCTCTGCTCCAAGCGCCTCCTTGTCTGCGGTCGCCGGATCCCCGTCGCCGGTGGGAAGCGGCCTGACCGCGGCCGGCCACGCATACGTCGACGGATTCGCGACGACGTAGCTGATATTCACTCCGAGTGTGCCGTGGACCTTGTTGGCCATTTCGTAGCGCGTCACGAACTGGCCGCCGGCCGAATGGCCCGCGACGACGATGCTCTTGAGATTCGGGAAGGTCTTCTTGTTGGCGAGCTGGCGCAGGATCTCGTCCACGAAGTCAAACGCCGAGAGGGTTGGATTCGACGTGGACATGCCGCCTGACCGCCACGTGTCGCCGCGGTTTGGCCACACCACCTCGTTCGGCTCTGGCTTGTCCGGCGATGCGATCAGGTGCGGCGAGATGACGACCGTGTTCTCGAGCGCCCCCGCGAGAAACGCCGCAGCCGTGGCCGTCTCGAAGTAATGGTCCGCGTTGCGATTCGTGCCGTGAACCAGGATGAACGCGCGGGTGATGGCGCCGTTGGACCTGTCCAGCGGATACGTCGAGTACACCATCGAGCGCGCCGGCCCGCCGCCGAGCGCGACCCATTGTTCGCACGCCGTGGTCGGCGTCGTGCAGGGCGCGGCCGTCGCGGGAAGGGCCGTGCGGCCGAGGGCGAACGGTGACGCCAGCACGGCGCCAAGGGAGACGAGGGTCTGAAGTCGCATGGCACTCGGGTGGCGTTGTGGTGATTCGATGCGAGCGGGTGCTCGCGGTCACTCGAGACAATTACGCAGGAACTGACGGGACGCTGAGCGCGAGCGATCGCGGGGTGGACCGCTGTCAGTCTTCCGGGAGGTCGTCTCCCCACAGATCGGCGAAGTACCGTTGGACGTCGAGCACCAGTTCGGCGCCGCTCACCGGATCCGTCCACGCCAGCCGCTCGCGCAGGATCTCCGGCCGCTCGTCCGCGGGCCTCCAGCGTTCGATGAGCCGCGCGTCGAGATCCACGATCCAGTACTCCGGCACGCCCACACGCTGATAAAACAGGCGCTTGATGCCGCGGTCGCGCTTGGCGGTGCTCGGCGAGAGCACCTCGGCGACGAGCACCACGCCTACGGGATCGTCGAAGCGGGTCCTCGCGGTGCCGGGCTCGCGCAACACGAAGAGGTCGGGCTCCACGACGGCGGTCGGCTCGAACAGCAAGTCGGCGGTCGACGTTATCACCCGGCGCCTGGTTCCGCGGCTGGCGAGACAGTGCACGATCCGCTCGCTGAGTTCGGCCAGCGCCACAGCGTGAAACGCCCTTGGCGCCGGCGTCACCAGCAGCACCCCGTCGATGCACTCGTACTTGTTGCCGTCGCCCTCCGGGAACTGCTCGAGGTCGGCGGGCAACCAATAGTGGTCAGTCGTGGCGGGCATGCCCATAGCGTACGCTCGGCAGCGGGGACAATGCAACTCGGCATGGCGAAAGCTGCGTGTCACGCGATGTCCGAGCGGCACCGAAAAAACCCAAGCCTGCGCGAAGCGACGCAGTGTCTTCGGGGAAATGCGTGGCCGAGTCGCGACGAATCAGCTGCGTCCGGCGGGTCTCCAGAGCTCGATGAGCCGCGCGTCGAGATCCACGCACTTCGCGTCGTCGAGCCTGGACTTTGCGGTGGCGGCCGACCGCACTTGGGAGAAGGCGAGTCCGGAATCGCCTACGCGCACCTCGATCGCCACGGCCTCGGGGTTCATCGCGGGCGAGGCGATCGCGGCGGTGATCATCCCGATCCTGGTCACCGCGGAATTGATGAACTTGGCCGGATGACCTTGATAACCGGCGCCCGCCACATTGGAAGCGCGTATATTTCCGCACCCGATCGATGGGAGCGGGCTGGTTCGGGCGCCGCAAGCGTCGAGGAGTGACGCGGCTACGGCTTGGACAAGGAGGAGGCTGCATGGCTCGCGCGAAGGTGCGCACAACGGGGACCCGGCCGGGAGCACGCACGTGACTACCGGTGCGCGCGCGCAGCGAAACCCTGCCGCGTGGCGCCTGGTAGCGGCTACGATCGCCGCGATCGCGTTCGGTGAGCTGGTCGTGGGGCTGACGCTTACGATCGCGCCGCCGATGCCGCTCTTGGGTATGCTGCTGCTCGATTTCGTCCTGTCCGTTTGTGCGATCCTGCCGATCGTCGTCTTCCTCATTTTGCGTCCACTCAGCCGGAACCTCGCCGACCGCGACGCCGCGGCCGAAACCCTCCGGAAAGTCGAGGAGCAGCTCCGGGCGACTCTCGATTCCACCGCGGACGGCATCCTCGCGGTAGACGACGCGGGGAAGATCCTGCACGCCAACCGCCGGTTCGCCGAGCTCTGGCGGATCCCGAAATCGCTCGTGGATCGCGGCGACGACAAGGAACTGCTCGACTTCGTGCTCGAGCAGCTGGAGGATCCCGCCGCGTTCGTCGCGAAGGTGAACGCGCTGTACGGCACGGATACGGTGGACGCCGATATGCTCATCTTCACCGATGGGCGAGTGTTCGAGCGTTTCTCGGTGCCGATGCTCCTCGGGGAGGCTCGCATCGGACGAGTGTGGTCGTTCCGCGACATCACCGCGCAGCGACGGGACCAGCTCGAGCGGCAAGTGATGCACGACATCGCGCAGGGCGTCGCGACGTCCTCCGACCTCGATGGCTTGTTGCGGATGATGCATCGCGCGCTGCAGCGGGTGGTCGAGGCGGAGAACTGCTTCGTGGCGCTGCGCGACGAGCAAACGGGGCTGTTCAGCTTTCCATACTTCATCGACGAGCATGATACGGTTCCCACCGATCCGGTGGAGCTCGCGCGAAGCAGCACCGCGTACGTGTTCCGAAGCGGCGAGCCTCTGCTCATCTCCCCCGAAATCTTCCGCCGGCTCAACGCACAGCACGAGGTGGAGATGGTCGGCTCGCCGGCGGCGTCGTGGATGGGGGTGCCGCTCCGGACGCCGGCGGGGATGATCGGCGTGCTCGTGCTCCAGCACTACGAGCGGGAGAACGCGTACAGCGAGCGCGACCTCGCGTTCCTCGCCGCCGTGGGGAGCCAGATGGCGGTCGTGATCGAGCGCAGGCTCGCGGAGCAGGCGTCGGCCCGGCTCGAAGACAATCTCCAGCAGGCGCGGAAGATGGAGACGGTCGGTCGGCTGGCCGGCGGCGTCGCCCACGACTTCAACAACATGCTCGGCGTCATCATGGGGCACGCGGAGCTGGCGCTGTCGCTCACGGAACCCGGGCAGCCGCTCCACGAGGACCTCACGGAGATCCACAAGGCCGCTACACGATCCGCGGAGCTGACCAAACAATTGCTGGCCTATGCCCGCCGGCAGCGCATCGTGCGAAAAGTGTTGGACCTGAACGGCACGGTCCCCCCTATCCTCACGATGCTGCGCCGGCTGCTCGGCGGGAACGTCGCACTCGAGTGGGCGCCCGCAGACAGCGTGTGGACGGTGTCGGTGGACCAGTCGCAGCTGGAGCAGACCCTGACGAACTTGTGCCTCAACGCGCGCGATGCCATCGACGATGTCGGCACGGTGCGGATCACGACGGCCAATGCGATGATCGACGCGCGGTTCAGCGCGACGCACCCCGACGCAGTACCGGGGGAGTACGTGCGGCTGGCGGTCTCGGATGACGGGCGTGGAATGGCCGCCGACCTGCTCGCTCATCTCTTCGAACCCTTCTTCACGACGAAGGGTGTGGGGAAGGGCACCGGCCTGGGGCTGGCCACGGCGTACGGCGGGGTAAGGCAGAATGGCGGATTCATCACCGTGGACAGCACGCTGGGTAAAGGCACGACGTTCGGTATTCATTTCCCGAGGTACACTGGCGAGCTGAAGCCGGAAGGGCGCCCCCGCCTCAGGACCCCTTCACCGGGCGGCCCCGAGGTGATCCTCGTGGTGGAAGACGAGCCCACCCTGCTCACGCTCGTCGCAAAGGGGCTCGAGGCGCAGGGATACACGGTGCTTGTCGCGAACGGCCCCGGCGAAGCGATCCGGCTGGCGGCGGAGCACGCCGGCGGGATCGACCTCCTGCTGACCGACGTGGTGATGCCGGAGATGCACGGCCGCGACCTGGTCAATCTGCTGCTCCCCGGAAACGCGCGGCTCACTTACCTTTTCATGTCCGGATTCTCGGAACACGCCAGCCTCGGAGACGATTTGCTCGCGGACGAAGCACACTTCATAGGAAAGCCGTTCGCCGTCGCGGCGCTGGCGCGAAAGGTGCGCTCCGTGCTGGACCTCGGCCGGGCCGTGAGCGCGACATGATCAGGTCTTCTCTGGCGGCCCGGTTGCGTGGCCTCCGCGTGCTCGTGGGCAACACGCCGCTGCTCGCGATCGAATTCTCCGTGGACGGGGGACGCACGCGCCGCCTGTACGCCAAGGCCGAGAACTTCAACCTGACCGAGAGCATCAAGGACCGGATGGCGCTGCACATCGTGCGCCAGGCCCTCGAGTCAGGCGTGCTGCAGGCGGGCGGGATGATCGTCGAGGCGACGAGCGGCAACACCGGCATCTCGTTTTGCGCGGTCGGGCGCGCGCTGGGACACCCGGTGACGATCTTCATGCCCGACTGGATGAGCGCCGAACGGATCTCGCTGATCAGGTCGTTCGGCGCGACGGTGAAGCTCGTGACGAGTGCGGAAGGTGGCTTCCTCGGATCGATCAAGCTCGCCGAAGAACTCGCCGCCAACACGCCGGGAGCGTTCCTCCCACGACAGTTCAGCAACGAGGCCAACAGCGACGCGCATTTCCGGAGCACCGGACCCGAACTCTGGGCGCAGTTGCAGTCCGAACACCTCGTGCCGGCCGCATTCGTCGCGGGCGTGGGAACCGGCGGCACGATCATGGGAACGGGGCGCTTTCTGCGGAGCGTGAACCCATCGATCCGAGTCCACCCGATGGAGCCGGCGAACTCGCCCACGCTCTCGACAGGACACAAGGTGGGCAAGCACCGTATCCAGGGCGTGAGCGACGAGTTCATCCCACCCATCGTACGCCTCGATCAGCTCGATGACGTGATCGCCGTCGACGACGGCGACTCGATCATCATGGCCCAGAAACTCGCCAGCGAGCTCGGGCTCGGTGTCGGCATCTCGAGCGGCGGCAATTTTCTCGCGGCGATGCTGGCGCAGGACGCTCTCGGCGAAGACGCGGTCGTGGCCACGGTCTTCAGCGACTCGAACAAGAAGTACCTGAGCACGGACCTGCTCCGGGAGGAACCCGTCAAGCCCGGGCACTTGTCGCAGCGCGTCCAGCTCCTGGGCTTCCGGACGATGAACCGCGTGTGCGACTTCTGCTTCGATCCGGAACATCCGGAAGTCGCTCCACCCGGATTTCTCTCCAGCGATCTGCTCCACCGGGCGGGAGCCCTGTCCCGCGCTCCGAGCAAGGCGTAGCTTACCGCCGCGAACGTCGGAAACGTTCAGCCACGCCCGCCAACCTCCGAGGATCACATGTCCGGACCAGCGCTCATCGCCCAGGAATCCGCCGCCAACTTCACCTGCAACGACCTCCAGAAGAGCATCCGGTTCTATACCGAGGGGCTCGGCTTCGAGATCGTGGACAAGATGGAGCGGGACGGGAAACTCCAGTATGTCGCGCTACGGGCCGGCGCCGCACGGATCGGGCTCGGCCAGGACGACTTCGCGAGAGGGAAGGACCGCGTGAAGGGTGTCGGCCTGCGCATCTGGCTCAATACCACGCAGGACATCACGTCGCTCGCCGCCCGCGCGACCGCCGCCGGGCTGAAGCTCGACGGAGGCCCGGCGCCGCTGCCCTGGGGGCCGATGGCATTCCAGCTCACCGATCCGGACGGCTTCAAGTTGACCGTCTCGAGCCCGATGGCGCCGTGACGTGACCACGCGCCGGCGGTTCATTGCTAGCGCGCCGCTCGGCGTCATGGGCGTGATCGCGGCGTGCAATGACGGCGCCGGCGCGGCGGCGGGCAGGGCCGCTGCCGACGAGGGAAGCGCCGCGCCTTCACAAATTGTGCCGCCGAAGAGCATCGCGCGCGTTCCCACGGACGCGCCCACGCTCAACTGGATCCCGAAGCACGAGGAGCTCGTCTATACGTTTGGCGGCGCGGCGCCGCGGCAGCGCATCAAGCCCGGCACGCGCATCGTGACCTGGACGGAGGATTGCTTCGACGGCGCCGTGAAGACCGCGGCCGATCTTCCTTCGAAAGTGATGACCGCCGGCCACGACAATCCGCAGACCGGGCCGTTCCATGTCGAAGGCGCCGAGCCGGGTGACACGCTCGCCATCCACATCCTGAAACTCGAGCCGGCACGGTCGTACGCCGTGTCGTCGTTCGGGCCGGGGTTCGGCGCGCTCGTGGGGAACGACCAGACGGCGATGCTGGGACCCGATTTCCCCGAGACGACCTGGCGCTACGACGTCGATGCAAAACGCAATGTCGCACGCAGCACGTCGCGTGACGGAAAACATTCGTGGGAAGTGCCGCTCGCGCCGTTCTTCGGGTGCCTCGGGGTCGCGCCCGCGGGCGGCGAGGTGCGCACGACGATCGTCCCGGGGAACTTCGGCGGCAACATGGACTGCCCCGACGTGCGCGCCGGAAACACGGTGTTTCTCGGCGTGAATGTCCCGGGCGCGCTCCTCTCCTTCGGCGACGGGCACTACGCGATGGGCGACGGCGAGATCATGGGCGCCGCGATCGAGGGCGCGCTGCACGTGGAGGTGTACGTGGAGCTCATCAAGAAGACCGAGACACCGATCCCGCGCATCGAGAACGCGGACGAGATCATGTTCGTCGGTTCCGGACGCCCGCTCGAGGACGCGGCGCGCGTCGCGTTCAAGGCCATGATCGGCTGGGTGCGCGAGCGGTCGGGAATGTCCGTGATGGACGCGTATCAATTCGTGTCGCAGAACGCCAGGGCGCCGGTCATCCAGCTCGTGGATCCGGAATACACGATGCTCGTGAAGCTCGAGAAGGACAGGGTGCCGGGAGGTGCTCGCGGCCCGTGAGGCGAGTCGTCGTCATCGGCGCCGGCGCCGCAGGAACGATGGCCGCGATCTTCGCCGCGGGCGCGGGCGCCGAGACGATCCTGCTCGAACGCACCAACGACGGCGGCCGGAAGATCCTGATCAGCGGCGGCGGACGGTGCAACATTCTGCCCGCGCATCTCGACGAATCGCGGTTCGTGACGGATTCGTCGGCGAACACGCTGCGCAAGATCGTGCGCTCGTGGCCGCTGGCGGAGCAGGTCGCATTCTTCGAGCGGGAAGCCGGCATCGCGCTCGTGGAAGAAACAGAATCCGACAAGCTCTTCCCGGCGTCGCACAAGGCGCGCGACGTGCGGGACGGACTGCTCGCGATGGCGCGCACGCGCGGCGCGACGCTCCGGATGAACGCGGTGGTGGTGGATGTCGCGACGCGCGGGTCGGGATGGGTGGTGACCTGTTCCGGCGCGCCGGCGATCGAGGCTGATGCGGTGATCGTCGCGTGCGGAGGACTCTCGGTTCCTCTCACGGGGAGCGAGGGCGCCGGCCTGCGAATCGCCGAGAAACTCGGCCACACCATTCATCAGACGTATGCGGCGCTCACACCGATCGTCGCGCAGCCGGCGCCGTTCGCGCACCTCGCGGGCATCTCGCTTCCCGTCACGCTCACGGCGACCGCGCGCGGGCGCAGCGCGGCGGCGACCGGGGGATTTCTCTTCACCCACGTGGGGTACAGCGGACCCGCGGTGCTCGACGTGTCGCACGTGCTGGTGCGATCGCGCGCGGAGCACGACAATCCGCCCGCCCGCCTGACCGTGCGCTGGACGCCTCTCGGTGACGCCGAGTGGACCGAGCGGCTCAAGCCGCACGGTGCGCGCACCACGATCGGCGCGCTGCGCGCGGAGTTGCCGGAGCGTCTCGCGGAGGCGTTGCTGCTGACCGCGAACGTCGCCGCGGACCGTGTGCTGTCCGAGCTGCAGCGCGACGAACGCCTGCGGCTCGTCGAGGTGCTCGTGCGGAGCGTCCTCCCGTGGAGTGGCGACGAGGGGTACAAGAAGGCCGAGGTGACGGGCGGCGGCGTGAGCCTCGCGGAGATCGATCCGCGGACGATGGAGAGCAGGCGATGCGCCGGTCTCTATCTGTGCGGCGAGGTGCTCGACGCGTTCGGGCCGATCGGCGGATACAACTTCCTGTGGGCCTGGGCCACGGGGCGCGCGGCCGGACTCGGCGCGGCGCGCACGGCCTGATCCGGCCGCGCCGTCACCAGCTTCGCACCTCTTATTGTTTCGGCCATCAAATAGCCGATGTTCCTCCGGCGATCATCGCAGCGACGGATCGTGAGCGATGGAGTGTGGGAGGCTCGAGCAGCGATGCGAGGTGAGTATGAGAGGGAGGGATGCGTACGAGAGAGGAGATCTGAGTCTGCGTGGGAGTGGTGGGAGAGCGAGTGGTAAGATTGGAGTGGGAGTGGGACGCCACCCATGGCCCCCCCCGCACCGCGGTCCTCGCATCGCTACTCTCATCTCACTTTCTCAATGCTGCAGAAGGACCGCAGCATCGACTATTCAACGAAACAAGTAATAGTCAGCTCGCCGCGTGCGTCTCCGTGAACTCGGCGGACATCAGCCCGGCCGCCGACCTGCCATGCGGATCCTGCTTCGCGCGAATCTCGCGCACCATCTCGAGCGCCGACTTCGTGCACGGCGGCAGTACGCGGTCGGTCGTGCCGAGCGGCGTGACGCGGTCGCCCCACCGCACGAGCAGCGAGGCCCAGGTGAGTCCGCCGCCGAAGCCCGTCATCAGGAGCAGCGAGCCGGGCTTCACCCGCCCTTGTTCGAGCGCCTCGACGAGCGCGACCGGAACCGTTGCCGCGCTCATGTTGCCATACTTCTGCACCGTGAGCATCACGCGTTCCATAGGAATGCCGGCGTACTTCGCGACCGACTCGATGATGCGAAGGTTCGCCTGGTGCGGCACCACGAGGTCGATCCGGTCCGAGGTGACACCGCACTCCTGCATCACGCGCGCCGACGCACCGCTCATGGCCTTTACCGCGCGCTTGAAGATGACCTGTCCGTCGAAATCCCAGATCGTGTCGCCGAGCGTGATGCCGCGGCCGGCGTAGCCGCACCCGATTCCGCGCACGCGGAGCGACGGCCGCGCCTCAGCGTCGCAGCCCATGACGCTGCCGATCACGCCCAACTCCTGCTCGGACGCCTGCAGCACCACGGCGGCCGCACCGTCGCCGAACAGCACCGCGACATTGCGGTCGCTCCAGTCCATGTAATGCGTGATCAGCTCCACGCCGATCACGACGGCGTTCTTGATCATTCCCGTGCGGATCATCGCCGTGGCGGTGATGAGCCCGTACAGGAAACTCGTGCACGCGGTGTTGACGTCCATGGCGGCCGCGTGGGTGGCGCCGAGGTTGAGCTGGACGCCGGACGCGCAGTTGGGGACCGCCTCGTCGTAGCTGCAGCTGCCGTAGATGATCAGGTCGACGTCGCTCGCCGGCAGGTTCGCGCAAGCGAGCGCGCGCGCGACGGCGACGGTGGACAGCTCGATGGCCGGTACGTGCGAGACGCGCCGCTCCTTCATTCCGGTCCGGCTGACGATCCACTCGTCGGACGTGTCGAGGAGCGTGGCGAGATCGGCGTTCGTCAGGATGGCGGGCGGCATGCACGCGCCCCACCCGGTGATGGCGGCGTAGGTCATGGGGAGAAGGTACGGCATTTTCGGCTTTCCAGCACGTGGGGAAGCCCCTACGTTCCGTGCATGAGGCTTCTTGACGCGGCGCTCGGCGCGGCGCTCGGCGCGATGACCCTGCAGGCGCAACCGGCGACGCCGCGCGCGGCCGTTCCGTTGCGGCGCGGCATGGTCATCACCAAGTCCACGACGATCGCGAAGCAGCGGTACCGGCTCGCGGCGGCCGCCTCGCTCGATTCCGCCCTGATCGTCATCCGCGGCGACGACATCACGCTCGACCTCAACGACGCGACGATCGAAGGGACCGACCCCGCCGCGGATCCCGACCGCGCGGCCGGCGTCGCAATCCGCGTGGACGGCGGCAGGAACGTCACCATCCAGCGCGGCACGATTCGCGGTTACCGCGTCGCCATCCTTGCGAGACGCACGAAGAACCTCACGATCCAGAGCAACGATCTCAGCCACAACTGGAAGCCACGCCTCTATAGCCTGGTCGAGCACGAGAGCCTCGCCGACTGGCTGTCGTTCCATCACAACGAGAAGGGCGAATGGCTGCGCTTCGGCGCGGCCATCTATCTCGACGGCGTGACCGGTGGTGAGATCCGCATCAACCGGGCGGAGCAGGGCATGAACGGGCTGATGATGGTGCGCAGCGACAGCGTCCGCGTGGTGGACAACAGTTTCCGTTTCAACTCGGGGCTCGGCATCGGCCTCTATCGCAGTTCCGGGAACAGCATCCTCGCCAATCGCCTCGACTTCAACGTCCGCGGCTTCAGCAACGGCTTCTACCGGCGCGGCCAGGACTCGGCGGATCTGTTGCTCTACGAGCAGAGCTCGCACAACATCGTCGCCTGGAATTCGGCGACACATGGCGGCGACGGGCTCTTTCTCTGGGCCGGGCAGAGCACGATGGACTCGGGCGAGGGCGGCGCGAACGACAACCTCTTCTTCGGCAACGATTTCAGTTTTGCACCCACCAACGCGATGGAGGCGACGTTCAGCCGGAACACGTTCGCGGGCAATCGTGCGGAGGGGAGCGACTACGGGCTGTGGGGCGGATACAGTTACGAGTCGCGCGTAGTGGGCAACTGTTTCGCGCGGAATCGCACGGGGATCGCGATCGAGCACGGGCAGGACAACGAGTTCTCATCGAACCGATTCGATGGAGACGGCACCGCGATTCGCCTGTGGGGCGACAAGGTCGAGCCCGGTGACTGGGGCTATCCCAAGCATCGCGACACGAACAGCAGGAACGCGCGCATCACGGCGAATCGGTTCTCCCGGAACCGCGTTGGCGTGAACGCGGTGAACACGCGCGAACTCACGCTCGTCGGCAACACGTTCGAGGGCGTGGACACGACGATGGTGCTCAAGGACACGGCCGGCGTGCGCAGCGAGGACAATGTGGGGGGGCCCGCGAGACCAACGCTCGAGGCCGACCCGTGCGCGGCGATGGGACCGCTTCCGGCGGAGTACGCGCGGCTTGCGCCGGCGGCCGAGGGCATCACCCCGGAAGTGCCGCGCTCGGCGCTCTCAGTGCGCGACCGGTCCGCGATCATCGTGGACGAATGGGGGCCGTACGACTGGCGCTCGCCGAAGCTGTGGCCGGTTGACAGCACGCACTCGGTGCCGCTGCGACTGGCCGTGCTCGGACCGGCGGGACGGTGGCGCGTGGTCGGTCGGCGCGGCGTCGCGGCTGTTTCAGCGACGACGGGACGGATGAACGACACGATCACCGTGACGCCGCGCGCCGATTCATTGCGCGACTGGCAGATGACGCTGGAGTACACGGGCGCCCTGGCCGTGAGTTCCCGCGGCGCGATCGTGTCGTCCGGCACGCCGCTGCGATTCTCCTTCGGGACGTTCGAGCCCGCGCAGGCATGGGAGGTGAAGTTCTTCATCTGGAGCGACAGCACGGATCCGCGCGGAAAGCAGAGTGCATTCGCGGCGTTGTTGCGCGGCGCGTCGGTCGCGACGGCCCGCGCGCCCAGGCTCGACTTCATGTGGTACCGGCCAACCATCGCTTTGCTGCCACAGTCGAAGTGGGCGCTCGAAGCCCGGTCGACCGTGATGCTGGCACCCGGGACGTACACGTTGCGCACCATCAGCGACGACGCCGTGCGCGTCTGGGTGGACGGCAAGCTCGTGATAGACGACTGGAAGCCGCACGAGTCCGCCGTGGATGTTGCTCCTATTTCCGCAGGGAAGCACGAGCTGCGCGTGCAGTACTTCCAGGTCGACGGATGGACCGAGCTGCGCCTCGACATCGTCCGCGGCAGCGAGAGGGCGGCGGGTTCCCCGGGGCCGCATTGACACGAGCATTCGAACCGTGAACGAGCCCGCTGAACTGATCGAGCGCCGGCAAACGCTCGGCGAGGAAATCGCCAACAGCATAAGCCACGGCGCAGGCCTCGCGGCCATGCTCGTGGTGAGCCCGCTCCTCATCGGTCACGCCGCGCAGGCCGGCAGCTCGATGTTCGTCGTCGGTGTCTGCATCTTCGTCGCGAGCGCCGTCGTGCTCTACTTCTCCTCCACCTTGTATCACGCCCTTCCGCACGGAGGAGGCAAGCGCGTGTTCCGCATCATCGAACACAGCGCGATCTACCTGCTGATCGCCGGCACGTACACGCCGTTCATGCTCGGCGTGCTCCACGGACCGTGGGGGTGGACGCTCGTCGTCCTGATCTGGTCGCTGGCCATGGCCGGCGTCGTGCTCAAGACCGTTGGACGCGCAGGACACCCGACGCTCTCAATGGTGCTGTATCTGGGGATGGGCTGGCTGCTCGTCGTGGCCGTTCGACCACTCTGGCAGCACGTGCCGCTCGCGGGGCTTGCCCTGATCCTGGCCGGCGGACTTGCCTACACCGTCGGCACCGCATTCTACGCGGCGAAGAAACTGCGGTACGCCCACTTCATCTGGCACCTGTTCGTCCTCGCGGGCACCACGTGTCATGTGGTCGCGATCTGGCGCTATGCGGCCTGACGCTCGAATCGCGGGTCTCTCCGCAATCGAGGGCGAATCATGCGTGATTCGCCCTCGAACTCCAACTTCGCTGAGCCCCGTTCACACGGCGAGCCCGTTCTTCCAGAGGGCGTCCACGACGGCCCGCTTGTCGCGGGAACAATCCTCCCGCTCTGCGTTCGTCATCTCGTCCCAGTGAGTGCACTCCTCTCCAAGCCCGCAGTAGCAATCCTTCACGGCCTGACGACGCGCCGTGATCTCGGTAGCGGTCGGACAGCTCGACTTGAGCGTACCCGTCTTCTTTCCAGCATCGTCGCCGGTCATATGGCCTCCTCGAACCTGATGGGCGGAATCCAAACTCTCCTTAGATTCTACCCCGCAGCTCACCTACATGTTGTCAGGGATACTCTTACGAAAGACGCTCGGAGCGTGAACGGAACTGTTGATCAATGCTCGATAGTGACACGCCAAAGCGGCCGGCGGGTGACTTGATGCGAGCTCTGCCCGCCGACCTGCTCGAGCGACCTGCGCCCGAGGGAGTGCGAAGGCTGGCGCTCGCGCAACTTCACGACCTCATCCTCGCGCGGAGACGGCTCGACGATCCCGGCGACGCAAAGGCACTGCACGATTTTCGCGTCGCGCTGCGGAGGCTACGCAGCGTGCTGCGCGCGTATCGAGGCGTGCTCGACGATAGCGTTTCTCGGAAGATTCGTCGCCGGCTTTCCTGCATGGCAAGGTTGTCGGGCGTAACCCGCGACGCGGACGTCCGCCTCGAATGGGTGGGCGAGCGGCGCGACGCGATCCGCGAGGCGGGCAATCCGGGCCTACCCTGGGTGGAGCAGCAACTTCGCCGGGAGCGGCGCGCGGGCGAGCGGAATCTCCGGCGCGAACTGGAGCTGCAGTTCGCCGTCACGACCGCAACGCTGCGGCGCCGTCTCATGCACTATCGCGTCATGCTCGGCCCACGTGAGAACCCGGCCGTGCCCTCGACGCGGGAGCTCGTGTCGTCGACGCTGCTCGACTCGATACGCACGCTGCGCGCCCGCCTTGACGCGCCGAGGAGCGCCGGCGACGCGCGCGCCCTCCACGTGGCGCGCATTGCGTCGAAACGGCTGCGGTACGCGCTCGATCCACTCGAGGAGGGCGGGTTTGCATCGAAGCGGCTTGCCCGGTCGGCCGCCGCAGCCGTCGCCCGGCTGGTGTTGCTGCAAGACGAGCTCGGCACGATCAACGACGCGCATCTCTTCAGGCGGTGGCTGCGCCGGGGCGCCGTGGAGGGTTCGCCACGCCTCGCGAACCTGAACCTTCTCACGCGAGGCATGCAGCGCCTCCTTCGCGAGCAGGCGGCGGCGAGTTACGATCTCGTCACCGAGCCCGCGAGCCGGAACCGCCTCCAGCGCGTGCTCGGGGCGCTCGAGGCTTCCGCGCGCGCGATGCTGCCGCGGCGGTCATCGCCCGGTATCTTGGGATCTGACGAGAGTGCGAGGCCCGAATGAAGACGCTGAAGAAGTACCGCATCGCGCACGGACACCACTTCCGCTTGGCGGATGTCGATCCGGACGATCATGGCTCGTTCGGGGGGGAGAGCGACGCGCTTCACGAGACGGAAGCACTCGTCCGGAAGCTGAATCCGCTCCAGGAGCGGTTGTACGCCGAGGGAAAGCGATCGTTGCTGATCATCCTGCAGGCGCTGGACACCGGCGGAAAGGACGGGACGATTCGCCACGTCATGCGGGAGCTCAACCCGCAGGGGTGCCAAGTGACGTCGTTCAAGTTGCCGACGCCGGATGAGCGGGCGCACGACTTTCTCTGGCGCATTCACGCGCACGTTCCCGCGAGGGGGATGATCGGCATCTTCAATCGCTCGCACTACGAGGACGTTCTGGTCACGCGCGTCCACCACGACATCTCGGCCGAAGAGGCCGGCAAGCGGTTCGGCGAGATCAACGACTTCGAACGGATGCTCGTGCAGAACGGCACGCAGATCGTGAAATTCTATCTGTCGATCTCCAAGGCCGAGCAGAAACGGCGGCTCCAAGCGCGCCTGGACGACCCGCAGAAGCGCTGGAAGTTCAGCACCGGGGACCTGCACGAGCGCCGATTCTGGAATCGTTACCCGAAGTTCTGCAGCGAGGCCATTTCCGCGACGAGCAGCAAGCACGCCCCCTGGTTCGTCATTCCGGCCAACCACAAGTGGTACCGCAACTATTTGGTGGCGAAGGTCATCGTGCGGACGCTCGAGAAGATGGATCCGCGGATTCCGTCCATACGGAGGGCGCGCCACATCCATATCCGATGATCAACATTGATTCGAGGTGCGATGATCGCCGCGTCTGAAGCACTCGAGCGGTTGAAGGCGGGCAACGCCCGGTTCACGGCGCACCTGCGCAGCGCAGACGAGTTCGTGAGCCATACCCGGCGTCCGGCGCTGAAAATGGTGCAGGAGCCGTTCGCGATCGTCTTCGGCTGTTCCGACGCGCGCGTGCCGGCGGAGCTGGTGTTCGATCAGGGGCTCGGCGACCTCTTCGTGATTCGCGTGGCCGGCAACATCGTCGCGCCCTCGCTGGTCGGCAGCGTGGAGTTCGCGGCGGAGCGGTTCCGCACGCGGCTGGTGGTGGTGCTCGGGCACACGCAGTGCGGGGCGATCGAAGCGACGCTCGAGGAGCTGCAACGCCCGACGGAGAACCAGTCGCGCAACCTGGCGGCAATCGTCGAGCGCGTACGGCCGTCGGTCGAGCGCCTGCTCGGGACGGATGTGGCCCGCGATCCGGAAGCGCTGGCGAGGCAAGCCACTCGCGCGAACATCAGGGCGTCGGTGGATCACCTGCGGCACGGCTCGGAGGTGCTCGAACAGCTCATCAGAAACGACGGCCTCAGGGTCGTTGGCGCGGAGTACTCCATCGAGACCGGAGTCGTGGAGTTCTTCGACGGCGAAGAGAGGCGGACCAGTGCGAGATTCAGCGAATGACGCGGAGCCGCCCGTCCGGAGACTTCGTTCCGCGCTGCGGCGCGCCCGGTCGGGGATCCTGATCATGGTGGGCGTGTACGCCGCGAGCATTGGCGCTGGCGGCGTGATGGTGCACTCGGGCAACCAGTTTGCGCTCTCCTATCGCGATTCGCTCGTGGCCCGCGCGCACCGCGCGGATCCCTCAGCCCGGGCCGATGACTCCGGCTCGCGCGGAGCCGCTGCGGTGCTCGACTTTTCGCGCAACCTTGGCCTCGCGGCGATTCCTGAAACCGTCGGCGGACTGATCGTCGTGATGCCCATCGGGCTCGGCGCCTACCGCGGCTGGGTCGGTGGCATCGTCTCGGTGGATCACGATCGCCATAGCCGGCTCGCGACGCTGACTCCGGCCGTGTACTACGTGGGCACACTACTGCTGCTGGTCTCGGCTTTCGTGCTCGCCACCGGCGCGGGCCTTCACCTCGGATTCTCGTTCTTCCGCAAGGAAGGCCCGTTCGTGGGGCCGGCTTGGTTCCGGATGCCGAAGCAGGCGCTGATGGACGTCGTGTGGATCTACGCGCTCGTGGTGCCGCTCTTCGCCGTCGGGTCGGTGTGGGAGTACTTCTTTCCCGGGCGCTGACGGCCGGATACTAGAACCTATCTCATAAATGCGACCTGCATCGACGGAACGTTCGTACCCGCATGAGGGGTGGCCTGATTTTGCGCTCGACCATCCGGTTGTGCCTTTTCGAGAGACAGCAGGACTGCACGTTGCGGGGAGGTGTAGTTGACGCACAGGAGCGATATTGGGCAGTGTACGGTCGCAAGCGAATAGACCCAGCGGAGAGTCTACGATGCCGAGACAGCCGAATGCACTTCGTCGAGCCGTGTTGCTCCCAGTGCTGTGCGGAACGTTATGCCTTCCCGTTTCGATCCTCAGCGGACAAGACACGATCCCTGTGAGCGCCGCGCGTGGGCAGCGCATTGATGCCATCACGATTTCGGAACATGCGGCGAGGGTGCATGCGATTGTGGGGGAGGTAAACCAGCGCCGTCGGGATGGCTTCGGCTACTTCTCTGACTCACTCGCACTCGCGAAGCTGCCGGGGCTCAGAGAGGCGTTCAACTTTCCGAACGTGCATTCGAGTGGCACCCTGGAGGCATGGCGGATCAGTATGACTGGTTCGGTCAACATTAGTGATCCCTCAGTTCCGCGTTCGTCGAGTTCGAATATCAGCGGTGGGTCCGGAGGATTCGGTTCGACGAGATCCTCTGGAGGCATGCCGGTTACATGCAGTCCCGCCATCTGGCTCGACGGAACGAAGGCCGACGCTAAGATCCTTCCGCTTCTACACAAGGAGGAGATCGCCGTTATCGAGGTATTCAACTTCGCCGCTCGCGCTCCTCTGAAATACAGCGACTCTTCCCATTGCGGGGTCGTACTTCTGTGGACGAAGCGATACACGACACCGTAGTCCGCACGCTATAAACATCACGGCCAACTCGGACGAGGCCATCGTACGCTATCGATCGCCCGAATCATTTCGGTCTTCAGGGTGGTGTCGGCATTGAGGTCCGCCCGTGGATCACCTCAGTGTTCGTCGAGATTCGATACAGGGGGTCCCACGGGGAGGCGTCGTTCCGGTAACGATCGGGATGCGCTTCTAACGTCGATACCATGCATTACCCATTTGTGAGATAGCCTCTAGTCCGCAAACGGCTTGTCGATCGCCACGCTCTGCTTCGAGAAGAAGTGCGGGCCGTCCTCGGTCACGTACACGCAGTCCTCGAGGCGCACGCCGAACTCGCCGGGGATCGCGATCGTGGGCTCGTCGCTGAAGCACATGCCCACCGCGATCGGCGTCGTGTTCCCCTTCACGAAGTTGGTCCACTCGTGGCCGTCGAGGCCGATGCCGTGGCCGGTACGGTGCGGGAGGCCGGGCACCTTGTAGCCCGGGCCGAAGCCGGCGTCGGTGATCACCTTCCGCGCGGCGGCGTCGACGCTCTCGCACGGTGCGCCGACCTTGATGGCCTTGAACGCGGCGTTCTGTGCTTCCAGTTCCTTGTTCCACACCTCGGTCTGCCGCGCCGTCGGCTTGCCGAACACGACGGTACGAGTGATGTCGGAGGCGTATCCCTCCACCTGGACGCCGTCGTCGATCATCACGACGTCGCCCTCCTTCAGCTTCTGCGGCGTGGCACTGCCGTGTGGGAGGGCGGTGTACTTGCCGAACTGCACGCTCACGTAACCGGGGAAGCCGAGCGCGGTGAAGCCGGCCATGATGTTGCGCTGGAGCTCGTCCTGCGGCATGCCGGCGCGCATGGTCTGGAGCCCCGCCTTGTACGCGGCCAGGGTCACGTCGTTCGCGCGCTGCATCAGCGCGATCTCGGCCTTCGACTTGATCACGCGGCAGCCGGCGGTCACCGGAGTCGCGTCGACGACTTCGTAGCCTGAAGCGGCCTTGCGAATCCCGTCGGCGATGAAGAAGCGCACGCGCTCCTCCACGCCGATGCGGTGATGCTTCGGCGCGCGGTCCTTCACGATCCCGGCGATGACCGCGTACGGGCTCTCGTCCTCCTGCCACACGCGCACTTCGTCGCCGAACGCGGGCTTCAGCTGCTCGCGCAGGCGGTCCTCCTCGAAGCCCGGGCAGACGTACGCGATGGCGCCGTTCGCGGGGATCACGACGCCGAAGGTGCGCTCGCTCTGGCCCCAGCGCATGGCCGTGTAATAGAAGCAGCTTGTGGTGCCTTCCATGAAGATGGCGTCGAGCTTCTGCTCGCTCATGAGTTTCTGCGCCGTGGCGATGCGCGCCTTTCGCTCGTCGTCGCTGATGGGGACGACGCCGTCCTTCATGGGCTTGAGCGCGCGGATGACGTCGGGGAGCTCGCTGGAGCCGCTCGAGGCGGACGGGCTGGAGCCGTCGGCCTTGCACGCGAGGGCAAGCGATCCCGCGCCGAGCGCGGCGGACTGGAGGAAGTGGCGGCGATCGATGCGCATGGAAGATCGAAGATGGAAGATGGAAGATCGAAGATGGAAGTCGGTATAATTGTGGCGAACTGCAGCCACCCTCGCGAGCGATGCGCTCAAGGATGATTCCAGATGCCACGCAAACACGTCGACAGCACGCGCGGCCCGGCCGCCATCGGACCATACTCGTCCGCCGTGTGGGCGGGCGAGCTGCTCTACCTCTCCGGCCAAACGCCGATCGATCCGGCGACGGGGAAGCTGATCGATGGTGACGTAGATGCGCAGACGATGCGGGCGTTCGACAACCTCGAGCTAGTGCTGCGGGATGCGGGACTTTCGTTGGACGACGTCATCAAGTGCAACGTGTACCTCACGAACATGGCCGACTTTCCGGCGATGAACGCGGCATACGGGAGGCGGTTCGCGAAGCCGTACCCGGCGAGGACTACGGTGGCGGTGGCGGGGCTGCCGCTCGGGGCGCGGGTGGAGATCGAGCTGGTCGCGAGGCGCCCGGCCTGATCGACTGAACGACGAAGCCTCGGTGCGCTGTTGCCGCGCACCGAGGCTTCGTCGTGCTCGCTGTCTACAGCCGCGGCTTCGTGCTCCGCGGCACCTTTCCGCAATTCGCCGGCCAGTTCGCCGGCCACGTACCCGGCGACTTGTCGCGCTTGATGAAATCGGGATCTTCCGACGCGAGGTATACGAGCATCGCGGCGAGCGTCGCGTTGTGCTTGACGTCGTCGATCACGACCTTGTCGTACGTGTCGCGATTGGTGTGCCACGTGTACGAGTTGTAGTTCCAGCTCACCGCGCCCATGCCGAACGAAGGTGTGCCGAGACAGGTGAACACCGCGCCGTCGGTGCCGCCCGGGTTCCCGGCGGGCACGTCATTGAAGCTCCACGACACCACGTTGGGGCTCGTGCTGTCCGTGTAGAACGGGGGCAGCTTCGAGTACCACGACTTCAGGTGGTGGCCGATGTCCGTCAGCCCCGACGACGACAACGACTGCACGCGCCCGGTGCCGTTGTCCTGGTTGAAGAGCGCCTGCAGCCCCTTCAGGACCTCCGGGTGATCTTCGGTGAACGCGGTCGAACCATTGAGCCCCTGCTCTTCGCTTGCCCAGTGCCCGACCATGATCGTGCGCTTCGGATGCGGATACACTGCCTTCAGGATGCGCATGGCCTCCATCGCCATCAGCGTGCCGGTGCCGTTGTCCGTCGCGCCCGAGGAGCCGTCCCACGAATCGAAATGCGCGGAGAGCATGACGTACTCGTCCGGCTTCTCGCTTCCCTTGATCATTGCGATGGTGTTGTGCGCGGGCTGTTCGCCGAGGAGCTGCGCGTCGAGCTCGAGCCGCACCACCGGCTTCTGCTTGTTCTCGGCAAGGCGGAAGACGAGTCCGTAGTCCTCGCAATCGAGGGTGACCGCGGGCGCGACCGTATTGTACGTCTCGAAGATCTCCGTCGTGCCCCAGCCGCCGGATCCTTCCGGCGCGTTCCGGCCCCCGCGCCCGAAAGCTTCGGCGAGGCTCGCCGCAGGGCCGCCACCACGGTCGCTGGCTCCACCAGCCGCCGCGCCG